>ENA-ORBV01008227-ORBV01008227.1-microbial-mat-metagenome-genome-assembly--contig:-NODE-8227-length-17622-cov-7.284526_pt1 | contig 17622 bp, 11 predicted proteins | sample MGYA00237777_ERZ505514 | MGnify/ENA primary metagenome ERZ505514 (study PRJEB26160, sample SAMN06269048) | microbial mat metagenome | isolation source: Oligotrophic lake microbial mat | place...
GTACTGTACTGTACTGTACTACCGCTACTCGTAGCCCGAACTTCTTGTTCCGCGACTTTTTTGGGCGCACGCCTGTGTCGTCTTCGTTAATTGGATCATTGTCGTTGATAGACTCTGGATGGACATCTTTCCGATATCGCACCGTTACGGTACACTAAATGGTAAGTCCAGTGAGTCAAGGGAAGCATAAATACTTAAATATGGTTCTCAGTTCGGAAACAAGACAGGTGCGGGAATGTGACTTCAAATTTTGTGTCAACACGAGTGACTACAGCTGAATACTGTGAACTAGTACTGGCAGGTACTATACTGGCTAAATGGTAGCAAGCAGCCTGGCTTTCATCCGAACTCTGACAAGCTCGATCGATTCATTTTTGTGCTCCACAGTACGATACTGTACGTGCCGTCACGCATGCAGTTTACGGTACTGAAACTTTCGTAGAAATCTACTACGGCAAGCAAGCAAAACAGGCGGGTGGTACTATGGTACGTGTAATACCAGTACTGTGCGCAATTGACTTTGGTCACACCACATACTCTCACTACTACATGTGTGCACGTGTTAATTTTGCTCGCATTATTAAAATTTGCCGACTGCTTGCTGGTGGCAACAAAAGGCAAGCTATTGACAACAGCAGAAGAATATCCCAACAAGAACAACAACAAACTCCATTTGATTTTTAATAGTAATAATGGACCATAACGACGAGACGAAGCTTGACAGCAACAACAACAACAACAACACGCAACAAGAAACCGAAGCTGGTACCACCGCCCAAAAAGCCGAAAACCGCGGTGTATCCTGGGCGGACGGTTCCTTCCGTAGTACTGATTCTACGGAAGAAAGCAGTAGGAGGAGACACGCGAAAGAAGATGGTCAACCGTTGAATCAAAAGTTTTCGGAAGAAGGATCTACTGTGGCGGCAGTTATGGATGCTATTATTGTGAGTAGCACCGGCGCTACTAGTGTGACTACTACTACTGCTACTACTACTACTACTAATAGTAGTGGCAATACTGCTGGCAGTAATTCGACAACTCAAGTGCGCGCTTCCAACAGCCACTGTGAGAATCATTCCAGCAGCACAAACCACAACACCAAGAATATCCATCCGCCGCAGGCACCATCACCACAAGTTATTCACGACACGGTTACTAGTACTAGTACGAGTACACCAGCGACCATCATGGCACCCAACGAATTGTCTGTGGCAGTCATTATGCCCGAGGAGTCGGACGATGATGATGACAACCACAACGACCATGACAGTATGCTGCGCGTGCAGTCGTCTTCTGCGTCTCCGGCGGACGTGACACGCGCCTTGTTGATTGGCAGCGGTAGCAAAGATGATGATGCTAGTTGTGCTACGTTTGTGACGGATGACGATGAGGATGAGGATGCTCACCACCATGGCGACTTGGAGGACAACAACAACAATAGCAACGACGTGGTCGGCGATGTGGAGTTGGCACCTACCTTTAGTAGCAGCAGTACGGACAGTACGACGACTCCCATCGCACCACACGAACAAAAACCACAGCCCGTCTTTGTTTCTCCCTCGTGCCGGACGATCAGCAGTGACGAAGACGAGGATGATGCGTCTACAGCTGCGGAGGATGCGGCGGCGGCCATCTTTTATGCGCCTCCTAGTTTTGGCTTGATGAGTCACAGCAGTAGTGACGATGACGACTCTCTCGCCGCAGGAGGCGCTGCTGCCTTTGCGGCATCTCAGGGAATTATTCTTCCTCCCAGTTTGCGCCATCAGCAAAGGACGAACATTGTCACTCCCACCGCAGCAGAAACAGCCACTACTACTACTGCTGCTAGTACTATAAACACAACGACGACAACAACACCGACGACGACGACGACGACGACATGTACGCGAGTGCACAATAGTGGTTCCGCCGAAGCCGCCTCTCAATTGCTTTCCTTGCCCATTGATTCGTTGCACTGCGTGGCATCCTTTTTGACACCCCTCGAATGGGCACAATATGGACAAACGTGTTCCGCCGCCAACAAGGTTGGTCGGGAAGTCTTTCGACGAGTCCGGATGCATGGATTCAAGTGTGCCACCGAAGTGGTCACGGCGTGGGTACGTTTGTTGCGTCGTTCTTCATTATTCCTACTGTACTCATTACTCTCGTTAGGTAGCTAGCTATCTAGCATCCTTGTTGTCGCTCACATCTATTACGTTCATTTTTCTCTTTACAGAAACTCGACCAGCATGCCGATGCCAGAGAACTGTCCGCGCTCTACATCTCCGCAGGTGTACCCATTTATCCATATTCCTTGGGACATTCTTATCATACCATTTGCTGGAGAATGGGGATCGAAGCCAAACAAATGCAGCAACGGCGGGCAGCGGCAGCTAATGCCGCCAACCCCAGTGCTGCCAATGTCAATACAAACACAACTACAAACGCTACTACTACTACTACTAACAACGAGGGCGAAGAAGACCAAACGGCGGCGAACGTTGTCGACCGCTTTCAACATGACCGCAATGTGAGAGCACGGGATGCCAACAATCCCTTGTGCTCCTACCTTGAAGAAAAGGCCATGTTTACTCTAGGCCCCAATCATCATCTTCATCCTCAGAATCCACAGAATTCTCCAACCCCGCTGCTGCACGGACGATGGAATTCCATGACATCGCTGCAGGGTGCAGCGCAACGTGCTGCCGCAGCTGCTGCTGCCGCGGATCCCAACATGCCGCCACCACCACAGGGCGCAGCTGCTGGAGCGGCACCCGATTTTCGACCACCCGCAATGGTGCCTCCATCACCACTGTCCATGGCCTCTGCGGCGTCGTCCTTCTCGTCACCACCACGATCCATGTCTCAAACCGAGCTCGTGGCCATGAGCAAGGCTCCCAAAGTGCCGGTCCCCGTGCATCGGCATTTGCTGGATCAACATTTGTTGGGGAGATCTTCGGTAGACGATGAGGAGGGAAGCATGACGGCACCACCCGTGAGTTTGTCCGTCGATTTCTTTCATCCTCATCTCTCTGCACATTGCATTTCGGGTCACAGCAGACCCTTGTCGATCGTTCAGCAGCAGCAGCTGCTGCTGCCGTATTCGCCCATGCAACAAGTGCCATCGACTCCACCAAGACTTGTAGGTCCAGCCATGGCAGCCACGAATACGACTGCGGCCGCTGCTCCTACTGCCACAAGCAACGAAGACATGTTGTTGCGAGACCCGGCCTTTCAAGAATGGGCATCCAGGGCGGTGGCAAATACGAACAATCGGTTTAGCGTGCTGGATGACGTCGAAGAACTGAGGGAGCTACACGAAGTGTATTCCCAGATTTTTGATCAGGAACGAATGGGACAGGCAGCAGCAGCAGCAGCTTCTCAAGGGAATGCTGCTCCCGCGGCTGCGAATTTAGCACCAGCGGACCAGTCAGCTTTTTCGATCTTGCCTCCTCCTCGTCCTATTCTCAGGGCTGTTAGCACCCCGCAGCAACACTCGCTGGCGGATGTGAGCCTTGAAGAATCGCTCCTATCCACTGTCCTTCCTCGCCAAGGCTACAGCTCGATTCTCAACTCGGTAGATCTTGAGGTGTACAGTGCTTCGAAAGCTAATTTGAAAGAAAATGAAACAGGAGTTGCCGACATTAAGAGACACATGCGCTCGCGTTTCACGTTTTACCATCGCCGGCTGGAAGTCTTGCTCATGCATGGTGATAGCTCTGGGTACGAAGAGTGCATTCTGGATTTCTGGGATGAGTTTTTCCCTTTGACGGCAAAGATCCACTACTACGATCGTCACACTCCTGTTCCCCGCATTAGCAGCTTGCAACAATTCTTGACGCAACCTTGCCCTAAAGAAATTGGAATTGTGCAGTGCGAGATTGAACGTGTCAAATCTACCTCTAGGAAGCGGAAAGGTGTCAGCATGAAGGGCCGTCTGTTTCCTACGTATGAATATCGTTTATTCATCAAGGACCGAGAGCATGGCAAAATCGCTGCGAGTGCATCATCTGACGAGGAAGAGGTGGACAATGGAATCAGAAGAGATACCGTCCTCATGGTCGCAAAGAATCGAGGCCGGAAGCATGTTGACACGTCTGGAGTAGTGTCATTGACTCCGGCTGCCAAGAAAGGAGCAAATAATTACTATCTTTACACACCGCAACAAAATGATGTAGATACCCATTTCAATTCAGTGAATGAAACAGAGGAAGAGGCTACAGGTAACCACAACGGGGTCTCCTTGTCGGGACCAAGCGCACCAGCCAACAGTACCAATCCTGTTCTCCTTGGGCGTCTGCAAAGCAATTTTATTGGCACCGAATTCCAAATCTACACACCCAAGCTGAGGAAAAACCTCCCCAAGCCTATTCGTCGATGTGCCAGTCTGAACGACGGAGCGTCGTCCTACGATGACGATGGGGATTACGATAGCGGTGCGGCGAGTGACACAGGAACAACTTTTCGGCCGCGTCGTAGTCGATTTGGTCGTCTCACTCTTCGACGCAGTAGCAGCCACGCAGCAACTCCCACCAACAGCAGTGATCATTCTTTGTCCATGACTCGCAAATCTCGGTCGAGCCGATCCCGCCACGAGGCGGCTGGTGTGCGAGGATCGAGAACAAATCGACGAGCCATTGCGAATTCAACCGAAGCGCCCGAAAATACAAACCGCTCGCCTATCAATCAAGAGCCGATTCTTTGCGAGGAAGAGGATGGTGTGATCACCTACACGGCCAACCTGCTGGGGAGCAGACCCCGCATTATGGATGTTTGCGTCCCGAAGCTTGCTCCCGATGGAGGTGCCGAATCAATTTGGCGACACTATCTCGAGAATTCGGAAGATGGAGATGATATTGCTCCCTACAATAGAATGCTGAACTGCTTTAAGCAATTGCAGCAACGTCTAGACACCCAGACTGCTAACGACAATGAAGGTGAAGGCGAGAACAACAACAATGCCGGTCAGAATGACTTTGGCCTGATGGCACTGCAGAATCGGCCTCCTTGGTGGAACGTGGAGCTTGGATCGTTTGTTCTCAACTTTCGAGGCCGTGTGAGTGTGGCCAGCGTTAAAAACTTCCAGCTTTGCGATCGCAACGACCACGATCATATCATGCTGCAATTCGGACGGATTGCAGGTCGACACTCCTTCACTATGGATTACCAATACCCGCTTACGGCAGTCCAGGCTTTCTCAATCGCAATATCTTCGCTGCAGTCGAAGATTTCCTTTGGGTAATGAATGGGGTCTGAATAAAACATCAATTTTGTGGTCCATGTCTTTCGAGATTTCCCACAAGTGACGAACAATCAATATGCTCGCATGGTATATCGTGGATATAGGCATTCCTCAGACATGCCTGAGGACTTTTTTTATTTTGAATACTGTAGGTAGTAGCGAATATAAAATAGCAAAGAAAGGAAAATCTAATTTCTCTGTTTCTATTTGCTAATCGTATAGGCACCAGTATCAATGCTTTAGTTATTGGGACTTCTAGTAGTTCTATCTTTCCGGACAATGAAGACAAGCTCGCGCATGTGTAGTTTTTGATCTGACATACCGTACTGCTCCGTCATCTCAAGATTCTGCGAGATTCAATGTTTTGCATTTCGTTCGCACTGCTAAGATTCAACTGAAGTCATTTGCTAAGATCCAAGCCATTAGACTGATGATTACAGTAGCCACGATGCAGTTGCCGTGCCTTGTGAAGGGAGACGATGCAGTTACGGTACCGGTAGCTCCATACAGCCCAGGTGCAGATACAAGTAAGTAGGATTTGCAAGTACAGCCCTATGTATGATCTGGGGGCCAATCGTCAAGGGATCACCACCAGTGCTGCAAGGGCATGCCTGGCTTGGTTTCCAATAGACCTACAAGTGGAGTTGTCCTGCATGCTGAGAGGTCGATATCCACAATCATTTTAAGTGTTCGCACCAGTGAACATTCCGAGTCATCGGCAGTTGCTTCGGAGAAATTTGCAATGTGGAGAAACGCACTTGTAATTGCTAAAACTACGTGAAAAAGTGATCTTTCAAACTGCAATACGGAGTAGTTTTGATTGGCGGGGTTAGGAACTCTGACGATTAGTTTGGTAGCCATCCGATTGAATATGTTGTGCGAACGTTCGCAATGTACGGTCTATCAGGTACTGTAGTACTACCAGGTACTAGCTTCATGTGCTGCAGTGTTGTCCTACTAGTACTACTAGCTAGCTAGCCGCTACTAGCTAGGTACAGTAGTAGATAGCATCGGAAATTGCTACCGGTACTCTACTTAGTAGCTACGACGTAGTAGTCTGACTCGTGGCCAGTTGAATGGTTGTGCGATACTGTACGTCGTACCATGCCACAAACTACAGCATCGCGGAACGTCGTTTTTTGCGGGCACAGCCAGCTAGCTAGTAGCTACCGTACGGACAGTACAATACAGTACCAGTAGGAGCTTCGCTGCTGGTAGTCACGCACTTGTATGTGAGTGCTAGTACATGTACGTTCCGGTGTAACAAGTATTAACCACTACTACTCGTAGCGAAAAGTCGTCGTCGTCAATTTCGCTGGGCAGCTGAAACTGCAGAAAGACCTTCTTCGATGATTTTCTGCGTTGAGAATGTAAGTACCGAACTTATTTGGGAACCGAACCTGTGGTGGACCAGTGAAATTTTCGCACGGGAATGAGACAAGATTGGTTGGGAAAACTGGCGATTTCGGTGAGTAAGGTGTGAGTACGACGTAATGAGTTTAATGACCCAGCTAATTTTCTACTACTCCGAGTTATTCCTAGTCTGCTTCCCCAAAGCGAACACATAGAAGTTCGCAATGACCCAGGGAGGAGTCATTGAAAAATAAAACAAATAAATGATGCCTATAGTTGAGTTACACGTTCCATTATTCTTGAAGCAGTCGTACTAGCTAGACTGCATCATGCAGTTTCACCAGGAAAACTAATAGCTGAGTGCTTTAGAAGCCCGAGTCGAGTAGCAAGCTAGCAGGCTAGCTAGCAAGCTAGCGCTTGGGGTAGTGCTGCGCAGCCTTTTGTTGGCCGGGTCGGTCCACCGACCGCAATGACCACACCAAGGACTGACCGAACATGACGGACGGCACCAAGAAACTTTAATCCTGGCTCAGCTCTTTCTCCCCCTCAGTCCCTAGTAGCCATGGAGCGGAGTGTCTAAACATGTTTTATCCGTTACACGTTCAGTTCTCATTCTGGCAATACTGATAATAGTTATCGTCCATAATCCGTCTGGTACTTGTAAGACTTCGTGCGTATGTGCAGCGCCCCGGTCAATGCACTAGCAGATCGATGTGTTGCCGGTGGCTGTAGCTATTAGAGTGGTAGATTTGATGCCTGCCATTTTGGGCCACCGGTATTCTTCATTCGTGCACCAATGTCACACCGAGTGTCAAAAGACTCGCTTGGTTCGCATTTGTAACATGCTTTCGTAGTCTTAAGCTAGGAATCCTACTTTTTTGAACGGTAATTTAGCGACATTTTTAGCTGACCATGGAACAACGACATCAAGTTTTCTGATTCCCTTTCTGTTGACACGTCAGCTGTACACGTCATTTTCGCCTCATTTTTTCGAGGTTTTAAGAAACATCCTACAGATCCAACCAATGCCATCACAAAATGAATAAAGTTGAAACAGTTTATGGACACCATGGTAGCAATCAATCCTTTGACAGGTTTGAAAAGGAGATTGGCACGCCGTCATTTGCCTAGGAAGAAGCGCCAGTCGCTTGCGTCGACAGTAACTAGCAGGATGTGCTCATCACAGGCACAAGATAGCTACAAAGCATTCATGTGTTTGTCGCACCTAAATTTGGTGACGGCCTTCATGATGAGCAACAAGCGATGCATGGTGTACACGTTCCTGCTGCACAGTGCCATCACCTTTTTCACTAAGGCACTCGCCATGCTACGGCTGGACTCTGCGCTTATGGACATTCCAGCTAACCATGACACAAAGAAAGACAGTGGACACAACAAAAGACTTGTTGGTATAGATCTGTCAACTTATTCCAATGACGACGAGTGCGAATCTTTCACAAGATTCACAAAGAGAGAAATTACCATGATGTTGGATGCAATGCAACTACCAGATGACATCCGTGTTGTTTATGACTGGAATGCTGCACCAAGACCAAAATGCTACAAATTTGGTAGAGAAGGTCTATTAATTTACATGCTAAGGTACCTGTCCACGGCAACAACTCACAAGCATTTGGCCGACGTTGAATTTGGTGGAGACTCCAAGAGGTGGGGCACCGGCTACAACTGGATGATAAACAAGGTTGACACCCATTTCGCTCCCATCATAGGGCCTGCTGCACTCCAAATTTGGGCAACAAATTTTCCACACTTTGCTGAGTGCATTAGAAAGTATCTGATGAAAGATAAGCCTCGGAAGCACGGGCCAGTAAGCATGAAAGATTATCCAATTCGCGAGGGTGAGTTCAATGTGTTCAGCATAACAGATTGCACGGCATACGAGATTTGTAGACCAGGAAGTGGGCCGGCAACAGACGATGCTCCAAAAAGAAAGGATGACTGGTGGATTAAGCAAAGAACGCACTATGATGGACACCACAGGGCGTTCGAAGCTTGCTTGAAAATACTGACAATCTGCCTGCCAAACGGACTCACCGCTGCTGTCTATGGGCCGACCGCTGGACGAGAAGAAGATAAGACCCTCTTCAGAATGGCCGAATTTGATGATTACCTTGCTGATCTCTGCGTCAGATTTCATGGTGGACGTCCTTATTGCACATATGGCGATGGTACATTTGCAGGCTATTGGTGTTGCCTTCGAACGGCGCACAAATCAATCAGGGGGATGCCACTAACAGGTCAACAGGAAGCAGAGAACGCAAACATGACGAGTGCCAGAGAGTCTGTGGAATTCAGTTATGCTAGAGCAGAAGAGTTGTGGCCATATCTCAACAAAAAGGATAGTAAAAAGTTAGAAGGCAATGCCAGCAAAGTAGTTGCTGAAGTAAGAGTGATGTGCCTGCTAACGAATTTCAAAGTGTGCTGTGCAGAGGGCAGCACAATGACGGGCGAGCGTGTCTTTCAGTGCCCTCCGCCTACACTAAGACAGTGCCTAGACATGATGCCAGAGCAATTACAAATAACCTGACTAGTTACTATTTATTATCACTACCAACTAAATTATTTCTTTCCTCGTTGTCTACATGTGGCCACCCTTCTTGCTGGTGGCCGTGTATGCCATAAACTCACCATTCGCCTTGATGTACTCGCTGTAAGCCTTTTTGTATTCATCAACAGAGAGGGCATCGTTGTCGTCTTTCATCTCTTTCAAGAACTTAACATGGCCCATGAGAGAGGCGGCTCTCTCTTGTAGACGGATGTGCTCGGGGTCATGTGTCATTTCTGCAGTAAGGTCACTTGTTGGTGTTGGGATCGTGCTACCACCAAGGCGAAATGCTTCAGTTGGATAGTTCCTACGCATGACTTGCATGAGCATGTTGCTGTGTTCCTTGATTTCAGAGCACGCGTCCTCGTGGATCTTAACAGAACTGCTTGGATCGGGATTGTCTATCTTTGTTTTCTTTGGCGTCTTTGGCGAGGTGCTGCCATGCTTGTTGGCATAGTGATGCGATGCCGGTTCATCTAGATGCAGATTGGTTGAGTGCTGAATCATGCCCGCGTCCACAAGACCTTTGGCACCAGGCGGAAGAGTGCCATGAGCGCGAGACACCTCTTTCATTTGTTTGCGTTCCAAGTCTACTTTGGCTTTTTCTTTTTCTAAAGCTGCTGCTTTATCTTCCCTTGTTTTGTTGTATTTAGACAACTGAACCACACATTTAGCCAAGATGTCCGAGGGCAGGCCGTCAGTGCCTTTCTGGTTCAGATTCTTTCCATGCTTCCATAAGTCAATGATTTTTGCTTTGAGCTTTGGGACAGAATCAAAAGAAGGAAGGATGCCAGCAAGCAGACCACGGTTGCTGCCATTGCCCCAGAAGACGTCATTCAAACGAGACCAACCATTCTTCTTAACGTTGCATGCTGCCTCTTTGGCTTCACCAAAGTTGTAGACGTTGCAATCATCACAGGCCTGAAGGATTCTGCGGCAGAGGGCAGGGTGCTTTGAGAAAAGAGTCTTTAACTGTGGCCATCCTTTCTCTCCAGTTATTTTGGGAGCTGGCTCGTTTTGCAGTTCGTCACCAGACTTGTAGCCGTCATCATCACTGTCGAGGTTGATGATGGGCTTGGTTGGAATGTTGATTGCTTTGGCTTTCTTCGCCGGCTTTGGGCTTGGTTGACCACAGGGAGGAGCCACATTCTCCTTGTCAACAATTGTGGTGACGCTGCTGTCACTGCTAGCATCGAGGCTGTTGTTGCTTCTTTTCTTTGCTGGCATTGAGAAATCAAAATCAAATTTGATATTTGATTCTTTTTCATTGTACACTACTGGCTCCGAGTCACTTGCCTCGCGACCAGCATTGGGATCATGCTCTGTTTCATCATCATCAGAAGAGGCATCTGCTCCCTTAAGCTTGTCGACGCGTTGCCAGGTGTGCCCGCATGGTTGCGTCTTGGACTTTGCGACACTCTTTGACATGGTGGCAAGCTCCTTGACACCAATGCTATCTTTGCTATTATTGCTGCTCATTATTTGACTTGTGTTCTTCCAAAATTTTGTCTAAGTTGGAATTCCACTCAAAAAGTGGCTCTCAGTTTGGCTGGTGCTACGCGATTTGTGTAGACGTGGCACAAACCCTAAAAAAAGTGCGTTTTCCATCCATCCTTTATCTTCTTATTCGCTAGCTTTTACTAGAAGAAAAGTGCCACGCGATTTCTACAGCAGATGTTCTACCAAAAGTCAAGGGAATCTTAGTTTTTGCAAAATGGTGCTTTTGCTGGTTCAAGCGGTGTTCTCATTTGTGCCCAAAATGGGCGCCTTGTTTTTCGGTCCAAAAATCACCCGAAAAACCGCGGTGGCAAAAAAAAAAGAGTGCCCTCTGTGTTTTTCAAGCGTCTGTTTCCAACCGTTTGTAAACATTTTGGAATCATTTGTTACTTATGCGAATTCGGTACTGAAGAACACCGGAGCATCAAAAAGGCAGGCATCAAATCTACCACTCTATTAGCAGAGCAGCAGCCTCACGAATCGTGGTAATCGCCAAGCACGATACTGTAAACGGCTAGTTGGTAGCTTAGTAGTTACACGCATACAATTGTAAGAGATATTCGGAGTAGGAGTCTTTAGCTATCGTCCATGGTCTTTTGCTAAAATCATCGATGACTCGACTGATAATTTTTATACGCAGAAAATCACGTGCTATGATGGTTTATTTGGTCTTTTTTTAAAGTTATCGATGACCGAGACTTGGAATCGTATAGACGTTCACGTGCAATCCCAAACTCTCAACAAAGTTCTAGCAGGTTCCTTCAAAGTGTAAGCCAAGAAGAGAAAAAACATGGAACAAGGTGAAAGCGTTACTGAAGAAATCCGAACTCGGCGACTCCACAATTGCCGCCCACAAAATGGAAGAAAAAGCGCTTTGGTTACAATGCGAAGCACGAGCCATTTTTTGGGCAGATACGTGCGTTTTCAGGTAGCAATCAGGTAGCAATCTAGGAAGTGCGCTGTTGAGACAATGCGAACTCGTAAGAATGCTTTTTCCTCCTCGTTTTTCGTTTTGAGTTTATGACTTTCACTTTTAGCTCATAAAATCAAAAACTATAAGTCTCAACGCGAACAAAGAAAACACACACAAACAACAACAATTGTTAATAACAAGTTGTTGACGAATACAAATCTCTTCATAAAGTTTCTCTTAATTGTAACTATCAACGATGCCTCTTACTCTTAACTTTTCCGAATCGACAAGGGCAGGCTCTCCCATCCAAAGATCTGGCAGCCCCAGCGATGTCAAAGGCCTTGAAGGACTCGAGACCTTTAACCTCAAGAACCAAGAAGCACGTCCCGAATTTGCCCTTCCTAAACTGGCAAACCCTGAAGTACTCCCCGGCGATTGCGACGTGAAGTCCTTCATCAACGAGAATGTCACTCGCTACCCCGGAGACGAGTCGTTCCTTCGTGGTGCTACTGAACGTACATTGAAGACGTGGAGCCGTTGCGAAGAACTCATGGAACTTGAACGCCAGAAGGGCATTCTCGATGTTGACACTGTGACTCCCTCGACCATCACGTCTCATGCTCCTGGTTACGTCCTCTCAGCCGAAGAAGATGTCGTCAAGGGCCTCCAAACCGATGCCCCCCTCAAGCGATCCTGCAAGCCCAAGGGAGGATTCCGTGTTGTCGAAGCCGCCCTCAAGTCCTACGGCTATGAAGCCGACCCAGCCATGGCCAAGACATACTTGGAGGATGTCCAGACCCACAATGACATGGTATTCTCCATGTACACCAAGGAAATGAGGTTGGCTCGCCACACCCATTTGTTGACCGGACTTCCCGATGCCTATGGACGTGGACGTATCATTGGTGACTACCGAAGGCTGGCTCTCTTTGGAATTGACGAGCTTGTCCGTCGCAAGAAGCAAGACTACGATACTTTGAACAGCTCTTTGCCCGACATTATGATGCTCCGCAGTGAAATCACCAAGCAAGTCAAAGCCTTGAAGGATCTTCAAAAGCTTGGCCAGAGTTACGGTGTGGACATGAGCAAGCCTGCCACCACATTCAGGGAAGCCGCTCAAGTCATGTGGCTCGGACACACTGCCGCACTGAAGGAACAAGATGGTGCAGCAATGTCTGTCGGACGCTGGGATGCCTTCCTGGATGTCTTTGCCGAAAAGGACTTGAAGGAAGGCAATGCCACCGAAGAAGACCTGCAAGAAGTTATTGACGACCTTGTCATCAAGATGCGGTTGGTCCGCCATCTTCGAAGCCCCGAATACAACGAACTGTTCTCCGGTGACCCAACATGGATGACACTTGCACTTGGTGGATGCTCCGAGTCAGGAGACAGCCTTGTCACCAAGACCACATACCGTTTCCTCCATACTTTGACGAACCTTGGCCCTGCCCCTGAACCGAATCTCACCGTCTTGTGGGCACAGGGACTCCCAGAGACCTTCAAGAAGTACTGCGCGAAGCAATCTATTGACTCGTCCTCCATCCAATACGAGAACGATGATTTGATGCGAAAGATCTATGGATCCGACTACGCCATTGCATGCTGTGTCTCGGCCATGCGCTGTGGAACTGACATGCAGTTCTTTGGTGCCCGTACCAACATGGTCAAGCTCCTTTTGATGTGCCTCAATCAAGGCCGCGAGGAGTTGCACGGAGAAATGGTGTGCCCTCTTATCGAGAAGGCCTGCAAGGAGGCTGGCATCGGAGAAGACGATGAGCACCGCCCCATTAACTACGAGGCCGTCGAAAAGATTTACCTCGATGTTGCTCTGCCATGGATGGCTCGACTCTACGCTGACACTATGAATGTCATTCACTACAGTCACGACCGCACCAGCTACGAGTCAATGCAGATGGCTTTGCACAATACCAACGTGAATCGCTTCATGGCTTTTGGTGCTGCCGGCCTTTCAGTTGTCGCAGACTCTCTCGCTGCCATGAAGTATGATGATGTATTCCCCATCCGCAATGAACAAGGTGTCACCGTTGGCTTCAGGAGAGCCAACCCAACCATGGACCTCCCTCAATACGGAAACGACGACGACAATGTTGATAACCTCGCCATCAAGGTCGTCTCTCGTTTCACCGATGAGTTAGAGAAGCAACGCCTCTACCGCGACGCCAAGGCCACTCTTTCCATTCTCACCATTACAGCCAACGTGGTGTACGGCAAGAGTACTGGAACAACCCCAGACGGCAGGGAAATGGGCGAGCCTTTCGGTCCCGGCGCCAACCCTGTCCACGGTCGCGACAAGATGGGAGCTTTGGCCTCTCTTTCTTCGGTTGCCAAGATTCCTTACGCGAAATGCCAAGATGGAATTTCCAACACATTCTGCTTGCTCCCCACAGCACTTGGCCCACCAGAGAAACGTCAGGACAACTTGGTGACTTTACTCGATGGATACTTCGCTCGAAATGCCCATCACGTGAACATCAATGTTCTCAATCGTAGCGTCCTTGCGGATGCTCACAAGCACCCCGAGAAATACCCCAACTTGACCATCCGTGTCAGCGGCTACGCTGTCCGCTTCAACAGGCTCACCCACGAGCAGCGAGAAGAAGTCATGAAGAGGACGATGCACTCCACAAGTGTCGCTTCGGCCGCTAGCATCAACAAGAAGAAGAGCCTCCAGGCTGCTATGCAAGCTAATCTTCGCAAACCAAAGCCAACGCATGGTGTAAAAGGTGCCGTCTTCTCGATTGATTCTTTCACTACCATGGACGGACCTGGTGTTCGTACCAACATCTTCTTGCAGGGATGCCCCAAGAAATGCGTCTTCTGTTGCAACCCAGAAACACAAGAGGTGGCTGACCCTGAATTGCACCCTGAATACGCCATGACAGATGAGGAGATTGCCGATATGCTTGAACACTACAAGGTCTTCTTGGCGCCCAACAACGGAGGCGTGACCATGTCCGGAGGCGAGGCACTTGTCCAGCCCGACTTTGTCAAGGCTGTCTTCCAGAAAGTGCACGATATGGGCCTCACCACCTGCCTAGACACTGCCTGCCACGGCTCCAAGCACATTTGGGACAAGGTCTTGCCCCACACTGATTACGTCCTACTCTGCCTCAAGGGCATGGACAACGACGTAGCCTCCCAGGTTGCTGGTGTTCCATCAACAACCATGTCTCGCGCCAAGGACTTTGCCCGATACATCCGAGACAACTACAAGAACATCAACCTCACCCTTCGTTGGGTATTGCTCAAGGACATTACAGATGTCGACTCGGAGCTTGAGAAGCTTGTCGCCTTCGCCAAGGATCTCGCTCCCGTTTTCTCCCAGATCGAGTTGATCCCTTACCATGAATTGGGAAGAGACAAATACGACGCCCTCAACAAGGATTATCCCCTCGACGGCATGGCGCCTTACAACAAAGATGAGGCCAAGAAGATTCAAGCCAGACTTGAGGCTCAAGGTGTGAAGGTCATCCTCGAAGCTCTCTAAGCGAGCCAAGTACAGCCGGCTACCCCAATGCATGGTGTTGGATGACATTTTTGCCTTGCTCATAAACGACACAACATCATACCGCCCTTAGAAAATCATCACTTTCAAATCAAAGTATGCACGTTCAAAAAGAGAACAACAAAAACTAATACAGACATTAGAGATGCATGTAACTACAACTTCTATGTACTTTATGTTTACTACTGTTTGTGTGCCAAGCCTGTTGACCCTTTCTTGTACGCTTCTGGCTCTCTAGCAGTACCGTACGGTACTACTACTAGTAGTATTCGCCCTATGAATTCTTATGGGAAAAACCGATGATCGGATCATTTTCTCCATCTGCATACTTCGCGCGATGAAGCGAAGTGTTGCGGGTCTGAAGGTCTCAGTTCTCTTTCTCGACCTCGTCATCTTCGTTTCGTGCAGGCAATGCCAGTGTAGGAGATTGCGGGTGTGCTCAATTAAAACTCGACCATTGTCGTCTTTTCGTTTCGTGCAGTTTCGTGCAGGCAATCGAATGCCTGTAAGTAGTGGAGAGGGCTGGTGTGCTCAATTAAAACTCGACTGACCGTCCAGTCCCGGGGGCCGATTCGGTTGAGCCACCTCAGCCCAACCATGGCGGAAGAATGGATGTGTCAATCGACGGCGCTCAGGGCCGTTGTCATCGCGGTGGAGCGCCGCGACCTTCATTCGACAGAGGCAATAGCTACAATTGCTCAGCAGCGGTGTGGTCAACGATTGGAAGCTCAGATGCCGAAGGGCGACCAAAGACCTGCTTTCTACCATAGGGTCAAGCATGAATGCACACTTTTTTCGACGCAGCTCTAGCGCAAAGCTAAGAAGAGAATTGTCGTCAGTGGTTGATGTTGCCGATCTACAGAAAAGAACTCAAGAAATAGGCAACATAACGATGAAGAACCGTTGGTCCGTGAAACAGTTGGGAAAAAGCATGGTGACTCTCTGCTGCTCAAATGCACACCCTTTCGAATCAATCCAGCGTGCTGATCAAATTCCAAATCGCTCTACGCACGATATTTTTCTCAAGCAAGACGGGGAGGGAACTCTTCAAACCTTCGCAGCTTGGAAGTTTTAGACCGCACCACCCAATGAGGGTTCGCAGATGCTGATCCCAACAGTTTTGGTTGATGCTTGTATTTCGTAGGGTTGATTGTTGGTGGATACTTGATGGACCGATGAGTTTCACCAGAAGCAACGGGTGAAGTGTTCTGGGGCAGCCCGCCTCCGGTGCTGGCTGCAGCAACCGAATGTGAAATGGCTCTGACGGGCAAATGGGATGGCCGCCGTGTCCTTGAATATGTGAAGACCCATGATTGATTCGGCAAGGACAGAAAGAGCATGCGGCGGTTTGCGAAAAACAACCTCGGAACATCAGGATGAGCGTGAAAGACGGCTTTCTGGCCTGATGGATTCTCTGGCATGGCCATTTGGCGACAAAATAAATCCTCGCCGAGGAACATACGCATCACTATCCTCTGAACATTAACAATGGGCCCATCACAATTGATGAACCTAGCTAGAATTGTCACACCTCATGACAATCCAATTGTGGGTCACCCCTGGTTCAAATCAATCAATCAAATAGTAATGTTCACAACCATTCCTTGATTTGCATTGATGCACTCAATGCTGTAATTATGCTGTTGTGTCACACCTTTCAGTCCCTGCTCTTTCTCCACCAGTTTTTTTATATTCAACTTGAGCATGTCCATTGTTGAATTATGATTTCACTGAAAGTAACATATGATTTCAACAGCTAAATGCCTCTTTTATGGATCCTCAGATGCAAATGCCCTAATTTTTTTAATTCAGAATAGAACTGACGTGCCAGGCTCAATGCATCATCAGCAGCATGCAGCTTGCTCTTCTTCTTCTGCACTTGCTTTGTTTCCTCCTTCCCTTCTATGCTTAGTTTCAATTTCAATTCCGCTACTTGTGGATCAATGGCAGCAGCAACCTCAACAACTATGAACACGGGATGCTCCCTGAGGGCACACACTTTTGAATGGACAGATGGGCGTGCTAAGCCCATGTGCCTACATTTTACCCCACTCCTGGACCCCATTTCCTGCATTGGCTAGATTTCTAAGCGAAAGAGCTAATGTTATCCTAAGTCACACCATCATTGGTGAACTCACAATTTGTTTTGGTTGGTCACCGCTGACCAAAAGGTTAAACAAAAGGTGTTCTTTTAAATAGCAAGGATTTCAAATCTTGTTTCTTAAGTGCAGAGGCTTAACAAAATGACGCAAACCTTGCCAAAGGTTGCGGTTCAGAAAAGAAAAAAATTGTTTTGTCACACTCTGTGATGTTTCATTGAAAAGTTTGCTCTCAGCATTCAAAATTGTTTGACAGCGAGTGTGTCCGTCGCAAAGATGTCACGAAGCAAGCATTCCAAATCCATAAAACATGGGTGCAAGGAATGTTTGACAAGAATTCAACATTGTTCATTGTTGATTCGTAAAGTCAGCACTTTGCTGCTTTTTTGCCGCTGACTTGCAACTTGATTCCCCCTTTCTGAATGACACACACCTGCCCCTCACCCC
>ENA-ORBV01008228-ORBV01008228.1-microbial-mat-metagenome-genome-assembly--contig:-NODE-8228-length-17622-cov-6.243602_pt1 | contig 17622 bp, 11 predicted proteins | sample MGYA00237777_ERZ505514 | MGnify/ENA primary metagenome ERZ505514 (study PRJEB26160, sample SAMN06269048) | microbial mat metagenome | isolation source: Oligotrophic lake microbial mat | place...
CTACACCTCTCTATTCGTCGGCAGCGTCAGATGTGTATAAGAGACAGGGGTGATCACTGGCAGTAGGTCAGATGGATCCACGCAGGCTCCCGCAGGCTTTAAAAGTTAGCATTTGAATCCTAGAATCTTTACAGTTGCGCAGGGGAGTGTCACATTTCCAACCTCAAGCCCAGCACTGACCTATCATGTCGGCTAGCTAGCTACCGGTGGCGTTGTGAAGCATCCTGTGGACTGATGAGGAAATTGACAGGGACAGGTGAAAATGCGAGCTAGCTAGTGAGCCATCCGGGTCGCACTCGGTTGGACGGATCACTGCAAAGCAATGACCCCAAAGCGGCGCAGATGTGATCATTCTGGTAGCCGCCAACACAAAAAAGGACCACAAGCAGATGCACCACATTGTTGATGCATGAAAATGACCAGATGCCTAGCTGAAGTCTGACTGGAAGCACTGTGATAAAAAAAATGGGAATTTATCACGTTCTGCATTTCAAGAAAGACACGACATTAGAAAATGATGCCTTTTTGTCGTCACTCCTTGCCATTTGCAGCAAGACATGACAAGTGCAGCTTCCGTGATGATGATTAGCCAAATGATGGTGGGATGATGCAGCAGCTTTGGGACCATTTTCTCTTCCTGTTTCAAAGTCCTCTAGTGTGCTGTTAGAAGGCATCTTCAAACACCTTCACATTGCTACTGTGCGCCTAAAATTGCCATTGCCAAAAATCTGCAGTCAGTGTGCGTCTTGAAACGATTACCCCAACCTCCAGCTCCTGTACCTGGTACCAAAGCTAAGTAAAAGCATGGAAGCGTATGATACAGTAACTATGCGTCAGCTTGTTGCGTAGGGTTTTGTTTAGGGTTAGCGAGCAACCAAGCAAGAAAGCCATGTTTCTATGACGGCACGACCCCATGTTGTGGGGCGTGTTAGTTTCCATCGCATCATTTATATCGAAAGGATCATTTACATCGATGTTGCTGCTGAAGGTGGGCTCTGTATTCTCTAGTCTCGTGGACGAAATGGTAGGAACTGCAAGTTTCTCGAGCAACGTGCTACGACTGTGCCTCCTTGTGGGAGCTGTCGCAATGACTACAGCCTTCTCCACTTCATCTCCAAGTACTACCACGACACCAAAATCTTCTTTGTCTGAGACTAACTTCATAGGAAAGACGAATTCCACTTCCATCAGCATGGCGGCATTAGCTTCATCCATTAGTACCGAGAAGCACAGATCCAAGTTTTCGCTCTTTTCTTCATGCTTGCCTGCATCCAGGAGGTCGACGGCAGCAGCACGAGGCCGAAACCCTTCCTTTTTGGAGAAGCAATTTCGTCGAATGACAGTATTTCGCGTCGCCTTGCAAGTTTTTGTCGAGTACAAATGGGCACAACGACAAGCCAAAAAGCGCAAGAGAAAATTGGGACTGAATCTGGACGACCCCGACAGTGATGATCATCCAGAATTGGTGGAATTCTGGAGCCGGGTCCATGCTCGCAATGCTGCACGGTTATTAAAGCAAATTCAAAAACTGGAGGGATTCTGGGTCAAGGTGGGCCAGTACTTGTCCACTCGTGCGGACGTAATGCCCGTCGAATATTTGCAAACGCTGAGTGAGTTACAGGATAGCATGCCTCCTCGATCATGGACGGATACGCTGCAAACGATTCGAGAAGAATTGGGAGACAAAATATTGGAAGAACGCTTTGAATCTATCGACCCAGTACCCTTGTCTACTGCTAGTCTTGCACAAGTCCATCGGGCGACGTTGAAAGAAGGTTATGGGCAAAAACATTTGCACGACGTTGTCCTCAAAGTACAGCATCGAGGCGTTGCTTCTCTCATGATGCAAGACATGGACAATCTGCGCTTTATTTTACAAATGCTAGCCAAAACGGATCCTGACTTGGATTTTGGTCCAGTGATTCGAGAATACAACCAAGAAGTCCGAAAAGAATTGGATTTCACAACCGAAGCCCAGAATATGAAGGATGTCAGCAATCTACTCCAAACCGCTAAAATCAAAGCCATTGTCCCAGAGACTATTCCAGACCTCATCACAGAACGAGTGCTGGTGATGGATTTTTGTGAGGGATTTCCCGTACGAGATACGGTCAAGTTAGACGAAAACAATGTGAATAGGGAGCTACTTTTGGAACGAGTTTGTGCATCATGGGCTGTCCAAATGCACGTGGGCGGCGTCTTTAATGCCGATCCGCACATGGGAAATATTCTTGTCTCCACCGCTGTCCCAGGTGATGCTTCGGTCCCGGTACTGTTAGACTTTGGTCTCACCAAAAGGTTGGATCCCAAAATTAAGGTTGCATTTGCTCGCCTCATGCATTCATCGCACGAGAGCGACATCGATGGTCTTCTGCAAAGTTTTGACGAAATGGGCTTAAAAATGAATCGACACGACCCTTTTGAGGATATGGCAAATATGCAGAGAGGTATGACACACACTGCACTTTCTTGGGCATTCACGTGCATTTTGCATCTTGATCGTCAACTCACCTTCGCTAAAACTTTTGATTTTTTTCTTTGCATTAGGATTTGGAAATACTGTTCCCCAGTCGCAAGCTCGGGAAACGTCCAAGCAAAAGAGTAAAGACTATCAGCGTCGTCAAGAAGCGAAACGGGCGGAAGCAGGATTGAAGAAGGGGCAAAAGCTTCGGAATCCCGTAGAGGCCTGGCCCTCAGAACTGTGCGTAAGATTTTGCGCGGATTGTCGTATTAAATCGCATGATCCACCACATGGGATTTTTTTTTACTAACTAATATGCTGATTCCAATTTGTATATTGCATAGGGTCTTCTTTGGGCGAGTTACTGCCATGTTGCGCGGAATGTGCTCGAGCCTTGATGTTAGCTATCCTTATTTGAGAACAATGGCAATGGCCGCTCGCGACACTCTGCGTGCATCGGTGCCTGAGGACGAACACGCCACCGACTTGATTCACCCGTCCGCTGATATGATTGCAACACCACTACAACGGCGTTTGGTGGACGTTCTTCGCCACCTTCACGAAGAGGATCATGTCGTGGGGCTACAAGTTTGCGTCATGAAAGAAGGGAAAGAGATTGCAAATGTTGCAGCAGGAATCATTGGCAATGCGAATCCAAGGCCAATTACACCAGCGACTCTCTTTAACATATTTTCGATATCGAAAGGAGTCCTCACAATTGGATTATTGCGCCTGGTCCAGGACGGGCTCATCGAGGATTTAGACGACCCTGTCTATAAATACTGGCCTGAGTTTGTCTCTAAACCGAACATTACTGTCCGCCATTTGTTGACCCACCAAGCGGGTCTAGCCAATGTCTACCCGGAAGATGCTACCATCGATACATTGCTCGACTGGGGGACCATGACCAACTTCATGGCGAATGAAGCTGCTCCCAGCCATGACCCAGGTGCAGAAACTCAGTACCATGTCCTGTCTTATGCATGGCTTGTTGGAGGCCTCATTGAGGCTGTGACAAAGAGACCCTACGAAGAGTGGCTTGACAAGGTTCTTCCTTACAATAGCCAAGAGTTTCCAGGAGAAGAGAGCACGCGGCGCAGTCTGTTCCTCGCGGGAATCTCCCAGGATGTGGATGATCACAAAGATCTGGCCGTTTTGTCCATGGCTCGCAGGAGCACGGAGCGGGCTAAAGAGCACCAAGAAATAAGCACAACACAAGGGCAAGATCAAGAATCACCTGACAGGCCCATCAGTGCTGAGAAACAGGCTAAGAAAATAGACAAAGACGAGGCTGACGACGACGAAGAAGAACGGTCTAAGAAGGCCAAGAAGGTGCTTGACAAATACCGTGGTTTGCAGCAGTTGATGAATCCGTCAATCTTTAATATGAGGAAAGTGCGAGAAGCTAAGCTCCCTTCCGCCAACGGCCACGCCTCTGCAGCATCTTTGGCGGAGATATTCGACGCTGTCATTCGCAGTGGAAAGCACGGCGATCCTTTGCTGTCGCCTGAAATCCTCAAGCTGGCACGAACCCCAAGCCGCGCCAGTGCCCCCGAAGAGGGCAATGCAAATACCAAGCAAGCGATGCTAGATGACGCCCAAGCAAAGTTTGGATTAGGCTTTCAGCTCCATGAAATCGTCTTGTCAAACGGCGACAAGGGCATTTCGATCGGACATGCAGGTCTTGGCGGGAGCGTTGTCCTGGCCGTCCCCGAAGAGGAAGTTGTGGTAGCTTTGACATTGAGTCATCTAAGTCCCGATTCGGTAGCACGAAAACGCATCCTTGGAGTTGTTTTCGATGAGCTGGGATGGAAGGCACCCGCAAGTCTTCAGATGGAGACCTTACCAAGCACGTCCTTGTCGGAAGAGAAAACCCTGCAGCCAGTGGCTTAGTCGGACGACGTCTTGTTCAAATTTTAGATTTTATAGAGCAGCACATGGGAAACAATTGTATAAACCAGACAGTTTTGAATTGTAACAATCACTTTACCTTTCCTATTTTTTTCTCAAGCGTTCCACAATTGCTTTAGACTTCAAATGAAAGCAACTGAAAATGCATTTAATTATCACCGTTTAGTTTTTCAGCGTTCCCAAAGTTGCCAGTCGAAATTCATAGAAGTAGCCAAATGGGTTTACGATATAATTATTTTTGGTTAAATACAACAACCGAGGTGCGACAAGCAGCACGCTCTATATCTTATCTAGCCAATGTATCTAGCCAAGTACCTTGGCTACTTACAACTGCTACCAGTCAATTGCTGGCAACAACGCACACCCACAAACAAGCAAGCAGTTTCTTAACCGTGATGACACTCTACTATTTACCAGAACTAATTAACGAAATACTTCTTAATGTGAAACAAACAAGAGAGGGAAAACAAGCCAACTTGAAAGCCGCCTCGAACCGATTTTGTTGGAATGGAAAATAACGCAAAAAACGAAAATATCCAATCGAAAGCCAAAGAGTAGTGAGAGATGAATTTAATCACTCCCTTCGGTGGCTGGGATCTCGTCGTAATCTGTTCCCACATCAAGCAGCTCAGGCATGGCAGGCATAACGAATTCGGGCATCTCTTCAGGTTCTTCTCCTTCAATAGGTCCACACTCATCTTCAAATCCAGGGAAGCGGAAACCAACCATCTTCGTAGCCGTGAACTCGATCTCTCCTTCAGGACTGTCGAACTTAAGCTCGAAGTTCGCCGGCCCTTCATCCAACTCAAAGCCAGAGGATTCAGTGTGTGCAATCATCTTGTGCACAGGGTCATCCGAAGGGGCCGTAAACTTGACATGGATCAGATCTCCAACAATGGGCATGGTTTCACAAGGGTGATCGGAGTTGGCCCAGTTGATGAAGAAGGGCGCAATACCTCCCATTTTGTGTCCGTAGAGGTAAAGCATTTCCCACTTCCTTGGAGTTCCGTCTTCCTTGGCTCCAAACATGGAAATGTGGTCGGGCGTGTATCCAAACTTGCCAACCTCGTCTTTCAGCGGTTCCGCGCGAGTGTTTCGGATCGCCCAATGGAAGGGTTTCAGTCCCTGAATGCCCGACGCCTTGAGCAAGTTTCCAATGGGACCTCCGGACTTTGGATCAGGGGCGATGATCTCCAAGTAGCTCGATCCCTCGAAGGAAACACGAGCCGTCTTGATTCCAAGACCCTTAATGGCGCCAGCGATCTTGGGGGCGACACCAGTCTTCTCCGTGAATTCCTCCAAGGCGCTCTCAAAGTCCGCAGCAGCCAACACCACGTGATCCAACACGTTGTCCTCCAAGTCGATCTCACGTGCCTCGTCACCGGATTCCGAGTCGGAAGAGCTGGAACCATCATCGCTGCCACCACCGGCTTCATCCACAAAGCCCTCAAGGAGGGCCTTCATGGCCTTGTCCTCCTCGGACTCTTCCTCTCCTCCGCCGGAACCAGACGCGGCGCTCTTTTCATCTTCATCAGAATCACTCATCTTGCTTCGTCTTTAGCTTTAGCTTACTGATAGATAGAAGGGGGCAGGCAAAAGAAGATCTATACAAGCAGGCTGTTGTGCGGACTGTGAAGATCTTGTTTTGTCAACGAACTGGACGACTGATTTGATGATGTTGATTTGCGTGCATGCAGTATTTGGTGTTTCTTTACCGCTCGTCGTGGTGTTGCGGCCAGATCTATTTTTACACACCTCGTCGCTCCCCAGCATGCCAGATAAAAAGATACTGCAGAAAGAGCAAGGGTCTTATCCGCAGGCGCGCTGATGACATTTAGGGTCATCAGCCGTTGGATCTACGATGACTCCTTGAGGGCAAATTTTTGTTGGGTCACTTGCTTGCACGACGCGGAAGCGAGCGTGCAGGCCATCCATCCCGACGTAGAGATCATGACTAAATCAAAGCAAGATCAATTCAATCGTATCCTATAATCCTTCACCCTTGTGCGCGACTTGCTATGACCTCTTTTACTCTAGCTACTTGAGTAAGTACGGTACATTGTACCACCGTATGCTCCCCAGTAACAGTACTGTAGTAGGTCCAATACGTGCTCTGGAGTAGCTTTATGTGTACTACTAGCTAGGTAGAGCAACGCAGCGACCAAGGCAAACCTAAAAAGATACGTTTCATACACAAGCATGGTGCTCCGACTACTAGTAGTACCAGAGGCTAAAAAGAGCTAGAGTATTTTGAGAATCCCCCCCCAAAAAGCTGAGTGCTACTGACAAACAGAGCGAGAGACCACGGCATGCATGCGAGATCCGGGTGCGAATGGACTACGTCCAACCACTTGCAACCCAATGCATATAGTTGTCTTCACTGCGCAAGGCCATCTGCGCGTTCCATTGTCATCGTCCATATATATATTATTGTGTATTGCCTAGCGATACTATAGCTACGTTAGTTTTTCTTGTTCTTTCTACTATCTTAACGCTTCTTTGTGTTGTTCTTTTTCTTATGCTTCTGAAGCTTCCACTTGAGGCCTCGAATTGTTTTCGCCACCACCCAAACAGGAGATTTCTGTTTTCTTGCCACGGCATCCATCCCATCCAGAAAACTTTTCCCTGCCCCTGCACCCATTTTCAGAGAGCTTGGTACTACCATATACCACGAACTCAAATAGGGAGTCGTTTGCCCGCTTCCATCCACATGTTCTGGACGGTCGTCGTTGGTGACCCACAATGGCATATTGTAGGTATACGGTACCAAGGGGCTCAGATAGAAGAGCTCATGACCAGCCTTGTCCAAGGGATTGGTAAATCGTTCGGTATAGTCTTGCTTGCGGGCTACCCAGTTTGGAAGTAGTAGGCAGCAGCACTTTTTGGTCGATTCTTGTTCTAGTTGTGACACAACAAAGGCCAAGAGTCGATCAATGTGATCGCCACTATAAGGTGGATTGGTAACGAGAACATCGTACCGAGGAATGGTAGGTTCCTCTCGGATAATTTCATAAAAGTCTACATTTTGATGAATAATGTTATCTTCTTGAAACCCCATTTGGAGAAAAATTCGTTTGGTGGATCCATCACAGTAGAATGGATCCCAAATTCGCAAATGCGTGTATGGGCGGACCTTCAACGCGGTTGTTGATAACTTTTCCAGAAAGCTTTTGAGGTGTTCGTACGCTACGACAGGCGTCTCACAGTGATCCAGTGCAACGGTTGCAAACTGGTGGCGTCGTTTGCCTTCATCATTATCTTTGTGTTGCTCTTCAAGGACAACATCCACATTATGATTCGTTGGATCCGACGTTTTGAGACTCTTCAATGGCTTTGGCTTCGGCTTCTTGGCTCTAGCCTCAGCTTTTGGATCATCTCGAATATCGTCCGATAAACCTTTCTTCTTGGCTTCTTTAGCACCAGACTTGTCTGTGTCCGAGGACAACGTATTGCCAATTTTTCGTTTTCGATTATTCTTGCCGCCGCCGCGTTTTGCCCCATCACCTGTTGCAGCTCTTGCCACCAAATCCATTTATTTCGTTTCCGTATCTGTACAGGTACAGATGGAGATCAGAATTCAAAGGACCCCGTATCGAACCGCCTTGTTCCCCTTTGGAGTATATTCCTCGTTGTACTATGAAGCTATTAGTAATGGCAACATTCGGTTTATTACATGTACAGAATTTAAAATTTTGCCATGGTCAGTTTTCATATAATTATTCAATGTGGGCGAGTTGGTTGGTCCATAAGTACGAGAGCAAATGAGCGTCTTCGAACAATCATTTTACGCATTTTGGCGGTTCAGAAGCAATTTTTGGGAGCAACTGCGGTTCCGGCTACTTTTGAAGCAACCGGGTGGTCGTCTGCAGCCGAAACGAGAAAAAATGAATGCGTCGCTCTCAATTGCATGTATGACAAACAAACCTGACGACGAAAACACTTCATTATCTTTTTTATTACCACCTTCCTCAACTACCCCACCTAGCTAGCTAGCTAGTCCGTCTAGCGAGCTAGTCTCATCTACCCAAGAGTCCTCCTACGAGCAATGAGTCTAGTGGAGTAAAGAATAACCTAAAACGCAACATCATGCCCCCCCTCTTAGCCGCCCTCGGTCCTGATACAAGAAATCACGTCCTGAGTTTTCTTCCATTGTCCGACTGCCTGCGCTACAGCCAAGCATCGAAACAATCCCTACTGGATGCCATACCCAACCTAAAACAACGCCGCACAGAGCAATTTTTGGAGCGTCGTGTATATAACCCAGAACGATTAATCTCCATCAAGAATATTCCGTCTTTGGAAACGAATGCTGACCTTAATTTCCTGCAACCACTAGAGCATGACGGGCAATCCTGGCACTTGCTTCCCTCTGTGGCCGAACGAGCGGAAGGCATGTACCGAGCTCTGCCACAAACTCACTTTGGAAAAGATCTGGCGAGAGAGTTAATGTTGGATCTTCAAGAAGATCGTGACGAAGAAGATGATATTGCAGCGGATTTTCCTACCAGCATCCAGCTGCTTCGTTCGTATACCAAAGCTCATCGACTTCATGATCATTTACTTTCTCAGTCGACCCTCCATTGCAATCCGCCCAACCAAGAAAATGTGCACGATGACATGGCCATGACTGTCACTCTGGACCAATACATGGGCGACGTCCTGATTGCTTACTATTTGATGGCACATTCCATTGCTGACTTGATCGAAGGAAACTCCAACCATGATTACAGTCAATGGGCCCAACGCCTTGAGTCGGACATACAAACGGAACATCAATCTGCTACACCGAAACAAGGATATCGTCAATGGATCTATATTCACAGCACCCTCTTACGGACACTTCCCATGCAAACGGATTGGCTGGCTCGAATGAAATTATTTCCTATTTGTGGGATTACATGTACAACACCAACAACCACTTCTGATGATCCAACGTCCGAAGTGGAGTGCATGATTCCACCATTTCCTTTCATGGAACAGATCACGACCACTCGCAATCTACTGAGAACTTTAGCTGGTCCTGCGCCCCGTATTCTTTGGAGGAACAGTACTCGTGTCGATGATTTCGGGCCTTTGGGGCCAGCCTTTCGTGGCAGGGATCGAGTCCGAATTCTTGACATGAATCCGGGGAGATTATTGAGACATGTGGGTACGTACAACTCATTGTACTGTCTGTGCGATTCGGTCCCAATAGTAGTTATAAACGCTTGGCTACAGCAGTCGGAAGAAGAAACATCGTGGATGTTGAATCTTTCCACAGAGTGTTATCGCAGTCGCCCGATGACAGTGCTGCCGCCGATGGTGATGATTGCCACCAATTGGCATTGAAAAGGTTGCATCTTATTTTAGGCGAGCTGTGGACGTGGACGAGTTGCAGCCACTGGCTAACAGCCACAGAGCAGGAAAACCTCTAGTGTTTCCGTGATCATCAGCAAGATCAAACAACCAACTAGTACCAATTGAATCTGATTGACGGAAAATGGCAATTGTATGTCATTCCAGTAACACGATGGGACGCTGCGAGAGGGTCCCCATGCACCACTGCTACTACGTCTAGTGGATGAAGATAGGGAAAGTACCCACACACGTACAAGCTAAAAAGGGGTGCCGCTGCAATTACATTTAGAAACAGAAACGGGGTTTAATGCATTTATAACCACCATTAGATTGTTTAGATAGATATGTGCAAATTACTGCTCAAGCTGCAGCGCCATGCAGCCTCCTAACGATGCAACGTCGAAACGAAGACGACAAGTCCTGTGACCATGACTACCGCAGAATGAATAACTGACTTGGTAGCACTGCTAGCAGGGTCACTCGTGCCATCAGCTTCGGGACTTTCGCCAGTGGAATTGTCGGCCGCCCCATCGGCCGCCCCGTCCGTTTCAGAACCACCAGCATCGGGGCTTCCGCCAGTGGCGTTGACGGCCTCCCCATCGGCCGCGCCATCCGTTTCTACATCTGCAGAGACCGTGTCGCTGCCGGAGCCATCGCTTACTAGATCTGGCAGCACAAACATGGTAATCTTGTCCATGACTTTTTGGGTCTCTTCCATACTGGCACAATTGCCTTCCAGAAAGAAATCGTGACCACACTGGTAGTTTGCGTGTTCGTAATCGGGCAACAAATCTGGAGGATAATCGGTCACGTACGAATTGTTGCATAAAAGAGCAGAATCACTCAGTCCACAAATAAAGAGGGTTGGAACGGAAATAGTCCCAACAACGTCCTCACTGGCAGGGATACACTCGCGCTCCTCCATGGGAATAGCCTGTCGGGTACCCATGACGAACGAGGCAGCCTCTCCCACTTTTTCTTCATACGCGGCAACTTCCTCATCCGAAAGAATACGAGGCATGGAGAAAGTCTTGGCTAGACTTCCATTGTACCACCACAACATCTTTTGAAAGCTTTCGGGATCCAGCGAGTCTCCGAATCCATAAGCCTGGAACATTTGAGTCAAACTAGCATTGTTGACGGTGGCACTGTCCACAAGAGAAAACTGGTTAAAGTAGTTGGATGCAGTGACTTGATCTTCGTCCACGTTTTCACCGCACAAGGCGTCGGACATAAGGCCAATGTGGGGAACCGACAATGACGTTAGGGATTTGACAAGACCATTGGGATCATTGGCTGCTACATACCACGCCAATGCAGCTCCATGATCATGACCCAGCAAATCAAAACCATCATCAAACCCAGCAGCTTCTGCCAAGGCAAAGGTATCCGAGGCAAAAATGGGATAATCATAGTCTTCCACATTGTCGGGCGATGCTCCGGGGCTATAACCACGCAAGTCACACGCGACAGCATGGACCGTAATATTACTACTTCTTGTCGTCAGCAACTCATCCCACATGCTCAAGAGAGGCAACCACCAGACTCGAAACATGGGAAAGCCGTGCAACAACATGATGTTCTTTACATCAGCAGAATCACCAGCTGTGTGATTCAAGACTGTGCAGGTGAAATTCAAATTATTGGCCAACAAGTTTTCGGTTGTCAAGGCGGCTTGACCTGGATGGATTTGGATCATCGTGCTCAATAGCCAGGCCAACAGCAGAGCTGCTTGGTGACTGTTACTGAACTTCATTGTCGCTGAATAGGTCGGTGAATCGCTATCGATCTTGCCTTTGTTGTGGCAGCAAAACGTCCTGATACGATGCTTTCTTGGAACCATACTAGCTAGCTAGTACTGCATGTGGACGAAAGTAAACCGCTACTAGCTAGCTACTGTAGTACAGTACGCATGTAGTTAGAAAAACAACATGTATCTTGGGTGGCGGGACTTGAAGATCGAATTCTGAGAAATTCTTGGAACTTCTTTATCGTCCCATCTTTATCATTCAATGTAGGAACGAATGTGCGCTCAAGTTTATCTAATGGGATTGAATTCAATCCCTTCTTCCATCCACAATAGAATTCGTGACATGACTACCAAGTGAATGAGCGTCATACTTGTACCGGTAATCCGGTATATCGGTGTGCTAAATTGCTCACTGACTGATGATAGAACGATGTTATAAAAGGTTTCAAATTTACGGATGTCAAAAGTCAATCATTTTATGTATACACTATTTATGTGCAAGCGCACAAGGGATGAAAATGTGCTCATGCTGCAGCGGTGTTGCTGTTGGTTCTCCGTATTGCACTGGGAGTCACTCGCACAAACGGGAAAAAAAGTTTGGGATTGAAATCTGATATCTCAGACTGCCCACCTTCGTCACCAAAGGAAAGCATTTCCGGAAGATCAGGCAGGACGACTTCTGGTAAATCCTCCTCCCCCATAATGGGGCCAACCTCCTCCTCGAATCCAGGAAATTGAAATCCAACCATTTTATCGGTTTTGAAGGAAACGATACCCTTAGGGCTGTTAAACTTTAACTCAAAACCTGGTTTTCCTTGTTTCAACTTAAATCCACTTGACCCCGTGTGGGCTACCAACTTATGGATGAGCTCATCCTCAGGTGCACGGATTGTCATCCCGAGGAGATCACCTACGATGGGGGACGTCTCGCAAGGATGGTCTGTGTTGGCACCGTAACCAAGGAAGAAGGGGCACAGGCCACCAAGCTTCTGTTTGTATAGATAAAGACTCTCGTATTCCGCCAGGGTCCCGTCCTGCCGCGTGCTGCTCGTCTCAATACAATCCGGTGAAAATCCCAGCCGGGCTACCTCTCTGCCGAGGTTTCCCGTACGAGGTGACCGAATGGCCCAGTGAAAGGGAACCATGCCTCTGAGTCCATTTGTCGCACGCAATAGATCCCCAATTGGACCGGAACTTTCCGGGTCGGGCGCAATAATCTCCAGAAAGGACGACCCTTGAAAGGATACTCGTGCCGTTCGGATTCCCAACCCTCTGAGGCTCGCGCAAACAACGGGTTTAACGCCTGTCTTCTCGTAAAACTCGGCAATGGCATCTTCCAAATCAGGGGCAGCGAGTACAACATGGTCCAATTCATTATCCTGGATGTCAAGGATACGCTGGACTTCCTCGCAGGCGAACGTGTCGGTAGAGTCATGGAAACTCTCGGACTCGGAGCACTCCAACTCGGAAGTCTCCGACGCACTGTCGCTATAGTCCATCATCTCGTGAATGAAGTTTTCGACCATGGCCGCCACACAAGGGCTGTTGGACTCTGACCCGGTATCTTTGGTTTGTCCCGTCTCATGAAGGCGGAGTTTGATCAGGGCTACCAAAGCCGTTCCTTCCTCCTCAATCGACTTTCTCCGGTCGGTCTTCTTGCCCCCTCTGTGGCTCCTGGCCGATGAACCATCCATGATCGATCGTTGTGATGATCCTCTCCGGGCTCTCCGGGGAGCAAGACAAGCGGCGTCGCTCTTACTTCTTCGGACACCCCTTTGAGGAACCGTCGAGGCGGCTTTGGATTCCGAGCTTCCTTTTCTCGCAGTAGTAGCCACCAAATCACTGCTCTTACTTCTTCGGACACCCCGTTGAGGACCCGGCGAGGCGGCTTTGGATTCCAAGCTTTCTCTTCTCGAGGCGAATGCAGTCGCCGCCAAGTCATTGCTCTTGGATTTCCGGACACCCCGTCTAGGACCCGGGGAAGCTTTGGCTTCTGTTGTCTTTGACTTGAGCTTGTCCGAAGACTTGCTTCTCCTCCTCTTCTTGTCGTCCGTAGTGCCGCTGACGGCGGATGCGTCATCCCACAGTGGAGAGAATCCAGAAGACAATGTAAGTTCGGCCGTCTCGGTAGTGCTCATGCTCGACGACATGGAACGGTCCAAGGTTTTGGAGCTCTTCTTGGACGATTTCTTGGTTTCCTTCTTGGTGGTCTTCTTCTTGGCTTCTGCCCTTTGGCTGTGCTTGGAGATGTGATCATCTAACTTGTGAAGGTCTTTTGTTGTCTTTGATTTATCTCCTTCTCTGCTGCTCTTTTTCTTGTCATCTTTCTTACTGTTGCTGCTGCTACTGCATGTACTGCTGCTGCTTGACTTGTTCTCGCGTTTCTCTTTCTTCTTGGCCTCTTTGTCGGCCGTTTTCGATGTTACTGCCGACTTGCTTTTCTTTTCCATCTCTTTATCTTTCTTGCTTTTGCTGCTACTGCGCGAAGACTTTTTCTCACTCTTATCTTTCATCTTGGCTTCCTCCGAAGCAGGTTTTCTTCTCTCTTTGTCTGTCATTTTTCGATGTGGTTGATGTAGGTGGTCCGACGACAAACTTTCTTCAATGAGTGTTATGAATTTTTATGAACTCTGTGGTTGTCGTTACAGGGAAAGTTTGTCGAGAACGCAGAGAATAAGTGAGCCACACCCTCCAATAATACACTTTGAACTCCATCATCCGTTCTCTAGAGCGGAAGCTAGCTAGGAACAGCTTCTGTACTTTCAAGCACTGTTAGTGGTGTTACTCCCCGGTTTTCATTTACATTCGCTACCAGCACATACCGTTGATCCTTTTCCGGTGAGATCAAGGTAAGACCAGAAAGCCGAAAACGAACATACACTGGTACCCTTACGGTCAGTGGCTACATGTAAGCGTCGTCTCACTCCGCGTGCTGGGAAATTTGACCAGTGGTCAATGACTATGGGCAACACTTAATTGAGAGGGGACCCTAATACTTAATGTTGGTAGCTCAGAATGATGGGGAGGTGTGCGACTCCTGTTTTGGCATCGGGAATTCTACTCACATCAGGAAATCTGCTGGTTCGAGGGTTCCTGTTCGTGCAATTTACTTTTTAATTAGCTGCTTTGGTGCAACAATCATGGAATCAGGACTTTTTTTGGTTCGCATTCCATCAAGAAAATTCACCGCATATCTTCATCGCACAACTCGCTGCACACCAATTAGTCAATGACCAGGCGTTCGACTTCGTCGACTTGAATACTTCAACTGGTTTGTTAGAAACAGGGGTACCGGTAAACGTAAGTTAACAACGGCTACAGTATTTCACGAATACAATATCATGTAATGCCCGGGTGTGCGGATTGAAAACCAAATTAATATTGAGACGCACACAACTTCCATAATCGAAAAGATCCAATTTTTTGGAAACGACGAAGGCCAACAGGAAAACTTCCACCCCAATCCGAGGAAGCAGAATCCCTTGTCAACCCCACAGAAAAATGAGGTTACAGTTGGTTTCAGCCATTACAAAAAGGAATACGAGTGTGAGAATTGTTGATTGTGACAAGGTCAAGTAGCTTGGAAGAAGAGGGAAGCAGCTTGATCAACCAGGAAAACGTGAAGCGCTCCATTGATTGGATTATTGGCTTTTTGAAAGCACACCATCCCAAACAGAATAAATAACAGTTTTTCTCAAAATGACGATCTACAACTGGATGGACGATTATTTCTGCTTGTCCGAGCGAGGGACATCGATGGGAGTCGAATTTCGAGCTGGAACGGCAAGCTTTCTTACTTTGAGTTATCTGCTGTTGGTAAATCCAAGCATTATGGATTCGGCAGGCGTATCCCAAGACGACGCGTTGCTGGCCACGGCCCTCTCGGCGGCCATTGCCTGCTTCATTGTAGGATTTCTGGGCAATTTGCCCTTTGGATGTGCTCCTGGAATTGGGTTAAGTGCGTATCTTGCCTATGGTTTGGTGCAAGCCGAACTTTGTACTCTCCAAGAAGCCCTTACGGTGTGTTGGTGGTCGGGGATTGTGGTCATTCTCATTACCCTCAGTGGTTTGGTCGGATTATTGATGAAGATTGTCCCTCAAGCCATTAAATATGGTATTGTCGTCGGTGAGTGATGTACTAGTACAAGCAATGAATATATATGGTGTGCTACCTTCCCTTTCCACTTGTCTGTTATGGATTGTCGTTCACTCAACTTTTAATATACTCATAATACCGGTATTGCAAATTATTTATTCGCAAAAGGCATGGGCCTCTTGATTGCCATGATTGGAATGGTGGACGTTGGATTAATCGTCGCAAACGACAAAACTCTGGTGCAGCTCGGGGACGTCATGGGTGACAGTACACTCATGATGTGCCTTTGTGGAGTTTTGCTCGTCTCTTCCTTGGTATATTGGGATGTCAAAGGAGCGATATTGATTGGGATTGCCGCTTTGACGTTGATATCGTGGATCATTGACCAGACATGGCCCCAGTCGGTGGTCCAGTGGCCAGAATTCCATCAAAATGATTTTTTGGCTCCTCTGGTCATCTTTGACCTCAGCAATGCGGCTGTGTTCATTCCAGCTCTCGCCTCCTTTGTACTGATTTGTATATTCGATATCTCGGGTGTGATCTTCGGATTGGCGACCTTGGGAGGCTTGATTTCACCAGAGGGAGAGATCAAAGGTTCCTGGTGGACATTTATTGCTTCCGGCGTCGGAACTCTGGTGGCAGCCTGGTACGTTTTGAGTATCCAGCCGTTCGTAAAATGCTCACGATTCCTTACTCAAATACGTGCGATCGGTGCCAATTCATTTTTTTGTCACTTCGCCATTTGACGGTAGGTTCGGTAGTACACCGATCATCGTTTGCGTGGAGACCGCATCGGGGGTTCGCGAAGGCGGCCGGACTGGGCTGACGGCCATTGTGGTGGGGCTTTATTTCTTGGCCAGCATTTTTCTGGCACCCATTTTCACCGCAGTCCCGACGGTTGCCACGGCGCCAGTATTGATGTTGATAGGAGTCATGATGATGGGAGAGTCGGCTAAAATCAATTGGGAGAACATGAATGAAGCACTACCTGCCTTTATCACCATCATATTGATGCCATTGACCTTCAGTATCACCAATGGTATGATCTTGGGAATTGCCTTTTCTATGGCCTTTTACGTGACAACCGGACAGATCTTTCAAGATGCAAAGTCCGTACATAAAAAGGCTAGCGATGCCTGCACGCAAAGTTCAGAACAAGAAAAGGAGCATCTCCTTGAAGAGGGTGGCGAGAATTCCAAGTCAGGCGGTACGTTTGCGTAATTCGAATGCCCATCGTCATAAAAGGTCAAGCAAATATTACTGGGGGACCACAGATCAGCCTCTTTCGGTAAATTTGTAGCACACACTTCTGAACACTATTCTCTACAGCCAAACACGACAATCCTCCATATCAATATACTAAAATGTAACATTTTCAAAATTGTAGCCATTTAAGGTGTGATGGTTTCAGACCCCTTGATTTTATCAAAAGTGGACCACATGGCTGACAGAAACTGAATTGATAACCCCCTACTAGTGACCAACCTCAAGACAGTAAAACGGGGGTGTTGTCAACTCAAAACTAGTAGGTCAAATCACACTATTAATCACAGGCAGCACTCTGTTGTCATGGTGGTTGTAGCCTGCTTGCAGTCCACCTTTTGTCTAAAACCACAATGCAAAGCCATGCTGACATGTGAACAACACCCAAAAAGACATGTTGCATGCAGACAGTTTAATTTACTCGTTATTGCCTTGTTAACCACCCTCTGTGTTGAAAGATGCAAGCTTTGTGTTCTTGTCTAATTGTGCTCTTTAGCCTTTCAATCAACATCCAAACATGTTTTTTGTTGCATCAGTCCAGTTGGACAATTTTTTGAAAAGGTGTTAACCTTATTTAACATTAGAAGCTCGACAGTGACAGAAAGCTGAAATGTTACAGAAGTGGAACCAAATCAGTGCTGTTGCAACAGATCTCCTCTTTGATGTCATGGACAACATTTTGTAGCAAAGCTTGAAAAGAGTGAATTGAACATGCTTGCATTTGTGCCACACACTTTTTTTGCTGCTTTGAGCTCTTTGACGTGCCTTTGGTAGCACCGCTTGTTCCATCCACTTCTTTCTGTC
>ENA-ORBV01008229-ORBV01008229.1-microbial-mat-metagenome-genome-assembly--contig:-NODE-8229-length-17622-cov-6.239042_pt1 | contig 17622 bp, 15 predicted proteins | sample MGYA00237777_ERZ505514 | MGnify/ENA primary metagenome ERZ505514 (study PRJEB26160, sample SAMN06269048) | microbial mat metagenome | isolation source: Oligotrophic lake microbial mat | place...
GGCGATGCACGATGCGCACGGCTTCCGGCACCGTTTGGCCACGCGCCAGCGACGTGCGACGCCGACCGCGAACGTGCGTGCGCTGGCGCAGCGCCTCGATCATGCCGAGCGTCAGCGATCCGCGCGGACAGGCGTCAATCGAGGCGTACATCGTCTCGTGGCTGACGCGGCGGTCGGCATCGTCGGGATGCATCATGCGCCGTCTGGACGCGATTTGCTGCGGCGACCATCTCCTATCGCGCCCCTCACCGCGTATTCCTCGGTAGCGCGGCACATCTACGTCATCGATCGGCGTGCAGCCACTGGGGCAGCACAAGCTGCTGTCAACGTGACTGCACTGCGGCCGAACGGCGATACGGCATGGTCACGGGCCTATCCCTAAAAGCCCTCGCGCCTTCACGCGCGCGTTATTGACAGCGTGCACGAAGGCCCGCAGCGAGAACTTCAAGCGACCTTCGCGCGAGAAGAAATAACCCGTGCGTTGTACGTGCCGACGTATCGTGCTCCTGTTGCGGAGGCGCTGGCAGGTGACGATGGCACACTGTGGTTGCGTTGGGAATCGGCGACGTCGCCAGACCCGAGCTCCGCGCTGGGAGTGGACGGCCGAGTACTGGCCCACGTGCATGCGTCGTCGCGGGTGCGAGTCAGGTGGGTGTCCCGGACTACGGCACGGAGCGAAGAACGAGATGAGGACGACGTGCCCACACTCGTGCGCTACCGTGTAATGAGCGCCATATGACGGCCCACAGCAGTGGTGGTGGATACCCTACCAGCAGGCGGAGCGGTGCGACGACCTAATTGAGCGGAGAGCGAGCGGCAGCAGTTACTGATCGGTGCAGCAATTAGTGCGTGAGTGTGTTATGTTTGGGCATGACGACTTCACGGAACGGACGCGGCGATGCCGCGATGCAAGCGCAGGTGCGCCGCCTGGCAGTGAAAGCCGTGCGCGCCGGGATGACGCAGATCGTCGCGGCCGCCACCTTCGGCGTCAGCCTCCGCGCGGTGAACGCGTGGGTGGCCATCGCCAAGGTCGGCGGGCTGCGCGCCCTCAAGGCACGGCCGCGTGGACGGCGCGCGGGCGGGGGACGCCTGACACCCGCGCAGGCAGCGCGCATACACCAGTTGGTGCTCGACAAGATGCCGGACCAGTTGAAGCTCGGCTTCTTTCTCTGGACGCGCGCGGCGGTCGTGGCCCTGATCGCGCACGAATGCGGCGTGACCGTGTCCCTGACGACCGTCGGCCGCTACTTGCAGGCATGGGGCCTCAGTCCCCAGAAACCCGTGCGGCGTGCCTACGAACGCAACGACGTCGCGATTCAGCGCTGGCTCACGCGCGAGTATCCGGCCATCGCCCGCGAAGCGAAACGGGAAGGCGCGACGATCTATTGGGGGGACGAGATGGGGTTGCGCAGCGATCACGTTACCGGCACCAGCTATGCCCCGGTCGGACAAACGCCGGTGATTCGCGCCACCGGACAACGCTTCGGCTGTTCGATGATTTCGGCGATTACCAATCGTGGGCAGGTCGTGTTTCGCGTCTTTCACGGCACCTTCCGGGCGCCGATGTTCGTCGACTTCATGCGGCGCTTGCGGCGGCAGAGTGCGGGCAAGGTGTACCTCATTGTCGATGGCCATCCCGTCCATCGCTCGCGGCTCGCGACGGCCTTCGTCGCCGCCCACGCGGCGGACATTCGCCTGATACGGCTACCCGGCCATTGCCCCGAACTCAATCCCGACGAGCTGCTGAATCAGGATGTGAAAACCAACGCCCTGGGCAAGAGCCGGCCGCGCAATCGCGACGAGATGATGACCGCGGTGCGCCGCCATCTCTTCCGCCGGCAAAAGCAACCTCAGGTCATTCAGAACCTGTTTCGTGAGCAGCACGTGCAGTACGCCGCCTGACAATCCTACGCACTAATTCTCGGCCTCCTCAGTTAACTCGTGAGACGACGGGCCGCTACATGTGACCATTAGTCATTCGTAATGCCCATCGAACGCCGGGATGCAAAGGCAGACCGCGCGTCCCGCAGCTCGAACTCGGTCACCTCGCGCTCGATTTCCCCATACGATTTTGCATAGCGGGCCTTGAGCTTCCGCATCAGCTCGTCGCGCTCGCCCGCCACGGCCACCACGTCATCGTCGGTCAGTTGCGGCCAGAAGGCACGGACGGCGGCTTTCATGTTCGCCCAGTCGCCACTGATTCCTCTGCTCTGCATAACACTCGTCTCGTCTGTAGGTGATGGGGGTAGATACGAGGTGTCGTGCCTTTTCAGCACGACACCTCGAAATGGGCGCGTCCGCTCCGCTGTTTTCCGCTGTCCACACCCGTTCGTGCACGCACCTGCTTCAGATGAGCCTCAGAATATGGCCTCGCACCATCATGCGACATCGCTCCTTGGATCACGCTTCAAGCTCGTCCGCACGCGCGGCCGCACGCTCGGCCGTCGCGCGACACACACTCGCTTACGTCCTTTAGAGCGATGGTGGACGTAATACGACCTGCCTACAATTTCCGATCACTGTTCGTTCCCCTGCGTTTCCACTCTCGCGAACTATCGGGAACGCGGATTTTACCAATACCGTCATCGCGCGCATTACCGTCGGTGCCTTTCCATTCCTCATGCGAAGAAAAGGATTCCGCTCGCCGCGACATGCTGAACGTCGCGCTTTTCAAAGCCGGAACGCGACGTGGCAGAACAATCGCATTCACTCAACGCATCGATCCCCGGTGGGACTCGCTGCGCGCATCGTGAAGAGGGGTTGCGGTCGAATGTCATATCGCGTGACGGTGTTGCACTTCCACCCATCACCACAGGAGCTAGGTCATGAACAAGCAGACGATCGAAGGAAACTGGATGCAGCTCAAGGGCAAGGTTCGTGAAACGTGGGGAGACTTGACCGATGACGATATCGATGTAATCGCCGGCAAGCGGGACCAGTTGATCGGGAAACTGAAGGAGCGATACGGCAAGTCGACAGAGGAAGTCGATCGCGAAGTCACGGACTTCGAGACTCGCAACAGTAGGGCCGACTAGCAGAATCAAGGCGCGCCGGACGCGGTATTGGTCCGGCGCGCTTTCGTCTTGACTGCGCACTGCCGAGTCTGCGGGTGACGCTCCATTGACCTCTCGACCCGACTGCGTGACGGAGGTAACAATGGCTACTGCAATGGAGGGCGTCAGCGCCTGTTCGAAAATTCCGTGTGGAAAGGTCGGCCGCAGACTGACAATCGCGCTCCGACTTGCCGTGATGATGGCGGCGGCTGGCTGCGTGAAGAGTGCATCTCTCGCCGAGTCATCGACCTCGGCCTCCGCTTCGGAGAGCGCGGATGTCAGCGGGGACAACCGCGACGCCCCTCCACACAAACGATCGCCAACGAGCGGCAGATTTTTCGCTTCGAGACGTTTGGCGACGAGCAGTTCTGGACGGACACGCTTGACCTGAACGACGTCATCGAGAAAGCGGTCGACCCGACCACGGCGCTCAAGGTCGGCCTCAAGGTGGATGCAGACGCTCTTCCATCAGGTATTCTGGACAAGGTCGACCTCAAGCGCCCTGCCACGACCGTCGCCCTTCTCAAGATGAACGCGATTGTCGGGGTGAAGGCCGAGGTCGACCCCACGAATCACATCACGCGTCTCGGAATCACCTGCGCGCTCTGTCACTCCACCGTTTGACAACTCCGTGATACCCCGCATCAGGCGCCGGAAGGACGGGTGGCGGAACCCAGAGTTGAACGTCGGCGCGATCATCGCCCTGTCCCCCGCACTCTCGACCGACAAAAAGGCCGTCTACAACTCGTGGGGACCGGGGATGTACGATCCGCGCTTCAATATCGATGGCAAGAGTACGCCACTCGTCCTGCCACCTGCCTACGGACTGGCGGATATCAAGAACGAGACCTACACGGCAGAAGGGCCGATGTCGTACTGGAACGCCTACGTCGCGGTCACCCAGATGCACGGCAAGGGCAACTTTGCCGACTCGCGGCTCGGCATCAACATTCGGCAGACGCCCGACCTGGTAACTCCGAAGCTCGCCGCGCTGCGCGCCTACCAGCATAGCATTCCTGCGCCTCCGCCTCCAGAGGGAAGCGTCGACCGGGCGATGACCGCACGCGGGCGTTCGATCTTCGACCGTAACTGCGCTAGCTGCCATGTAGGTACGAACGGTACGGATAATAACAACGGCAAGCTGCATCAGGCGTCGGAGACCGGCATGAATGGGGACTACGCCGCCCGCACGGCCAACAAGGCGTATCGCACGACGCCGCTGCGTGCCTTGTGGCAACACCCTCCCTACTTTCACGACGGGAGCGCCAAGACGCTGCCAGACGTCGTTAGGCATTATGATCGTGTTCGAGGTCTGAAGCTGACCCAGCAGCAGCAACAGGATCTGGTGGAGTATTTGAAGGCGCAATGACTGACACTCCCGTCCATACACGCACCGGGGGAAGTGCGCCTGCCCCGTGTGCCGAGGGCGCCCTAAACGCTCGCCATCGTTAGCGCGACTGCAAGCGTGTACGCCACGGACAACGCGAAGATGCTACTTCCGGGCGATTGCGGTGCAGACGACGATTCACATTTTCGTGATCGTCGCATGGCATTCACCGACCGCCGACATGTCACGGCTTCCAGCACATCGACAAACCCGCTCCCACAACGGCTTTCGAGGTCGACGATTGGTCTTTCGCTGCGGACGTCCGCCTACGCACCACGCACGCGTGGTTCATGATCCGACGCCGACCGGATCTTGAGCCTATCACAATTCTGTCGGCGACTCACCGGGAGAAACACATGGAACTCGATCACCTAGGGACGCGCGATGCGGCCCGTGAGGAGACAATCACCGCTGACAGGCGGCGCTTCTTGCGCGCGGCCGGACTGGGAGGGCTGGCGCTGGCGCTTCCTGGCGTCCTTGCCGCCTGCGGCAAGGAAATCGCCGCTCCGGCTGCGGTCAAGCTGGCGGCCAATACCGACATCGGTGACGCTGCAACGGTCACGCTCAACTTCGCCACCGACGCTGGCGTTCTCAACTACGCGTATGCCCTCGAGCAGCTCGAGGCCGCGTTCTACGTACAGGTCATCGCGTCGCCCTTCGGAGGAATGACCGCGACCGAGACTCGCTTCCTCACCGACATTCGGGATCACGAAGTGGTGCATCGGGAATTCTTCGCCGCCGCCCTCGGCAGCGCGAAGATTCCGAATCTCACCCCCGACTTCAGCGGGATCGACTTTACGTCTCGCAGTAGCGTACTGCGCACCGCGCGGGCCTTCGAAGATCTCGGCGTCGCGGCCTACAACGGCGCAGCCATGTATCTCAAGAGCACGGCCTATCTCCTCGTGGCGGGCAAGATCGTCTCCGTCGAAGCGCGACACGCCTCGGCCATTCGCGATCTGCTCGAGCCGCGCACAAGTCATTTCGCCCCCGATGCGTTCGACGACGCATTTTCTCCGACGAAGGTCCTGGCCGCGGCCGACCCGTTCATCGTCGACACGATCATTGCGATCAACACCTAGGAGACCTCAGTATATGAAACTCGACACTCCTCTGGGATCGCTCGGTCCCGATATCACCGCTCGACTCCTCACGCGTCGCGCCGCCATCACGAGAGGTGCCTCGACGTCGGCCGTTGTCGCAGTCGGGCTTCGCATGGCGTCCGTACCAGTGGCAATCGCCGCCCTATCACGCGATGCGTTCGCGCAGGGTGCACTTCCGGAAGTCGTCGTGAGAGTACTCAACTTGGCACTCACCCTCGAGTATCTCGAATCGGAGTTCTACAACACCGGTGTCGCGAAGTCTGGACTGATTCCGGCTGCCGACCGAACCATCTTCACCACGATTCAGGCGCACGAAAACGCGCACGTGCAGTATCTCCGCAGCGCACTCGGAAGCGCGGCGGTGCCAAAGCCGACCTTCGACTTCACGGCGGGCAATGGATCCGGTAACGGTCCGTACGCGGACGTGTTCACCAACTACGAGACCTTCAAGGCCGTCGCACAGGCCTTCGAGGACACAGGGGTTCGCGCATACAAAGGGCAAGCGGGCGCACTGCAGCCCTACCCGGCCGTGCTCACGGCCGCCCTGACGATTCATTCGGTGGAAGCACGCCACGCTGCGGAAGTCCGCCGCCTGCGCGGTAATTTCTCGGAGACGTCACCTAATGAGGGTTGGATCACCCGGAACATGACGGACATTCCCGGCACCGCCGCAGTCTATGCCGGCGAGGAGAATGCAACGCAGCTCGGGATCGATCTGACAACGATCACCAACATCGGAGTCGACGAGCTCACCGAGTCGTTCGACGAGCCTTTGACCAGGAGAGCGGTGCTGGCGATCGTCGCTCCATTTATCGTCTAACGCGAGCCTCCCGTACGAGAGCGTCCGCCTTCACTTCAGTGGGGGCGGACGTTTCTCATGCGTCTCGTAGTCCTATTCCCAACAGATGCGCAGTCGGCCACGTCCTCACTCTCCTCCCAACGCGCTACGGCTCGCTGCCGCGTGTTTCAACGACTGGGAAGCGCGGGCCTGGGGTCGCCAAGTCGGCCGGACTAAGTCCGAAACGGATGATTTCGTCGAGCACGAAGCGCATCTCCTCCATCCAAGCGGCTTCATGCGATCTTTCGTTAGGCCAGATATGACCGCGAGCCGTGCTCGCGGGGAGGTCCGTATGGGTACAAACAGCATCCTTGACGCCCGAGGGCCTCGACGTGGAAGTATGTAGGGACATGACGATGCGCCACAATAGAGGGGAGTGCATCGTCATCCATGAATCCAGACAAGAACCGATGCACACCTACATTGGGAGTGCGGGCACGATAGCGCGACTAGCCAGAAGGGTGAGTCCAGTATTTCGATTCGTCCGGCCCAGTCCGCTCCTGCTCCTTGAGGGGCAGCCCCTCCTCTCTCTTCGCAGGTTGGGACGATGCACCCCCTGCGTAGAATTGTTGTAGCTGCCAGTGCATGTTAATTTGCCATCCAATAATCAAGCAGTCGGGACTCCGCCTAGCGTATCCACGGCGGCCTCGGCTGGCAATCCAACGCGAACTTTCCAACACTTGGAGTGAATATGCGAGATGACTTGAATGACACGTATGGAAATCCGTCGGAGTTGGTCGAGGCCGTTTCGTCGAAGCGCGAGACCGTAGCCAATGCCATCGACCACGCAGCAACGCGCCTCCACGACAAGGCAGACAGCATGAACGGCGGACGCATCGCGGGGCTGGCCGATCGCACTGCAAGCGCACTTGACTCGACGGGGCGCTACTTGCGTGCGATGGAGTCGCGTGACGTGCTTGTCGACCTGGGAGATATCGCCAAGCGTCATCCAGGCAAATCCTTGCTTGCCGCAATTGCCGTCGGCTTTTTAGTCGGTCGTTCGCTCAGCCGGCCGCAATCCTGACCGTGGCACACCATCGCGGCGGTGGGCGAGAAATCGTGATGACGCATCCGCCACTCGGCCAGATACTTGGTGACGTCGCTGGACACGCGCAAGGCGTGGTTCGCACTGAGATCCAGCTCGCCGTGGCGCAGGTTCGAGACGAAGTGAGTGCCGGGGCTCGGCTCGCCATCTTCATGGGCGGTGCCGGCGTGGTTGCCGTTGTCGGACTCGTACTGCTCTTCGCGGCGTGTGCACTGTTTCTGGCGACCATGTTCGCGGCATGGGTTGCCGTTCTCATTGTCGCAGGTCTCGCCCTGGCGACGGCGCTCCTACTTTTGATGGTGGCTCGCAAGCAGCGCGGTGACGTGCGGCCACCTGCGCCTTATAGAGAGACTTCCCGATGACATCGCGGACCATTGAGTTGGAGCGGCAGCTGACGGTGGAGAAAGACCAGTTGCGAGCGAGCCTAAGTTCACTCGGTGCCAGAGCGAGTGAAGCTGTCAACTGGCGGCAGCAGCTACGCCAACATCCGGTGGCAATTCTGGGGGCGGCCGTGGTCGTGGGTGCGTTGCTTGGCGCTGTCACGGGCGCCAACAGGAGTCGACGCGGCAGCAGCGGTTCGACGGACGAGGAGCCGCGTGAGCACCACCAATACCGTGGCACGCCTGACAACAGTCGACGCGCACCGTCTCCCGAGTGGCAGCGCCTCAAGCACGGCCTCACGGGACTGGCGGCGGACCGCGCGATCCTTCTTGCGCAGCATTTTCTTGGAACACTGAGTGCAGCGGCTGGTCCCACAAAGCGCCGAGAGTCTGCAGCGGCCCACGGTGACGAGGCGGATCCGAGTCGTTAGGTCGGATTGAACGGCTACGAGGTTGCCTGCTGACATGAGCAAAAGGGTGCGGAGTCCAACAGCGACTCCGCGCCCTTCCTACATGTAGGTGCGCAGCAACAGGAATTTAGCGTCGACTCGAACCCGAATTTGGTCGGCGACAGAAGCGCGGGACGACCTGTTCCGGCCGGAGACCCCGGCACCGTTGTCATCCTCACTCCCCATCTCGTCCTAATCGTCGCGAGCGGCCAAGGCATTAATTCCGCCCTCGGCGAGGCCAGTCAGGATATCATCCGCTTCCTTTTCCTCGGCGAGCGTAGCGCCTAACAACGCGACGACTTCGGAGTGATCCATGCTTCTCGCAAACTCGCACACTGTGCCGTAGGCGGCAATTTCATAGTGCTCGACACGTTGCGCCGCAGCGATGATTCCGGCGTCGAGTACTTCGGGATCGATGTCTTCGTCGAGCAGGCCCTTGCCCTCCGCGAGCAATCCTTCCATTCCTTTGCACTTCACACCGCGCGGTGACTCTCCCAGAATCTCGAAGACCTGCTCGAGTCGAGACACGTGTTGCTCGGTTTGTGCAAGGTGCGACTGAAGAGCATTCTGCAGCTCCTCGGAAGTCGCAGCTTTCGACATGCCGGGAAGTGACTTGACCAGCTGCTGTTCGGCACTGTAGATGTCCCTCAGTTCATGTAGCATGAGATCATGAAGCGTGGCAATCTGCATGAGAAGACTCCGCTAGGATTTGATGTGAGCGGCACGCTTCGGGTGTGCCGCACCCTGCCGTTACTATTCCGTCTCAAGGCGATCAGTCGTCTCCACTCGTGACGGCTTCGTTCGACCGCCACGCCGACTCTACATTCTCGATAATTGTGGGTAGTACGTCGCTTCGCGCCGGTAGTCCTTCCGACTTCAGGAAGCGGATGACTACGCCTGGGATGATAGCGTTCAACGTCATCACGGACTTCGCGTGGTTCTGCAGGTGCGAGTGCGCGATTGCGGCGACCTTCTCGTCGCCGAGCGACAACGCTGTGGTGTGCAGCATCACGTAGCCAATGCACGCCATCGCGACGGCCGTGTAGTCGTCACGAAGATTCTTCGGCAGCTTCTCGCTTCGCACGAAGTCGACTGCGGCAGCACCGGCGCCTAGAATGGACGAGGCCGCCTTCTTGACCAGTTCCGAAACACCCTGGCCCGTCTGCTCGCGCTGGTCCGCCAGTTTCTCAAGCGCGACGATGTGATGTTCGCACGTATCGTGTATGCCACGCAGCTGCGGTGCGCACTCCTGATCTTCGTCGAGGTCCTTGATCTGTCCGGCAAGTGCGATTTTAAGATGGTGCTCAAGGGCCAGCATGTCGGTAACGTAGCTGGCGATCGCTGCCGCAGTTTCGGAGGTCATGATATTGTCCGGCTCGATAGGGTTGCACCTGCGCACACTGCGCAGGGAACGCGAATCTAAGATCGGACGTAAGGCGCAACTATTGGTCGCCGGTGGAGACTCCGACTACTCCTGACGAGATAGACCGGCTTACCAGGCGATCTTCCACGAGAGCAGCGCCCCGAACAACTGAATGGTGCGCGGCTCGAGCCCGCTGCTCAAGGACGGCGTGCGCGGTTGGAAGCGAGTTTCGAGACTTCCCTGCAGCGTTAGGCGATCGCTCAACCGCCGCTCGAGCGAGGCTCCGGGTATGGCCAGCGTCGGGCGAATGCGTCCGAGGAGAAAGGTCTGACGGTCGACATACTTGCCGATCTCGATTTCGGTGCCACGCAGCAGCGTCTGAAACGCACCCAGCGACAGATCCGCTGGCAGTTGTGCCGGTGTGATATTGAGCACGTCGGCCCCAGTTGCCGACACGAGGTCCGACCGCGCTGCGTTTACCAACGCACCGAGTCCGATGCTGGCGAGTTGGCGCTTGGCCAACGCGCCAAGGTTTCCTCCCAGCGAAGAGCCCCCCGCGCCTCCACCCTCCAGCCCGGTGCCCGCGAACTGGAGCAGCGACGACGAGGAGCGCCCAAAAGCGAGGAACGAAATGAGGTCCGATTGCGAGAGCGTGGGCTGCGCATCGCTTTCCAACGAGAGTTTAGGCGCGTTGAGCGTTCCACCGATGACCACCCGGATATCGAGGGGCGCGCGCCCAGCCTGTTGCACCTCGTATTTGGTGATGATCTGTAACAGGGGGTTGAGCTCGTCCTCGACGAGAAAGCGTACAGAACCTCTCGTCACTTCGAAACGCTTGCCAAGGAAGGTGTAGTCCCCCTGATCGGTGTAGAGCGCACCGGTCACGAGGAAATCTTCCCGTCCGGGCTCTAGGCGCACGTCGAGATGGCCGAACACCTCGACGTTGGCCTCGGGCGACCGACCAAAGGTGCCGCGCCGAACCTCGACGTCCACATCGAGGCTCAGGTTGTCGAGCACGCTCGACGTTGGCGCAACTCCCAGCGTACGCGCCGTAGCGGTATCCACCACCGCAAAAATTGCTGGATCGTCCGTGCTGATGATGTCGAGTCGTTCCGGGTCGGGGATATAGACCACACCACGCGTCACCGCTGCCGCCCCAGTCACGCGCATAGTATCGATCGGCCCTCGCACCTCGATGCGCCCGTCTGCAAAGAGCTCGCCGCGATCATCGTCGAGTACACGCGCATCCTTCGCGTCGAATGTCAGCTGCAACACAGGTTGTACACGACTCGCGAGCACGATCGAACCCGTTCCCCGAATCGTGCCCCCGCTTCGGGCGACGAGCGAGTCCAGCACGAGGGTGTCACCCGACATGTGAAGCTGGCCGACTCCGTCCCGCATCAACACGCCGGTGGAGACCAGGCGCATCTGCGGCACTACGAGGCCCATGCTGCCGCTCACTTGCGGCAATTGCCAAGTGCCGGCAACAGTGAGCGCGCCAAAAGCGTGCCCGCGCAGCTCGGTGACGGCATCGACGAACTCCATCACCGGCGAGAGGGGAATGCTATCACCCTTGATGCTCAGCGCTAGCGAAGCGCTTTCGAGCAGGCGGGTGGCTACCGAATCACCCAACGAGAGATCGATCGGCACGGTGCCGGTCACCGTTGCCAGCTCCTCGCCGGTGACGCGTCGGACCTTGAGGTCGACGCGCATGGTGCGCTGGTCATACTCAAAGGTCGTCTCCGCTTCGGGGAAGGGCGTCCCCCCGTAGCTCGGCCCCGAAACGGCGACTCGTCCGGCGAACCGTGGCGCCCGCTGCGTCCCGGTCCACAGCACGTTCGCCGAGATGAGGCCGTCGGCCCTAACGTCGCTCTGTAGTATCGCGAGCCAGGGGGCGAGTCGCACCCGCTCTGCGACGAACTCCATACGGCCGGGATCGACGTCGGGCACCTCGCCATTGACGAACAGTCGCGCCCCCGTCCCTCCATCGGCGTCCCGCAGTTCCAGCGAGTCGACGGTGATGCCGCGCCCGCGCCAGCTCACCGTGCTCTGTCGAGTCGAGCGCCAGGTCGTGGAATCGAGCCGGAGCCGAATCTCGCGCAGACGCACCTCACCCTCTCCCGATCGCAGTGCATACTCGGCGTCGAGGCGGTACTCCGACGTATCGCCGGGGAAGAGGGCGAGCTGGACGTTGCCTTCGCCGCGGCGATAGCTGCCACGAAAGCGCGTACTGTCGAACGCAAACCCTACGGCTCGCAGCGAATCCACCCCGCCATCGGCGAACAGCGTATCGTTAGGTGTGCCGACGCCGCGCCACTGCGCGCTCATCGTTCCGGCCCCCAACAGGCTTCCACGCCACACAATCCCGGCCGTGCGCGCGGTGGCCTTCACATCGACCCCCTTCAGGTTCCCCGTCGCCTCGCCAGTCACGGTGAACGAGCCGCCGATGGAATCGCGCGCGATGGGAGCGACAACCATTGGCTGCCTACGGTCTGGACGCCGTCCCGTCTGCCTCATGTCTGCCGCCAGCTCGGCTGCGGGGCCAGCAGGCGCACGCGCCGCGTCGCGCAGCGAGTCGGCCCGGGCGCGCAGCCGTGCAAGTCGTTCGCCTATTGCAGGCCGAGCGGCCACGAGTCCGGTGTCGCCAGTTGCGATCCAGCGTGCAAGCCCGCCCAGGTCATCGACGCGGGCTACAAAGCGCACGGTGCCTTCACGCCCTGGCACGAGTCCCAGCGATCCGCTGCCCGACATTGACGCGAAGGACGTCGTCGCCGAGAGCGTGTCTATGAACAAAGTGCCGTCACTCGCCCGCGCGTCGACCGTCACATTCCTAAATTCGGCGCTGTCAATCATGAACAGCTGCAAGCGCGACGAGACCTCGGCCGTGAGCGTAGCGGGATCGACTCCTCTGCCTCGCAGGCGCGCCTCACCGTCTACGATCATGATAGGGAGCGAGGTAAGCATTGCCTGCGGCGCCACGTCGTGTAGCCGTATGGTCGCCCCATAAACGAGGGTATCTCCAGCAGTGCGCTGTAGGCTGCCGCTTCCTACTAGTCGGCCGGCGCCTGGCAACGTGACGTTGAGTGCTGCCGTCAGGCTACGCGCGGTGCCTTTGACTTTTGCCGTCCCCGTCACGCTGCCTTGCAAGTCGAGACTGTCCACGAAGTGTTGGGCGAGCCCCAATGAGATGCGATCGAGCCGTGCGTCAAGGTCCACTCGGCGCTCGAGTGGCCCGAGCGTTACGCTACCTTCGACCACGGCGCGCGAACGATCGCCCCGCTCCTCGTGCACGATGTGGAATCGGCCCCGCAGTCGAGCAGCCGACGACCCGCTTAACACACCATCCAGAGAGATAACTCCAGGCACCGGCATCTTGACATCGAAAGCGTGCGCAAGGCTGAGAGGTACGCGATCCGCTCGCAGCGAGAGCGCACTCACCGTCACCGCGTCGGACACGCCAACGCCGCCACGCGCCACCACCCGGAAGGCCGGATGCCCCGCTGCCATCACGCTCGCATCCACCATCACCTGCAGCGCATCGAGCGGTCCGGCGAGGACAGCGTGCCCACTGACCTCTCCGCGCAGTGGAACCTCTAGCCCGGGGACCACGCGCTCGACCAGCGTGGACGACACGCGCTCGGCACGGAGGTCGGTGTCGCGAAAGCGGAGAATGCTGTCGACCACTAGTCCGAGTTTGCCGGCGATCCGCGCCGTCCCGACCTGCACGTTGGCATCGGTAATCGTGTACTCGCTCGCTCCCACGTCCCGGATCGCCAGACGAAGATTGAGGCTACCCGTGCCGCTGTCGGGCAGCGGAACATAGAGCGTGCGTACGTCGGCGAACGACAGCTGCGGAATGCGAAGCGCGGCGTGCAGGTCGCCACTTTCCACCAGATATGCCACCGTGCCCGTGGCTCGGCTGGCCGGGAGGACGAGCACGAGATCGGGGATGGAAACGCTGTCCTCGCCCACCCGTATGTGGCCTGACAACTGCCTGATGCGAAGTGGCGGTGGGTTGAAGGGGGCGGCGACGAGGGAAAGCGAATCAACGTCGAAGCGCATCTCGCTCGCGCCCGGGTCGGCGATGATGGCCTCGCTCAACCGCCCATTGATGTCGGTAAACGACATACGCTGCGTGAAACCGTTGCCGTCGGACTCAACGCGCAGTCGGGTTTCCCCCGCGAGTGCTGCCCTCACAACACTATCTCGCGTTGGGCCCGACACGGACGCGTCGGGCGACCATGGACGCCTGACCGTGAGGATTCCCTGGCGTAGTGAAACATTGCGCAGCGCGATCCAGTCGCCAAAACCGGGAATCGAGTCTCCTACCGCCCCTTCCGAACGCGGAAATATTCGCTCGTAGTTCCATGCACCGCCTGGCGACTGCTCGAGATGGATGACCGGCTTGACCAAGGTGACACCAGAGAGCGCGACATGACGCGACAGCAGACGACCCGCGTCCAGCCGCGCCGACAGGCGCTCGACTCCCAGCAACCGAACGCCGTCGGAGTCGGCAATGGAGACGTTGACCAGCGTGAAGTCGCCTAGCACGTTCCCCTCGATGCGGCCGATGTTCACCTGGCCATGCACCACGTTGGCCAGCCGGCCCAACGCAAACCGACGCGCGCGTTCACGTCCTCCGTCGCTGTGCGTGAGCCAAGCCACCGTACCGACCACAAGCACGATGGCGACGACGGCGGCGACAGCAATAATTCGCAGGCTGCGGCGCATTAGAACGAGGGGCCGATGGCGAGGTGAAGCGTCAGGCGACTCAGTATCTGCCCCAAGGCTCCTCCGGTTGCTTCTGCCTGATCGTAGCGCCGACGCGTCTTGAGCGTCACGAGCTGGAAGGTGCCGTCGCTGGCGGTGACCTGCGTAATCACGGGGAGTTGTTCAACGACTCTCGGTCTGATGCCGAGGTCGAGTCGCACCGGCCCCACCGGCGTATCGAAGCGCACGCCGAATCCGGGGGTGATGGTGGCCGTTGCGCCTAGCAAGTTCGAGAATCGTCGCGTCCCAACTATGGCACCGTCGACGAAGACCGCGCCGCTCAGTCCGGCGGGCACGGAAAGCGGGAAGCGGAACTCCACGCTGGCTTCGGCGAGCGCCGAGCCGCCTAGCGGTCGCGGTTGGAAGGCACTGGCCTTCACGCCGACCGCATTTGGATCGCACAATCCAGCGGCCAGGGTGAGGTTCGTGCATCGGGCAGTGCCCGACGTATCCGCGATGAGAAGCGCGGGGTTGATCGTGAGCACACGCGGTCCGAGCTGGTTTTCGCCGTATCCGCGCACCGATTGCGAGCCGCCGGAGAAGAACAGCTTCCTTGGATGAATCACCCGCTCTTCGGTCGACGACACACCGAGTCGGCGATTGGAACCAGCCATCGCCTCCACCACACCCAATCGGGCGCGAGTGGCGAGTACGCCGCGACGCGTAACGCGAAAATATGCGCTCGCCGTGAGGGCCGCACGATTATAGGCGAAATCGGAACCGGTTGACGCGGAGGCGTGCTCCACATCGAGTCGGGCCCGCACGCCACGATTTGGGGCGAAGAGATTGTTGCTCCGGTCCAACTGCGCCACGAACGACACCGGAGCGAGCGGATGGCGCTCCGATACGACGTCAATCGCTGACGACACACAGAGTCCAACCGCGACGCAGAAGTACACATCGGAGGCATTGATCCTCGATGCTTCGTATGTGTAGCCGAGGGTCGCATTCGATCGCGATCCCAACTCGCGGGTGAACGCGACCGTAGCGCCGACCCCATTGTCGGTGACCACGCCGGGTATGCTTCGGCGATGGGTGAAGATCGACGCGCCGAACTGGTTCGAAGCGCCAAGAAACCAGGGTTGGGCGAACTCCAGACTTGCCGCCCACGTAGCCCGCAGGAAGGGATCTCGCTCCGTCCCGGTCGACCCATTGGTAACGTCGTAGAAGGGGCCGGCACCATTGAGTTGCCGCGCGAGCAGGTTGCTCACCGTACCGCGAACGGTGAGTCGCCTCGCACCCCCGAGGAAGTGATAGCGCGTCAACTCGGCTTCGAGCTGCAGGAAGTCGGCGGTGGTGAATCCGCCCGAGAGCTCGAGGTGCCGCAGGGGAGCCTCGACCAGCTTTAGCGTCAGAGACTTTGCGCTGTCCGACGTGGTCGGAGCGGAGAGGTCGACTTCGGAGAAGAGACCCGAGAGGTAGAGGTCGCGCTGGCTCTCTAGCAGCGACGATCGGCGATACAGGTCGCCGGCCGAGAGGTGGAGCAGCCGACGGATGGTGCGTTCGGAGATGGCGCGGGCGCCGGTGATGTTGATGGCCCGCACCGTTGTTAGGCGTCCGACGTCGAGATCGAGCGTTACCGCTCCTGCGTTGGAGTCGTTCACGACCTCCGACGTGTCGAGGGTAAGGCGCGCGTCGGCGTAACCGCGGTCCCAGAGCGCGTTTCGCAGCAGCGTCAGGCTCGAGTCGATGGCGACGAGGTCGAGCGGATCACCCGCCCGCAGCTGCAATGCCGCGTCGATGGCGCTTTGCGGAAGCACCGTGTCCGACTGTGCAACGTCGAGTCGCGAGATGACCGTCGGCTCGTTTTCCTTCACCTCGAAGACCACTCGGCTTCCCCCGCGCGCCCGCTCGACGCGCGACGTCACCGCGACATCGCGGTATCCCCGCTTCCAGTAGAAGAGGCGAATCCGAAGCGCATCCCGTCGCATCTCCACCGGATCCAGATAGGCACGGACGGCGAATAGCGGCGACCGGCTGAAGAAGCAGATGGGCAAGTACAGCAGCGTGCGACATTCCGTGGGACGGGTCGCCAGGCCTTGCATCAGGGCTTTCTGGTCCACCGACCGTACGCCGCTGACCTCGACGTCCGTTAGCAGTGCACGCCCCTGTGCAACCGCCACTTGTGCGTCGGCGGACAGTGTCGCCGTCGCTGCGGTCGCCGCCAGCAGCAACGCATACGAGATCCTGGCCGTACGCGTCATGATGGGGGCGTCGCCACGCGCACTGCGCCGGCCATGGGCTGCGGTTCGCGCGCTTGCGTGCAGGAATAGGCGCGTGTGAACTCGGCACCGAAGAGTACAATCTGTGTCGAGTAGTACACCCAGACGAGGATCACGGCGATCGTCCCCGCCGCACCGAACGGCGACGCGAGGGCGGCCTGTCCGAGATAGATTCCGATAAGCCGTTGCCCAACGGCGAAGAGCACCGCCGTCACGACGGCACCGACCGCCACATGGCGCCAGGCCAGCCGCACATCGGGCAGCACGCGGAAGAGCACACCGAAAAGCGTGGCGGACACCGTGAGTCCCACTACCTCATTCACGACGCGCAGGGCGATAGGCCACCCAGGCGCCATGCTCCCAAACCAGGCGGTGGCAGCGTTGATGGCAGCACTGATCGTGAGCGATACCATGAGCAGAAATCCTATCGACACCACCACACCCAGCGAGCGCAGTCGCCGAACAAGAAGTCCTTTCACGTCGATGAGCGACTTCGACTCGGTCTTGACACGCCAGATTTTGTTGAAGGCCGTTTGCATCTCGAGAAACGCACCCGTGGTGGCGAAGATCAGGCCGACCAATCCGAGAAATGCGGCGCCCATACCCTCGCGTGGTTCGCTAGCGCGTTGGAGAATCGCCTGCACCGCTTCGGCGCCGTCTCGCCCTATGAGGTCGGCAATCTGCCCGACGATTTCTCCGCGCACGGCCTCCTGACCGAAGACGAGACCCGCGATGCCGATGACCGCGAGCAACACGGGAGCAAGCGCGAAGAGTCTTACTCCGAGCCACTTAGAAGCCAAAAGACTGCTCAACCCCGTTACAGTTGGCCCACCAAATGACAACCAATTGGATCCACTTTTTTCGCGCCCGAAAAATTCTGGAGTTGTCCTCCGCCACCAAGGCTGGACACCTCTTGCTGTTGCTGGTTGAGAACTGTTCGCGGTTGAAAAGCGCGCCTGAATCCTCAATCGCTAAGTGTGCGGCCCGAAGTGATACCACTTTTGCAATCTAAATT
>ENA-ORBV01008231-ORBV01008231.1-microbial-mat-metagenome-genome-assembly--contig:-NODE-8231-length-17614-cov-8.650795_pt1 | contig 17614 bp, 15 predicted proteins | sample MGYA00237777_ERZ505514 | MGnify/ENA primary metagenome ERZ505514 (study PRJEB26160, sample SAMN06269048) | microbial mat metagenome | isolation source: Oligotrophic lake microbial mat | place...
GGTGCGGGTCGTCAAAACAGTCCGCGTCCAACAGATCAAGCGAGTCAAGATTAAGAGACCCGGTGAGCCTCGCGACCAACAAAAAGAGCAGGTTCCGCTGGAGAGCACCAACTTCTATGCGAGCAATGTGGAACTGGGATCCATCCCTCCGAAGTTTATTCATCAGTTGGGCCGAAGCCGCTGGACCATCGACGCCACCGCATTCCAAACCCTTACTACAGACTCCCATCTCAAACAGCCTTCCGGGCACAAGGACGTCGCACTCGTCGTGCTGACGACGATCCGAGTTTTGGCCTATACCCTAACCACCGTTTTCTATCATCGCCAGATTCGCAGCCACTGCCGGAAACGGCCGCCCAGTTTTTGCGAGCTGGCTAGACTGCTGGCGGTCCGCCAAAGGCCATTTCATTCGATGGCTCCATCCTGTGCAGGGCGCGCGGTTGACGGCGAAGCTGTCGCAGCTTGCCGGCGAATCGACGGCGGAATGGATCAATACGTGGGACGGGAAACGGGCGTCGGCGAATATGCACGCCGAAGTAATGAAGTTAACCAAGCCGGAGGCGTTTGGCAAGGCGCCGGCGGTGCTGCTTGTGTGGCGAAAGTAGTTTTAAGGGGCGACGTTCCAACGGCGGATGACACGAGTCTGGCGCTCATACCCGAGCACGCTGACGGTGGCGGTATCGAGCGCCAGATATCGCCCGGCGAGAGGTGGAAGCCCGATCCAGCAGGCGGCGAGAACGCGCAGAATATGACCATGGGCGAAGAGCGCAACATCGGTATCGGCGGCGGTTGCGCGGTCAATGACTTGCCGGGCGCGGGCGCCGACTTGTTCGAGCGATTCGCCATTGATCATCGGCGATAGCCAGACGGACCAATCTGGGAATTCCCCGCGGATATCGAGCGTAGTGCGGCCCTCGTAGATGCCATAGTCCCATTCGCGAAGATCCTCGTCTATTGCAGCGTTTTCGGCGAAGCCGGCGAGGCGGCAGGTTTCGCGGGCACGGCTGAGCGGACTGGTGCGGACAGATAGGGTTCGGCCTTGCAGAGATGCGCCGATGGCTTGGGCGCGCAGTTGGCCTTCGTGCGTTAATGGGATGTCGGTGCGACCTGTGTGTTGGCCGGAGCGGGACCATTCTGTTTCGCCGTGACGGACCAGGAAAATTTGCTGTGCCATGAGGCCTATTGTTTCATTGCGGCCGACTCGATTTCTTGACTGCGCTACGCTCGGTAGCAGCATGTTTCGCCGCGCTTTTCTTTCGGTTGCGCCATTAGCGGCACAGCCTGCGACGTCCTCCTTCCGGATAGAACCGGCTGAGCCATTTCCCGGTTCTCCTGTGGTTTTCTCGCTGCCCGAGGGGCCGATGGCGGGTTCTTGGATGGATCGGCAATTGTTGTTTGAGCGCGACGGAGGATCGAAGCGATGGGTAGCGCTGGCGGCGGTTAGTTTAGAGGCAAAGCCTGGGCCGCATGTTTTGTCGCTCGGGAATGGCCAGATGCACACGGTTCGCGTTGCGGCGCATGCCTATCGCACGGGCCGATTGACGGTCCCGCCGAAGTTCGTGCAGCCGCCGAAGTCTGTTGCAAAGCGGATCGCGGAGGAGCGGGTTGTAAAGAAGCAGGCATTCGCCGCGCGGACCAAACGCGTCTGGGCGGGAACCTTCGCGCCGCCAACGGATACGCCGCAGACTTCAGCTTTCGGAACGCGGCGCACTTATAACGGCAAAACGCAGAGTATTCACCAGGGGTTGGATTTCCGGGCGGACGTGGGGACGCCGATCAAAGCCTCCAACGACGGACGCGTGCTGATCGCGCAGGATATGTACTTCGAAGGCGGGTTTGTGGTGTTGGACCATGGTGATGGTTTGTTCACGCTCTACATGCATTTGTCGGCTTTTCGCGTGAAGGAGGGGGAGTCGGTTCTGAAGAGGCAAGCGATCGCGGAGAGCGGGAGTTCGGGGCGCGTAACGGGGCCGCATCTGCATTTTGGAGTTCAGTGGCAGGGACTATATATGGAACCGGCGACGCTATTGGCGATCCGGTTTGGGTAGTGCGGGGCATGCGTCGCAGCATGCCCCGTTTGGGTCATTTTGCCGTGCCGTAGACGCGCAACTTGGCGCTGACGAGTTGGCCGGATTTGTCGTTAACGGCGGCATCGACGGTCGCGACCTGCCAGGCGCCGGCGGCTGATTCGCCCCAAAAATGAGGCGAGGTAAAGGTATAGTCCGTGAAGTCGGCGTTGTCATCCGGGGCGCGAGTCTCGGCGACGGCGCGGGTTCCGGAAGGGGATACGATTACGAAGCCCACTTCGCCGCGTTTGGGATGCTTGACGGTGACGATCAACTCGACATGTTCAACGCGGATATTGGCATTGGGGAGTTCGATGTCACGGGTAAGGAAGGTGGGGGCGTTGGTAATGGCGCCGCCGTCGGCAATTGCGCCTTCGGCGCTGACGATGGGGCCGAGATTAGTCCATTCGGCGGCGAGTGCGAGAGCCCCGGAGACATTGAGCAGCCCGGCCCCGAAGGAGCGGCTGAACTTGAAGCCGCCCTTGTTTTCAACAAACGGCTCACCACCCTTCAACCCTTCGCGATTGGCCGAACGCATGAGGATTTCCTTCACATCGCGATAGCCCAGCTTGGGATTCTTTTCGAGGAGGAGGGCGGCGGCTCCGGAAACTTGCGGCGCGGCGGCGGAGGTGCCGTTCATAGCGTCCGTATAGTTGATGGGCGCGTCGGTGGAAGGGAATTTCTCCGCCTTGATGTCAAACGCCTCCTGGCCGGAGTTGTTAGTGGTCACCATGACAGCGGGCGGCTGGAATTCACCACCGAGGGCGGAAATGGCGACATTGAGACCGCTTTCGGAGTATGAACTCTGCTCGCCATTACGATTAACGGCGGCTACAGCGATGGCAAACCGCGAACTGGAGAACTCATCGTAGCTGCTGTCGTCGCCGGCGTCGCGACCGTTGCCGCAGGAGATGGCATAGAAGGTGCCGAGGCCGTCCCGATTCTCTTTCGTGCCCTTTTCCATGCCCGCCAATTGTAGTGAGCTGACACGGCCGCCGTCTTTCCCGTCATCGGCTGGTCCCCAACTATTGCTGGAGACATGAGTTATCAGATCCTTGGGCTGCCACGCCAACGCCCTGGCGGAAGCATCGTCGGCCGTATCGCCGGCGATGAGGCGCAAGCCCATTAACCGAACTTCCGGGGCGACGCCGGTGACGCCGATATTATTGAAGCCGGCTGCTCCAGCCAGACCGGCGCAGGCGGTCCCGTGATTGTCTTTGGGCGCCCCCGGAGAAGGATCCTGCTCGGGGCCGCCATTGAAATTGAAGTGGTAGCCGGTCTCCATGGGATAGGCGTTGGGTGCCAGGTCCTCGTGGCGGATTTCCAGGCCGTCATCGACGACGGTCATGTTAATGCCCTTGCCGGTTGCCTGATCCCAGGCGTTTTTCATGTTGAGATTCATGCCGGTGGAGGAGAGGTGCCATTGCTTGGGATAGAGCGGGTCGTTGACTTCCCGAACCAGCGCCTGCTTCTTCGACATCATGCGGGAGAAGACGGGGATGAACTCCCATGCGCCTTGTTTGGTGAGAAAATCGACGGCGTCGAGAGCGGCGAACGGGTCACGGTAAGTGACAAGCATCCAGCCGTTCAATAGGCTCTTTTCATGGCTGACCGGTTTAGTTGCGGCGAGTTTGTTCCAGCCTGACTCATCCATGCGAACAAGCAGTTTGGCGGTCATTACACGGCGCGAGGAGGCCATGCGTTGGGCGCGATCGTTCTCCGAAAGCCCGGCCAATCGTTCGGGCGAGGGCAGGTCGCGCTTGTCATAGAAGACAGGCGCGAGATTTCCGGACCGGCTGGTCCGCAATTTCCTCATGACGGTGGCGGATGGGAGCGTGAATACCCTGCCGCCGCCCCATTCCGCAGACCCGCGCGCCGATTGCATGTCAGCGCCGCCTTGTCTGAAGAATTCAGTGGTTGAAAGTTGATAGACAGTGGGTTTGCCACCATCGGAAAATGTATAATCGGCCTGTCCCCAGGCGGTAAGGGCTGCAAACAGCCCTGGCAACAACAAATTAATTCGCAAGTTAATATGATTCCAGTTTTCGCGCTTTGGCGTATTTTCATCGATAACAGCGGCTGCCGGTCAACCTCCCGCTAACGACTCCATTAGCGATCTATCGGCTGATTGGGGGCCATTCAGGAGGTTCTTTTTGGAATGCGCGCCGATTCGGATCAATTCCCGCTACCGGAGTTTTCCATCACTTGGCCTTGGGATGAGATCTATCGTACACAGCTAACAAATCCGTCAGCGCGACCTGCGTGTACTTCTGCGTGGTGGAGAGTTGGGCGTGGCCGAGGAGTTCCTGGATGGCGCGGAGGTCGGCGCCGTCGCTCAAGAGATGAGTGGCATAGGCGTGGCGGAGCGTATGCGGGTGGACGCTGCTGTCTCCCGCCAAGAGATTGGCGTATAAGGCGACGATTTTGCGGATGCTTCTGGCGCCGATTCGCCCGCCGCGGTAGTTGACGAAGACGGCCCGTTCAGCGGCGGGCGCCTTGCGCTCCGGCAGCCATTTGGTCAGCGCTTCGGCGGCCTTGGATCCATAAGGGACTTGCCGTTCCTTGCGCCCCTTGCCTCTGACGAGGATCCAGTTTTCGCTCGTGTCGATATCTTCGATATTCAGTCCTTCGAGTTCGCTGATGCGAAGGCCGCAGCCATAGAGGAATTCAAACATAGCGCGGTCTCGCTTGGGGAAGGGCCGGTCCAGATCGTTGTTATCGACGGCGTCGACGAGATTGTTGACTTGTTCGGCGGTGGGAACTTTGGGGAGTGTTTTTGGCAGCTTGGGCAGGATGAGCAGCTTGGCGGGGTTGGTCGTTGTTCGGCCCTGCCGCATTTCGTAGCGGAAGAATGCCCGCAAAGAAGCCACCTTACGGCGAATGCCGGATGCCATTTGCTTGTCTTTGAAAAGTGTCGAGACCCAGCCGCGGAGCATTGACAGATCGACTTCTTCGGTTAACGGGGGCGGCGTTATATGAGCTTCGAATTGCCGAAGATCGCTTTCGTAGTTGCGGATGGTGTGAGGCGAGGCGTTCTCCCGGCGCAGGCTGTCGAGAAAGTTGGCGATTTCCGCGGACAGGTCGGGCATCAGGCGTTCCAGTGGTCGAGGGCGGCGCGGGCGAGGCGGCAGACTTCGGCATGACGGGCTTTTTTATCGTGGCGGAGTTTCTTCCTTGCGGCTTCGTTGAGGCTGGGAAGCAAGTCGAATGTGATGTTGGCGGGCTGGTAGTTTTTCGGATCGGCGCCGGTAATGTAGTGGCACAGCGAACCGAGGGCGGTTTCGCGGGGAAACGGGCGGGGCTCGACTCCTTTGACGAGCGCCGCGGCGTGAAGTCCCGCCATAAGACCGGTTGCGATGGATTCCACGTAGCCTTCGACGCCGGAGATTTGACCGGCGAAGAAGATGCGCGGGTCGTTTCTTAGCTGGAGCGTCGGCGTGAGGCAGGTGGGGGCGTTGATGTAGGTATTGCGATGAATCTGGCCGAAGCGGACGAATTTGGCGTTCTGGAGGCCGGGGATCAAGCGCAGAATTCTGGCCTGTTCGCCGAACCTCAGGCTGTTTTGGAAGCCGACTAGATTGTAGCTATCGGCGCGGAGGTTTTCCTGGCGAAGTTGGACGGCGGCGTAGGGCCAGCGTCCGGTGCGCGGGTCGGTGAGGCCGACGGGTTTCATGGGTCCGAAGCGGAGCGTGTCACGGCCTCTTCGCACGATTTCTTCGATCGGCAGGCAGGACTCAAAGTACGGCGTGTTGTCTTCGGGGATGTGCGGTTCGTACTTGTCCGCTTCCAGGAGTCCGTCGATGAAGGCGTCGTATTCGTCCTTATTGAAGGGACAGTTAACGTAGTCATCGCTGGAATCGATGGATTTGCCGTAGCGGGAGGCGCGGAAGGCGATGGAATAGTCGACGGAATCGGCTTCGACAATCGGGCTGATGGCGTCGTAGAAATAGAGGCGGTCGGCACCCGTGGCGCGGGCAATGTCGCAGGCGAGTGCGTCCGAGGTGAGCGGGCCGGTGGCGATGATCACGGTCCCGGAGGCGGGGATGGCCTGGACTTCTTCGTTATGAAGGTTGATGAGCGGGTGGGCCGTCACCTTTTCGGAGACCCACTGGGCGAAGAGGCCGCGGTCGACAGTCAGCGCCTGGCCGCCAGGGACGCGGGCGGCGTTGGCGGCGTCCAGGAGGAGACAGCCGAGACGGCGAAGTTCCTGTTTCAGAAGCCAGGGGGCGGAGTTCTCGGCTTCGCTTTTCAGCGAGTTGGAGCAGACGAGTTCGGCCATCTTGTCCGTTTGATGGGCGGAAGTGGAGCGGCCGGGCCGCATTTCGAACAATTCTACTTTGACGCCGGCTTGGGCCAGTTGCCAGGCGGCTTCGGAACCGGCGAGACCGGCGCCGAGAACGAGAACGGAAGCACTCACCTTGTTATTGTACCGGGCCGATCAATTCCCGGTGCCGCCGGCGGCAGTAGCCGTCCGTCATTCCGGCGATGTATTCGCAGATGACAAAGTGGGCGGGACGGCTTTTCACTTGCTCGCCGTAGGCGCCCGGGAGGCGGGCGGGATCGGCTTCGAAGTATCTGAATAGGTCGCCGATCATCCGCACGGAACGTTCGCGTTCGGTGTTGAGAGCCTTGGAGAGATAGACGCGCTGACGAAGGAAACTCTTGAGTTCGAGGCAGGTTTTTCGAGCGTCGGGGCGGAGGCAGGCGAGGCGCCGCGGGTGATGGCGAACCTCCTCAACCGTCTGTACATTGGCGTCGCGGCAGGCGTCGACGGTGCCATCGATGAATCCGGTGACGAGGAGATCGATCAACTGGCGAAGGGCTTCGTGAAACCGAACGCGGGGGGCGGCGCCGGGATACATGGATTGGGCGGTGTCGTAGAGATCGTCCCAGGCGGGGACGGCTTTACCGAGGTCGGCGAGCGTGAAGAAACCGGCTTGCTGGGCGTCGTCGAGATCGGCGGTGGAATAGGCGATTTCGTCGGCGAGATCGATGAGTTGGGCCTCAATGGGCGGGCGGAGATCAGGCAGGTATTCTTCGAGTTCGGCGTTCTCGCCCGGGGTGAGGTCGCAAGAGTGCTTGACGATGCCCTCGCGGAGTTCGAAGGTCAGGTTGAGGCCGGAGAAGCGGGCATAGCGCTGCTCGAAATTCTCGACGATGCGGAGGGCATGGAGATTGTGATCGAAGGTCTCGCCGAAGCGGGCCATTTGGCGGCAGAGTTCTTCCTCCCCGGAGTGGGCAAAGGGCGGGTGGCCAATGTCGTGAACTAGAGCGAGGGCCTCGGTAAGATCGGGATCGACGCCCAGGGCCTGGGCGACGGTGCGGGCCATTTGCGACACCTCAATCGAATGGGTGAGCCGATTACGGAAATGGTCGGACAAGCCGGAGGTGAAGACCTGCGTTTTGTTTTCCAGGCGGCGGAAGGCCCGGGTGTGGATGACACGATCGCGATCGCGTTGGAAATCGTTGCGATACGGGTGACGGAGTTCGGGGAAACGGCGGCCGCGAGTCATCTCCGGCCACAGGCGGAGGCGGGCGATGGGTCCGTCGGCTCCTCCCGTAGGCGTCACCGGATTACTTGTTGGGGCCGGGTTTTGTTTCACCAAAGGCGGTGATGGCCCAGCGGCTGACGGCGTTTCGAGTACTCAACTGGCGAAGCGGCTCGAGGAGCTTTTTGGCTTCATCGGGCTTGGTGGGCGCGATGAGCTTGGCCAGTTCGATTTGGGCGTTCTCTTTAGAGAAGAGGGCGGTCGGGTTGTCAGCGAGATAACGCAGATGCTGTTCCGCCTGGGGTATTTTGCCCTGTTTGGCGTAGATCTGGGCGAGCGCGAAGCGGGAGAGGGAAGCGTATTCCTTGGAGCCCTTATCGACAACGATCTGCCATTCCTTTTCGGCTTCCGCCAACTTACCCTGATCGGCGTAGGTGATGGCGATGTAGTAGTGGCCGACGGAGGCTTCGTCACTGGAGGGATACTTGATGATGATCTCCGTGAAGGATTTGATAATAGCCGCGTCCTTCAACTCCTGAGTGGCGTAGCTGCGCAGAAAGGGGGTGGAGCCGGGTCCGACCGCGGACTGCTGGTCCTGAAGGGCGCCCTGGAGGGCAATTTGGCGTTCCGCGGCCTGTTTGTTCGACCACCACGACCAGCCGCCGGCCAAAGCGACCACGGCCAGCGCGATGCCAGCGTACATGCCTAACTGCTTTTTGTGAGTCGCCGCATAGTCGATGGAGTGTGAAACTTCCTCGACAAAGACATCATGTTTTAAAAATTCGCGTTCTTGCTTATCCACAACTATCCCAAGATACCTAGAATAGCATGACGGGCTTGGGCATTAATCCGAACCGCCGTTGGCGGCGCGGCTTTGGTGGGGTACGGGCCGGGCGAGATCGGTTAAGTTCCGGTGAATGGCGAACTTGACGAGACCGGCGACGTCGTGAATGTCGAGCTTGCGCATCATGCTGGCGCGGTAGGTGTCGATGGTCTTGGGGCTGACGGAGAGACGGGCGGCGATCTCCTTGGCGCGCAACCCCTCGACGAGCATGGTGAAGACCTGGTGTTCGCGGGCGCTGAGGGATTCGATGGGATCGTCGTCCAGCTTGCGGCCGCGTTGGGGGCCGAAAATCTTTTCAACTTCGACGGAAGGCGAGATATAGACGCCGCCTTCGCGGACCTGGCGCAGGGAATCGAAGAGCTGCTGCGCGGAACCGGATTTGAGTACAAAACCCTGGGCGCCGCAACGGAGAGATTCGATGACGGTCTTCCGATCGGAGCGGGAGGACATGAGCACCATGCGGGTTTCGCTAACCGATTCCCGGACGCGACGGAGCAGTTCCAACGTATGGATCTCCGGCAGGTCCAAATCCAGCAGCGCGACGTCCGGCTTGAGTTCATGAATAAGTCGAAGGGCGGTGGCGCCGTCGGCACAACTGGCGACCACGTTGAAACTGCCGCGATGGGCGCAGAGCGCGGTCAGCGCTTCACGCATAAGCGGGAGGGGTTCCGCGATGAGGATTCGAATGTTGTTTACGAGTTCCATGTACCGGCAGCTTCCTTTGCAAGTAAGCCCGAAGAAAAGGCTTCAACAATATAGGAGTGGCTGAACGGCGGGAAAATTCTCCGGGGAATTCCGATCCCGGGCGAATTAAAGCGCATTGGGTTAAGAAAAGCTCCGGACAGCCTTAGCTTCGTCGTCGTGAATCTCGAAGACGGTATAGAGCTTCGTAATCTGGAGCAGGTCGTGGACGCGTTTGGTGAGGTTGAGCAGCTTGAGCTGCCCGCTTTGGCCGGTGACGGTGGTGAAGCAGGAAACGAGTTCGCCGATGCCGGAGCTATCGATGTAATTCACTTCGCCGAGATTGATGAGAATCTTGCGATTGCCGGCGCCGAGCAGATTCCGGACCTGATCCCGGAGCATGGCGGAGCCTTCGCCGAGCGTAATCTTGCCGGAGGCGTCCACTACTGTCACGTCGCCTACTTGTCTGGTTGTAATCGTGGCACTCACCGTTTGTCTCCTCAGTCCGAAATTGTGTATTTCACTAAAGTCACTTCGGCGCCGCCGCCGATTGTTTTCTTGACGGTGAATTCGTCAACAAAAGTTTGGATAAGCAGCAGCCCGCGGCCGCTGCCGCGCAAAAGATTATCGCCCTCGGTCGGATCGGGGACACGATTGAGGTCGAAGCCATCGCCCTGATCGATAATGGTGATCCGCAGCGAATCGGCGCGGGATTCAAGAATCAGGCGCACCTGTTTCGCGGTGTCGTATTTGTTGCCGTGAGCGACAGCGTTGATCATGGCCTCGCGAACGGCCAGACCGAGATCCATGCAGCCATCTTCGTCAAGCCCGATTTGCTTGCAAGCATCGACGCACAGTGCTTCGGCTTTGTTCACGCTCTCGAGATTAGACTCGAGGGATGTATCCAGGGTTCCCGGCATTACTTCGTAAAAGAGTATCAAAACGGCGGGGGGATGACTAGAACGAAAATGGCGGCGAGGGGCATTTGCGAGGCCGCCCTCGGATCTCTGGCTCGCCAAGGCCCGAAGCAGGACTATTCTCGAGACGAAGATTGTTGAAGATTCGAGACAATTGTCGGGCGGGGAACGCTGGCGCATCCGCCGGTGAGGGTGTTGGTTCCCTTGGATCCGGCTTGATGGTGACGGGCCGGGACAGGTTGGCACGGAGGCGACCTCGCCCGCCGGCGTTCCATGAACAAATTGCCGATGTCAACCAACCGGCGACGCCGACTTCGCGCTGACCGGCCTCGACGTAGTCCAGATCATTGACGGCCGTGACTAAAACCGCTCCGCTCTTGCATCTACGGCGTACTTGTCCGATATTGCGTCGCTGGCGCTGGCGCGAGTCAAGACGCTGGAGCAGGTGCGCTACCAACCGGCCGGGGAGTGGGGTAAACTGCTGGGACTGGACCGGATTCCGGAAGTGCGAACGTTGCAGGAGAAGGTGAAGGAATTGGCCCAGCCGGAGGCGGTGAGCGAATGGGGCAGGATGCTGACGGAGGATTGGATGGCGGGGGAACCGGAAGCGGCCGGTTTCCTGTATGTGGACGGGCACGTGCGTGTCTATCACGGCGCCCAGACCAAACTGCCCCGGCGCTACGTGTCGCGGCAACGGTTACGCTTGCGGGGGACGACCGATTATTGGGTCAACGATAAACAGGGGCGGCCGTTCTTCGTCGTCAATTCGGTGTTGACGCCCGGCTTGTTGGCCATCTTGAAAAACGACATCGTGCCCCGCTTGTTAACCGAGGTCCCAGGCCAACCCTCGGAGGCGGAATTGGCGGCCGATCCCAGCCGGAACCGGTTCACGCTGGTGTTTGACCGGGAAGGTTACAGCCCGGATTTTTTCGGCGCCATGTGGGAGCAACGGATCGCCTGCCAAACCTATCACAAGTATCCCGGCGAGGACTGGCCGGTCAGCGAGTTCGCCGAACAAGTGGTGGAGTTGCCGCCTGGCGAGCCGGTGCGGATGCTGTTGGCCGAACGGGCCACGCAGTTGGCAAAAATGTGTCGATGCGGGAGATTCGCAAGCTGACCGATACGGGACACCAAGTCTCGATCTTGAGTACGAATTTCCAGGCCCCGATGACCGGCATTGCCGGCCATATGTTTGCGCGTTGGTCGCAGGAAAACTTTTTCCAGTACATGATGCAACACTTTGCGATTGACCGGCTTGTGGATTATCAGCTGGGTCAAATCGATGAGACCGCGCAGGTAGTCAACCCCGCCTATCGCAAGCTGGAACAGGAGATTAAAACCAAGGCGGCCAAGCGGGGCCGGAAGCTGGCCCAGTTTGGCGAATTGGCGATGCCTGAGAATGCGGAGGCCCAACAGATAGCGGCCTTTGAGCAAGCCAAGGGGCAGTTCCGGGAAGACATCGATCTGCTGGAAAAAGATCTGGCGGCGCTGAAGGGTGAGCGCAAAAAGACATCCAAACACGTGCCCTGGGCCGAGTTGCCCGAACCAGACCGGTTTGTGCCCTTGGCGCCCACGCGCAAGCGATTCTTCGACACCATCAAGATGATTGCCTACCGGGCCGAGACCGCAATGGCCGGTTTACTGCGGGAGATCATGGCGCGCCCTGACGACACACGCGCGTTGCGGCGGGAGATCTTCGCCACCGAAGCGAATCTGATTCCCGACGAGACCGCGGGGACCTTGACGGTCGCGCTCCACCATCTAGCTAACCGCGCTTCCGATGAGGCCGCGCGATTTCTCGCCCAGCAACTCAATGCCACCGAAACGGTTTATCCGGGCACCAGTCTGCGGCTCGTCTTCAAATTGGTCTCAGACTGAAATCCCGGAGATCAGGAGTCCTGAGTATAGTCGGCGCGTCGAATGCAAGCAACGGCCTGGCGCGGATCATTAAGAATTGCCACCATTGACAGCGGCGTAGTGCTTTTATACTATCGGCCCAACCTGGATCGCTCCGGGAGGTCAGTTTCTTGAGGTGCAAAATCATGTCCGCAAAGGTTTCCGCGTTCGCGCTGCTCACTTTTTTGGCCGCCGCCTCGTCCGGTTGGAGCCAAGCCGTCTCCGGCACCATTGTCGGCACCGTGTCGGATGCTTCCGGCGCCGCTGTGCCCAACGCCAAGGTCGTCATCACCGATATGGGCCGTGACATCACCCAGAACACCACGACCAATGAATCCGGCAACTTCACGCAGCGATTCCTAATCGTCGGCAGGTATCGCGTCCGCGTCGAAGCGGGCGGATTCAAGGCTTTCGTGCAGGAAAATATTCCCGTCTCCGTCGATACCGAACTCCGCGTTGACGCCAAACTCCAGATTGGCGAAATGAACCAGACGTTGAAGTCACTTCCGAAGCCGGCATTCTGAAAACGGAGCGCAGCGACGTCGCCGCCACCTATACCGAACGCACCGTTACCGAACTACCCGTCCTCAGTCGCCGCTTCACGAATTTTCAATTGATGACCCCCGGCGTCGTCGCCTGGCCCGTTTCGCTCACCGCCGCCTCCGCCGAAAACCCGCAAGGATCGTATCGCATGTTGGTAAACGGCCAGAGCTTCGCCGGTACTTCGCACCTGCTCGATGGCACTGACAATCACGATGCCGTTCTCGGCTGGATCGTCATCAACCCGACCCTCGAATCCGTCACCGAAGCCAAAATCACGACGGCGAATTACGACGCCGAATTCGGCGTCGCCAGCGCCGGTGTCGTCAGCGCGCAAACCAAGGCCGGCACCAATCAACTCCATGGTTCCGTCTTCGAATTTCTCCGCAACGATCACATGATCGCCCGCAACCCTTTCACTCAGTCGAAGCCGATTCCGAACTCGAACGGCCGGTTGATCCCGCTAACCCAGTGGAACCAATTTGGCGCATCCATCGGCGGCGCGGCTATCAAAAATAAGCTCTTCTACTTTGGCGATTATCAGGGCACTCGCCGCAACACCGGTGGCGGCGCGCTCCTCCGCGTTCCCAGCGACCTCGAACGCACGGGCGATCTTAGCGCCACCGGTATCAACATTTTTGACCCGCTCACCGGCGCCCCCGCCGCGCGCACCCAGTTCCCGGGAAACCGGATCCCCGCCAGCCGTCTCTCCGCTCAAACGCAGAACCTCCTCAAGCTGATTCCCGCCGCAAATACCAGCGCCGCGCTCGATCAGCCCAATTTCGCGTCTTCCGGCGGCGTCCGCTTCAATGATGACGCTTTCAACGTCCGCGTCGACCACTACACCACCGACAAGATCCACGTCTTCGGCCGTTACTCCATGCAGGACTTCGGCATGGTCGCTCCCGGCTCGTTCGGTCTCGTCGCCGGCGGCCCCGGCCTCGACTCCTCGGGCTCCACCAATGCCTATGCGGGCGCCTCGGACTCCCGCAACCACTCCATCGCCAGCGGCTTCGACTACAACATTAAGCCCACCCTCCTCACCGATTTCCGCTTCGGCTACATGCGCTATCACGTCTTCGGCCAGCCCAACGGCATCGGCACTTCACCCGCCAAGGACGCCGGCATTCCCGGCCTCAATGTGGACGCTAATTTCAACTCCGGCATGCCCGCTTTCTTCATCAACGGCTACAGCAACAACCTATTCAGATTCGGCTATGCCCTCGGCGTCAATGGCTGTAACTGCCCGCTCATCCAGGATGAGAATCAGTATCAGTTCGTTAACAACTGGACGAAGATTCAGGGCAATCACACCTTCAAATTCGGCGCCGATATCCGGCGCGCTCACAACCTTCGGGTGCCCAGCGACCGCCATCGCTCCGGCGAGTTGAACTTCGACCCCGCCCGCACCCAGGGTCCGAGCGGCGGCGGTTCCGGTCTCGCTTCATTCCTTATGGGCGACGTCTCCCGCTTCGAACGTTACGTGTCCAATTCGCTCGACGCGCGCGAAACGCAGAACCGCCTCTTCTTCTTCGTGCAGGATCAATGGCGCGTCACCAACAAACTCACCTTTAACTACGGCCTGCGCTGGGAAAACTATCGCCCGCAGTACGTCAACGCCGCGGGCAATGGCGGTTTCGTCAGCCTCTCCACCGGTGAAGTCTCGGTTGCCGGCCAGGGCGGTGTCGGCCTTGACCTCAACGTGAAAACGTCCAACAAGCTCTTCGCCCCGCGCCTTGGCCTCGCCTATCAGTTGAATTCGAAAACCGTCATCCGCGCCGGTTACGGACGCGGCTTCAACCTTGGCGTGTTCGGTTCCATCTTCGGCCACAATGTCACGCAGAACCTGCCGATTCTCGGCATTCAATCCACCCAGCCGGCCAACAACTTCGACGCCGTATTCACCCTCGCCAACGGCCCCACCGCGCTCGACCCGGCCTCTATTCTCGCCGCCCAGCGCAAAGGCCCCAGCGGCAAAAACATTCTGCCCAATGGCGTCACGGCTTTCGTGATTTCAAATCCCATTCGCTTCCCGACCGTGGACGCCTGGAACTTCACCATCCAGCGCCAGTTGAACGCCACGTCTTCATTTGAAGCCGGCTACGTCGGCACCAAAGGCACGCACGTCTTCGCCGGTGTCGGCGGTGACTACGATCCGAATCAAGCCGACATTAATGGCTTCGGCACCCTCACCACTAATCAGCGAAAGCCCTTCTTCAATCAGTTTGGCTGGTCGCAGAACCTTCGCTACTACGGGAGCGACGCCAGCAACAACTATCACTCCATTCAACTGAAGTTCGATAAGCGCTTCTCCAGCGGCATGAACATTATGTCGCACTACACCTACTCGAAAAACATTGACTACGACGGCACCTACTACCCGCGCGACGCCAAACTTGCCCGTGGCGTCTCCAACAACAATCGCCGCCACGTGTTCTTCTTTGCTTCGCTCTATGAAGTCCCGTTCGGCAAAGGCCGCAAGTATATGAGCAATAGTCCCAAGGCCATGGACCTGCTGCTCGGCGGCTGGCAGTTGAATGGAACCTGGAGCTATATGGCCGGCCAGCCCTTCACGCCCAGCTATCGCGATTGCAACGCGGATCGCGACACGGGCTGGTGCCGCCCCGATCTCGTCGGCGATTATTCCGTTTCCAATCCGGACCAGTTCGGCTGGTTCAAGACCACTAGCGTACCGCTCACGGCCAACGGCCAGACCGATGGCCCGTGGCAACGGCCGCAACGCGCCCGGTTCGGGACGGTGGGCCGCAACGAAATCGTCGGCCCGAATTTCGGCCAGCTCGACATGTCGTTCTTTAAAACGCTTCGCATCCGCGAAGGCCACACCTTGCAGTTCCGCGCGGAAGCTTTCAACTTCACTAACCACACAAACCTGGCCAATCCAAACTCCTGCGTCGATTGTCCTGGGCAGGCAGGCCGCATTTTCGGCGCCTTCGCCGCTTATGTTCCGCGCCAGTGGCAGATGGCTTTGAAGTACGCGTTCTAATGGAAGCATGAAGCTGTTCGTTCTGGCTGTCGCGGCGAGCATACTCGCCGCCCAGCCGCGCGTGGAAGGGCGGGCGCTCAAAGCCAGAGGAGACGCCGCCGGCGCGCTTGCGGCGTTTGAGCGCGCGGCTGTTTTAGAGCCGAACGCCGCCGATCTGCGCGACGAAATTGGCTTCCTGCTGGCCGTGCAGGGCCGCCAGTCTGAAGGCATTCCCCACTTCGAACACGCCATTCGGCTTAACGCGCGGTACGCGCCCGCGCACTATCATTTGGGCGTCGCGAAGTGGCTTTTGAAGGATGCGGAAGGCGCGCTCCTCGCCATGCGCGAGGCCGCGAGAATCGACCCGCTTAATTCCGAATACCGCTTCCGTCTCGCCACCATGTTGTACGAAACCGGTGACGACGCGGCCGCTCTCCGTGAAGCGAAAACTGGCGGCAATCGTGCGGATCTTTGGAATCTCATCGGTACACTTCACCAGCGAAGGGGCGATCTGCAAGCCGCGCGCGACGCCTATCAAAAGGCTGTTCAGCTTAAGACCACCGATAACGAATACCGCAACAATCTCGGGTTTATGCTCGTTGATCTCGGCCTGGCTGAACAAGGCCTCGCGCAGTTCCAGCAGATCCTTAAACAAGACCCCGCGAATCGAATGGCCCAAATCAACATCGGCTATACGCATTTGCAGACCGGCGAATACGATATCGCTCTTGCCCACTTTCAACGTCTGGTTGTGAAGTATCCCGATCAAGCTGTAATCCACTACGACCTGGGACTCGCGCTGAAGCAGAAGGATCAACTCGAGGCCGCCAAAAAAGCCTTCCGTGAAGCGCTTCGCCTTGATCCGGAAATGGCTGAAGCCCAATACACGCTGGGCATCGCCTGCTGGCAGAATGGCGACATCGACGAATCCGCCGAAGCGATGCGCGCCGCCATCGCCAGGCGCCCCAACTACGCCGAAGCGCACTATATGCTCGGCACCGCGCTCAAGCAGAAAGGGGAGCTAGACGAAGCCGCCAGGGCTCTCGAAGAAGCCATTCGGCTCAACCCGGATACCCCCGGCCCCTTCAACACTCTCGCTCAAATCCGCCAACGGCAAGGCGACCGAGTAACCGCTAAGAAACTGTTCGCGCAAGCCGCCGAGGTAAAAAAGAAATTGGACGCATCCCAAGCCCGACGCCTCCGCTCTATGAGCCCTTCCCCTCCACGGCGATAATCACTTGGTTCGCCTTCACGCCCATGTATCTGTCAATGATTCCGCTCGGCCACCGAATCTCCAAATCAGCCAACGAAGCCGCGCCCAAGCCGAAATGCACTCGCAGGTCGCCCTGCGATAAATAGCTGCCCCCGCTCCGAACCTCGTCCAACTGGCGGTGTTCGCCGATCGTGCAGTAAACCCGCGCCCCAATCCCCGTCCGATTCGACTTCACGCCAACAGCCTTAACTTTCAGCCAGTTGTTCTTCAACGTCGAATCGCACCGAAGCAACTGCGGCAAATCGTTAATACAGTTAACCAGCAAATCCAAATCGCCGTCGTTGTCGAAATCGCCCACCGCCATCCCGCGCCCCGTCACCTTTTCCATAATCCCAGGCCCCAACTGTTCAGATACCTCCTCAAATCGTCCATTTCGCAAATTGCGATACGCCACCTTCCGCTGCCGGTAGCCGGATTCCGCCGCGGACTCCCCCACCTCCGGATACACATGCCCATTGCACAGCAAAATGTCCGGCCAGCCATCGTTGTCGAAGTCCATGAATGACGCTCCCCAGCCTAGGAACCGCGTCACGCGCCCCAGCCCGGATTGAAACGTTTGGTCCTCGAATACACCGCCGCCAGCCCCTCGATACAGGCTCGATGTATCGCCCGCGAAGTTCGTCTTTACGATGTCGAAATTGCCGTCGCGGTTGTAGTCGGCCACGCCCACACCCATTCCCGCTTGCGGCTTGCCGTCGGCCGAAAAGGCCACGCCGGCTTCAATTGCGATCTCGCTAAACGTCCCATCGCGATTGTTCTTGTAGAGCGCCGAGGAAGTCGAATCGTTCGCGACATAAATATCCGGCCAGCCATCGTTATCGAAGTCGGAGACAACTACGCCGAGCCCGTACGTGCCGTCGGTCTTCAAAATACCGGCCGCTTCAGACACGTCTTTGAACGTCCCGTCGCCGTTGTTGCGGAATAG
>ENA-ORBV01008233-ORBV01008233.1-microbial-mat-metagenome-genome-assembly--contig:-NODE-8233-length-17606-cov-6.575218_pt1 | contig 17606 bp, 9 predicted proteins | sample MGYA00237777_ERZ505514 | MGnify/ENA primary metagenome ERZ505514 (study PRJEB26160, sample SAMN06269048) | microbial mat metagenome | isolation source: Oligotrophic lake microbial mat | place...
GGATCAAGGGGGGATCTTGCGTTCAGGGTTTCATCGTCACATCCAGTGACGCCATGGAAAGTCCAAAGCCGTCGTAGGCGGCGTCGCATCGCACGGTGAAGGGAATGTCGGATCCGCCGAGGTGCTTGCGGAGTTCATCGAGCTGGGGGCTCGTGAGCGGGATGAGTTGGATCACCGAGCCGTCCGCGGACGATCGGCTGGAGGGGAGTGGCAGTGTGATGGCTCCCCCTGCGAGTTCCACCGTGGCCTCGCCTTCCTGCACGTCCCGGGTTACCACGCGCAACCTCGCCGACTCAATCCGGTCGCCGGTGACGCGGCTTCGCCAGGCGACTGTGCCTGCCTCGGCGGCGCCGGGCCGGACTTCGGCCAGCGACACATTCGCGTAATGCTGCTTGGTGTCGTGGATCACCGGGTAGCTGGTCTGGGGGAACAGAATCTTGCGGATCTCACGGGGACGCATCGGGCGGGCAAACCGGACTTTCACTCCCTGCCCGTCGGCGTCGCGGGCGACCGTCAGGGTCACCGGCTCAGTGGTCGTGCGGCCCTGGGTCTCGTCCAGTGACAACGCGAGACAGGCGTAATCCGAAGCGCGTTCGACCGCCGTGGACACCGCCAGGGTAACCTCGCGTGGGTGCGGGGAGTCGTTGAGCAGGTAGACCGCAACACCGGCGGCGCCCGAGCTTGCGATCGGAACGATGGCTGCGGCGTCCGATTCAGTGGAGACGACGTTCCCGCGCAGATCGGCGGTGAGCCGGTACATCTGGAACTCTCCATCATCGCGGAGGAGTCCGGGGGACCAGAACGCGTGGATGGCGCGTCCGGCCGCCTTGTCCCGGCTGAAGCGGATCAACTCGAGAATGTCGCGGTAATTGTAGTAAGCGCGGTTCATCTGGGTATAGGCCCGGGCGGCGTCCGCGGTGCGTTCATCCCCGGGGGCGATGTCCTGCAGATCGTTCGCCTCGGTGTTCCAAATCGGCCAGGATTTGCCGAATTTCGCGAGCGTGTGGGCCGTGACGGTTTCGTAACTGGCCGCGTAGGATTCCGGGTCGCCCTGGTAATGGTGCTCCGTGAGGAAGTCGACCCGGTCCTTGCTCACCTCCAGGAATGGCATCCAGTAACGGCGAAAGTGCTCGCCGAATTCCTCAAGGAACGCCGGACCCGAGATCCCGCCGATTTTGACGTTGGGATTGGTTTCCGCGAGACCGTCGTGGGCGGCATTGAAGAAGCGTCCATACATCTCCCCGCCGAGCTTTGCGGGGATATAGGTGAACTGGGTCGGATCGTTCCAGGCCTGTTTGCCGCGGTTCCCTCCGGGATCGCCCGGGCCGGCGCTCAGGGTGCTGTTGCCGCGGTTGATGTGCCGGGCCCACATGAAGGGTTCGTTCCAATACTCGATGAGACGCAGATTGCTGTCCGGTCGTTCCTTCGGATCCCAGGCATTCGAACCGATTTGCGCGAACATCTTCCGGATGCCCTCCTCATAGGCGGCCCGGGTGGAATCGAGATTGGCGGGCGTGTCGTTCTTGATCTGGTCCATCCAGCTCGGTCGGGCCCAGAGATTATGGTTGGTGACCGTGAACATCACCGCATCCGTCGCGTCCGCGGCCGCCGCGATGGCCGGATCCATGCCCCGGATGCCGCCCCCCGCACCCGCCGCCATGCCGGTGTGTTCAAGCGGACGCAGGGAGCCGGGCTTTAGCAGACGGAGATATTCGATTGGATCGCCCGAGACCGGCGGGTCCTGGAAGGAGGGCGGGGTTCCTTCGAGCGAGGCGGGTTTGGCGATCTTGCCGGCGACATGGAAGCCGAACAGGGCTTTCGGGACGGATGCCACATCGTTGAGTGCCTCGAAGCGACTGGAATCAACCCGGACGGTGACGGGCTCGCCCGGCGGTTCGCCGTTGCCGCGGGCTTCCCAGCGGACGGCTTCGAGTTTCAACGCGTCGAAACGAACGGTGCCGACGCCGAACGGGTTGTTCACGCCGACTGCGATGGCATCGATCTTCGAGGGGTCGAGGAAGTATCGGGTGTTGGGTCCTCCGCCGAGGCCGGGTGACGGGGCGCCCCGCGCAAAAAGTCCAAGATCGGCGACCCAGGTCTGAGTGCCGCCCAGGAGTGGAGTGACGGTCCGGCAGGTGAACCATTGTCCGCCCCGCTCGCGGATGGCGACGGCGGCACCGACCGGCGCCGGGCCCTTCCAATCCTTGCCGGCAAAGGGTTTGTCGGAACGAACCGTCAGGCGGACTCCATTGAACTTGCGGAGGTCGACGGGTTGATCGAGGAGTTTCACCGCCCATTGGGAATCGCCTTGATCGACGCGCTCCGGCGAGGCGAACGCCGTCATTTCCAACCCGCCGCCCTTGGCTCTCGCCAGACTCGCCGCGCCGATGGGGGCGAAGAATCCGGGAGCCGCCTGGGCGCGCAGGGCGCTGGTTGGGGTTACGGCCCCGTCCGTCTCCACCACGGAGTCATTGCGCTGCTCGTATGTTCTCCATCGGCCAGTGATTTTCTGACCGGATGGCTTCGACTTGTCGGAGCGCCACGGCGGGATGGCCGCGTCCGGATCCGGCGTGTACCCGAACGTTTCGTTTGAAATGGCAAGGTCGAGCTGGATGTCGAGGAGGATCAGTGCCGGCGCGGGATCCTTGCCTCGTGCCGGGAATTGCACGGGGAATCGGACACGGCCGGTGATGGCGTTGCCTTTGCGGGTCAGCGGTTGATCGGGGTGGGCCTGGAGCGGCGCTGAGGCGCGGATGGTTTGGGCTCCGGTGTAGAGCACCTCGGCCTTGGAGGCGGCATAGTCGAAGCCTTTGTCGGTGAAGGGCAGGACCACCGAGATGGTGCCGTAAACAGTTACTGGCACCTCGCGAACCCCGCCTCCGCCGGGGATGCCACGCTTTTCAGTCGCGGTCAGCGTGATGGCCTCGGGGAGCGAAAGTTTCAGTTCTCGCGACGGTTCGGCGGGTGGTAGATCGGACGTGAAATCGCTGAGCACGATGGCGTCGCTAATCTTGAAGCGTGCGTCGGGGCCGGATCGGGGGAACTCGGCTGCAAACGAAAGAGGGGCGATGATGGAGGTCAGCGCGGCGAGGACCAACAGGCGAGGGGGCATGGTCAGGAAATGATGCGCAGCAGGCGAAGGGTGTCGAGTGCGGTGTTGGTTGGATTTTGTCCCTGGACCGTGGAAGTGCGGGAGGATCGGGGATCGAGGCGGCGGAAGACACAGAGACTTCGGGGCGGGTGGTGTGCGAGGGTTCCGCGGAACGCATGGATGTCGGCTGTGCGCTGGAAGACGGAATTCATGGGAATTCTGCGACTGGGGAGGATGCGCACTGCCACGATGTGTTTACGGGCGTTGCACGCGCAGCCGGATGAATCGTTTCGAGGCGCCCTGCATGGACGTGTTGTCGCGCACCTCGAGGAAAGTGGCGTTGTTAGTGAGCGTGGTCGTATGAGGTGCTCCACTGCTCCAAAGGGCGAGGTCCTCACTCACCTCGACCCACATCGAAACGTCGGTGGCCGCGGGGTTTCGGGCGACACCGAGCATCAGATAATCGTGGTCACCGTCGGTCGTCACCGAAATTTCAGGACTCGGGGTCGATGCGGCGTCAGCAGGATTTCCGTGCGTGCTGTATTCGAACAGGTTCGAGCGACCGTCCCGATCCGGATCGTCGTCGGGTCCCTCCTGCGCTCCGACCCCGAACTCATCGATCCAGGAATCGAACGTCGGTGTGACCGTGAGCAGGAAGGTGGTGTGGGTCGTGAGGCTTCCGTCCGTGACGGTGAGCGTGATGTTCGCCGACCCGGCCCGGTTGGAGGCGGGGGTTACGGTCACAGAGCGGTTCGCGCCCGATCCGCCAAGCCCGAGGTTGAGGTTCGGCACCAGCACGGTGTTGCCGCTGCTGACATCGACCGACAGGTTGCCGGCCGGAGTTTCATTGTCGCCCACTGTGAAGGCGATCGGAGGGGTGGGGACGTTCGACACGGTGACGGTATCAGAGATCGCACTGATGGTCGGTGGGGAGTTGGGTGGTGTCACGATCACGGCGAGGTTCTGGTACACCGTGGAGACGCCGTCGCTGGCGGCCAGTCGGAGGGTGTAGTTGCCGGCCACGCCAAAGGTTGCGGTCGTCGCCGCAGCGCTCGCATTGCCGAACGTGACATTGCCCGGTCCGGCGAGGCGGCTCCAGGCGACGCTGACGGTGGCGTTGGCGGGTTTGCCGTCATCGCTGACGCTTCCGGCCAAGACCGCAGGGCTGCCCGCGCTGGCAGCGGGCCCCGGTCCGGGATCAACCTGCGGTGCGGCATTGGGGGGGATTTCTTCAAACGCGGCGAGCCGGTTTCCCGTGATCGGTTTTTCGATGGGCGCCGAAGGGAAGGTTACACCGACGGCCAGGTTATCACCGCCGGAGCCCTCTTTCATCAGCGCCTCGATGTAATAGGGCTGGCCTGCCTGCAGGACGACACCATTGGAGGTTTGGGTGGTGAATTTGGTCCACTCCCGGCTGCTCGTGTAACCCGCCACGTAGGCGATCTTGGTCTTGTTCGCCGGGGTCGCGTCCGTGCTGAGCCAGAGTTCCGAACTGTCGTCGGATGCGATGACGAAGACATGGTTGCCGGTTTCGGCCGAAATGAAATACCCGCGCATGCGCTGGCCGTAGTTGTCGGCCACGCCGCTTGGAGCTTCGAAAAGCGCAGTGAGCGTCGAGGTGCTGTCGGGCAGACCATTGATGAACTTGCTGCTCGAAGTGAGGTTGGCCACCTCGGTGCCGGTGAGGTTGGAATAGACCTCGCGACGAATGCCAGTGCCTGCCACCGGCGCACTCACCGTCCCCACCACGATCCGGAGATCGCGGGAGCCGCTGAACTCGCCGTCATTGGCCGTCAGCCGCAGTACATAAGTGCCATTGACGGGGAAGGTGACCGTGGTGTTCGCCGAGGCGGGTGATCCAAAGGTCGCGTTCTGAGCGGGCGGTCCGCTCACCTGGCTCCACGTCGTGGTCAGGTTGCCCCAGGCCGGTTTCGCATCGTCCGCAATGGTGGCATTGAGGAGCAGGGTGTCTGTGCGGTCCAACACGCCCACGGAGCCCGACGGCGAGACGATGGTGACGACAGGGGCCGCGTTGTTGTCGTTGTCGTTGATGGTGACCGTTGCGGAAAGCACTCCAGGTTCAGCGATGCCGGTGAGCGCGCTCAACGTGACGGTGAAGGACTCGTTCCCTTCGGTGAACGCGTCGTTGTTGATCGGGACGGAAATCGTCTTGGCGACGCTGTCCCCGTCCGCCCAGTTCAGCATGCCGGTGACGGCCGTGAAATCGCTCCCCGCCAGCGCGGTGCCGTTCGAGGTGGTGTAGTTGATCGTCACGGCGCCGTAGGTGCCGCTGGCGCGATTGACCGTGAGGTTGGCTGTGGCGTTGCCCTCACTCACGGAATACCCCGTGCTGCCGAATCCTACCGTGGCGCGGGGCCGCACGGTGAGCGTGTAGTTCCGTTGCGCCGAGTTGAGCCCGTCGGTGGCGCTCAGCGTCACCGCCACGTTGCCGGACTGCGTGGAATCGGGAGTGCCGGTGAGCAGCGCCGTTCCATTGCCGTTGTCGGTGAGAGCGAGCCAGACCGGGTGGGTGCCGAGTGTGAAAGTGATGGGGTGACCGTCGGCATCCGACGCCGTGACATTCGCCGAGTAGGCAACGCTTACAAAGGCATCCGGGAGCGAGCTGGTTCCGATCACGGGCGGCGTGTTGCCGCTGGCGGGAACGAGCAGGAGGCTCACCGCTTGATAGGTGGTGTAAGTACCATCGGTCACCTGAAGCGTGCCATTGGCGGTCCCGCTCGCAGGCGGGACGCCCGCGAGTGTGCCGGTCCCGTTGGGGCCTGGCGTGAAGGCCAGCCACGCGGGCAGCCCGGCCGCCGAAAGCGTTAGATTCGCACTGGCGGTGTCGGCGTCGGCGGTAACTACGTCGTAAGTGAACGCCTGGCCGACCACGGCCTGGGTGGGAGCGGCGGATGCGAACGTGGGCGGAAGTGACGCAGCGGTGGAGTTCCCGGAGATTTTCAAGTCGTCCAAGTTCCAGCCGAACGATTCCTGAGTGGCATCCGACTCGATGCCGAAGCGGAGGTAGAGAGTGGCCTGTCCGGCGGCGCCCGCCGGGAGGTTGATGGACACGTTCTGCCAGTCGGCATCGGTGACTGCAGAGCTGTTTACGAAGAGGGAGGACCAACCGGTGCCGTTGCCGGACCACTCAATCCGCGCGTAATCCGCGTGCCGGCTGCCGGGTGCTCCGCTCTGGTTGTATGCCACGCCCAAGAATCGTTGAAAGGAAAGGCGGATGCCGGTGTAGCCGACGGTGCTCACCGTTGGCAGCATCACGCGACGCGCGGGAGACAAGCTGGGCTCATACATCGAGGCGAGCTGGTAGCAGAGCGCGTTGGCCCCGCCGTACGCCGAGTCCGGTCCCGCCGGGGTAAGTCCGGATTTTGTCGGAGAGCCAACGGTCCATCCGCCATCCAGCGTGAGCCCGCCGGAGCCCGCCTCGAAGCCGTGGGTGTAAAGATCCACGCCGGCGCCTGTGGCTCCGCCCTGTGGCAACAGGAAGGCGTTCGGCAAACGCGATTCTGTTCCATCTGGATTTCGCACGACGACGTCCCAGTAGCCTTTGGCGAGCGTTGCGGTGTCGAACCGGCACCGGATGGACGAGAGGGCGGCATTCCCGCCGAGTTCCTCGCCGTAGGCCTCGCCGTAGGCCTCGCCGTCCGGCGAACCGGCACGCCGCAGCTCGACGCTCGAGCCGAGCAGAAACCCCGTGCCATTCACGGTCACGACAAAATTGTCCGTTGCATTGCCGGTCGACGGGGAGATTCCGGTGACGTTGGCGCTCACCGGGTCGGTGCGCCCGGCGCCGGCCGTGGCGAATGAGAAGACCTGTTTGCTGCCGGACAACGTGCCGTTGTAGGTGATCTGGACCGTGTAGTTTCCGGCGGCCGGTGTGGGGATGTAGATCTGCTCGATGTTGTCCGTGACATTGTCGCCGGTGGTCGCCGCGACCCCTCGCAAGTTGTCGTCGTACGCCGCATACGTGCCGTTGCCGGTGGTGAACGGCATCACGTACGGGTAGTAGGTCGTGCCGGTGGGGCCGATGAGGCGAAGATTGAGGTTGTTGACAACTCTGGGGGTCCGGTCGGTGGAGGTGGAGCCCTGGCCAACGCCCGCGGGGTCCGTCCACGAGAGGGTTGCGCGGATCGGGCCCGAGCCGTCGTAGGTGTAAGTCCAGGTGCGGTTCTCCCCGGTGTTGAGGGTGTCCTCGACCACCACGCGCGACCTGGGATCGTCCGCGTAACGGCGCAGGATTTCGGCGGCCTTGCGAACATTGACGATGCCCCAGCCGTAGGAATAGTCGGGCCCGGTGTTGCCCCGATCATCCGCGGTGTTCGCCAGCAGCGCCTTGAGGGTGGAGGCCCGCAGGAAATTGCCCCGGAAGCGGTTCCGGAAGTAGTCGATCAGCAGGACGGTGCTGCCCGAGGCATTTGGCGTCGCCATGGAGGTTCCGGATTTGGTGCTCGTGCCGCTGGTGCTGTCGGCGGAGGTCAGGCTCTCGCCATTGGCGGCCAGGTCGGGCTTGATGCGGCCGTCGAACGACGGACCGCGCGAACTGAACCCGGAAACACCCCCGCCCCCCGTGTAATTGCCGGTCGCGTTGCGCGTCACGTCGCTCACCGACGCCATCGTCACCACATTCTTCGAGGCGGGTTCGTCCTGTCCGAGCGTGGAGAACGAACTGCCGTCATTGGAAGCCGCGTAGAAATGGATGTAGTACGGGTAATCCCAAAGGGACTGGTCGAAACTCTGTGCGCTGTAGGTGTAACGACCCTTGTTCGTGGTGGTGAGTCCGAGGGAGGTGGTGCCCATCACCGAACGCACCTGGGGCTGGCCCGTGACCGGATTGGCGGTGGTCATCAACTGCGCCGGGTATTGCATGCCGTAACCGGTGATATCGGAGGTGTATTGCTGGATGTGGGCCCGGATCCACAGGCGGGGCGTCATGCCGGTGAGGTTCCCGTTGAAGCCCCACCCCGTGACCGTGCCCGTCACATGGGTCATGTGCGAGCGGTCGCCCCCCGAGTATCCGGGCACCTCCGCGAGCACGATGCGGGAGCCGCCGTTGTTCGGCAGTTGGAACTCCGTGTGTTGGTAGATTTCCCCGTGATCGTTAACGTTCACATACAGCCCGTTGCCGCTCACGCTGGCTCCCAGGCTGCCGTCGAAACTCGGGTTCATGCGGACCAGGTTCGCCCCGGTGGAGATGGCGGCATTCACGTTCTGGGTGAACCGATACAGCGGGCGCACGCCGTCAAACCCGATCAGTGCGAAGCCGCGTCCATTTTCATCGGTGCCCGCGATGGCGATGCCGATGTGTTCGCCTCTTGCCAGGACCAATGCCGCCTGCATGGCCTCCATGCGTTCCAGCCACCGGGTGTACGTGGAGGCCGAATCCTCGCTCAGTTCCCGCCCATAACCGGCGCGCTCGGCCAGGACCGCCTGGGCAAAGCGTTCCCGCTCACTCGGATCAATGTCTGGATGTGCCCGGCGGAATTCGGACAGGGCGGCGCGGTGACCGGCGGGAAGGCGGCCCGCGTAGTCTTCGATGCGTGGAATGGCGGTTGCCCATGGCCCCTGGGGCTCGCGCGCTTTCGCCGGGGCGGGAGGTGCGGAGGGCGGTTGGCGCTCCGGCGTCGCGTCAGCCGGAGGCGCCGCGTTGGCTGTCATCGGACCGTTGGGGGTCGGCCCCGACGTCGGTTCGGCGCCGACGGATGGCGGGCCGGATGATTCGGGGACAGCAGCTTGCTCGTTCCCGGGCGACGCGGACCCATGGGTCGTTCGGTTTGCCGAGCCGGACGGGGGCGAGGGATGTCGCCCGGCCAGCCAAATCGAGAGTCCGATGGCGGCTGTAACGAGCAGCGGTAGGGCGATGGGGCGTCGGCTCAAGGCTGTGGGGGAGTCGGCCCGCGGATCGCAGAACCGCCCTACAACTAGCCGAATTGAATCGGGTTCGCAACTGAGGTCCCGCCTCTTCCTGCCCGAGGAGCGTGGCTGATCCTGCAATCCCGGGAGGGCATGGCTGTGCGCTGTGGGTTGAAAGCCGGAATTCTTGGGAATTCCGCTACAGGGCACGCGTCACTTCCCAGCCGGATCGCGCGAGTCGAGGACTCCCCCACGTAGCGGAAGTCGCCAAGACTTCCGGGGGCGGGTGATCGGGTTGTTTTCCCGATGCAACCGCTTTGTGGAAATTGCCGCGAACGTTACACTGATCGGCGATGCCAGATCCCGCGGACCGACTGAACCAACCCGTCACCTCGGCCATGCGCCCGGATCCGGCCACCTTGCGGCAGGATTTGACGATCACGGAGGCGTTGGTGCAGATCCGGGAACGGGGTCTCGGCGAAAAGGTGGTCTATTTCTACGTGGTTGACGGCGGGGGCCGATTGACGGGCGTGATTCCGACGCGGCGGTTGCTCACGGCCCCCGTCGACCAGCGGTTGGAGGAGGGGATGATCCGCCGGGTCGCTGCGATCCCGAGCGACGCCACCGTGCTGGAGGCGTGCGAAGCCTTCATCCTTCACAAGTTCCTCGCGTTTCCGGTGGTCGATGCCGACCGCAAGGTGATCGGGGTGGTGGACGTCGGGTTGCTGAGCGAGTCGGCGTTCGACATCGCCGAGCGCGAACAGACCGATTCCCTGTTCGAGGCCATCGGCTTTCATGTGGCGCAGGTCCGCGACGCCTCGCCGTGGCGCGCCTTCCGGTTTCGCTTTCCGTGGCTGCTGGCGACAATCGGGAGCGGAACGATCTGTGCGATGTTGACCGGCGCGTTTGAGCTGACGCTGACCAAAAGCATCGTGCTGGCCTTTTTCCTGACGTTGGTGCTCGGGCTGGGAGAGAGCGTGAGCATCCAATCGATGACCCTCACGATTCAGGCGTTGCGTGTGGCGAGGCCGACGCTGGCCTGGTACCTGCGGGCTTTTCGGCGAGAAGCGGGCACCGCCGTTCTGCTCGGAGCCGCCTGTGGATTGGTGGTGGGCTTGATCGTGTGGGTATGGCGGGGAACCGCCCTGGCCGGGGTCGCCATCGGGTCGAGCATCCTGCTGGCCTTGTGCGCTGCATGCTTTTTCGGACTGACGGTCCCCGCCGCCCTGCACGCCCTGAAACTGGACCCCAAGATTGCCGCCGGTCCCATCACGCTGGCGTTCACGGACATTCTGACGCTGTTCTTCTACTTCGGTGTGGCCGCGCTGGTGTTGTAGGGGGCCGGGTTGATGGGCCGTCCCGACTTTGGAGGGCAAAAGATACACGCCGTGCGGGCCGCGTGCCGTGATGGCGGCGACCGTGCGGACGAGTTGCTCGCTCGCTCCGGTGGGGATGAAAGCGCCGATTTCGATGGTCGCCTTCAGGCAAGCGCCTTGCCGCCGCAGTCGTGGCCGGTGATGGCCATAAATTTCTAGCGTCGGAGTGTGAGCAGATTGAGCGGATGTCGCACGGCTTTGCGATAGATGGAAAAATCCGAGTCAATCGTGCAGATGACAGAACGCGGGTGCATCTCCGCCATTCGCACCACACACGCGTCCGCCAGTGACACGGGGCCATGCGACCAGCGAACCGGTATCGAGCACGATGCCATCCGCTTTAGGCACGCCCGAAACCCTTCATCTGCTTTGGATTCGGTGATAAATCGCCCACGCCGCTGTTCACGATTCCGCAGCCGTCCGCAAAGCGTTTCGAAGGCGTTTGCCGGGGGGCGCTGGCGGGTTCGGGAGGATCCAGCAGACGAGTCACGCCTTCGAGCACAAGTTGGCCCTGAAGGCGGCTGACCGGCTCCTGAAGATCGCCGAGCGACGGGCGAAGATAATGGGCATTGATGCTCCTGAGCGGGTTGAGGCCGCGTTCCGGGATCTGCGGGAGTCCGGGATTGGCCCGGCGGCGGTGTCTCCGCTCCTACTGGGAATCGCGAGGGGCCGGGAAGCGGGTGGGGGAATGGATTCGACCTGTCCGGGCTGAACCGGGGTCTGCGGTGTAATCCCCTTACGTCACTTACGTCAATATGGGGTAAGTGCCGGGCCATCGACACGACCTTCATATCGACCTTCGTGTGGTGTTGCAGGTCGATCTTCTCGAATTCCCCCCCCCCGCAAGTGGACGGGGAATTTGCCCTAAGAGATTAAAATAGCAGAGCAAATCAAAGCCCGTAATGTTGAACCTGCTGCGCCGGGGAAAAGCCGGGATCGGCCAACCGGTAACTTGTGCTCCTTCCTCCGCCCTCCTCCTGCGCCAGAATTCCACGATCCAGCAGGATCTTTATGTCCCTCAGTGCCGTATCCCATTCATCGCATCGCGTGCGGCGAATATGGCATCTATTTGCCGCAAAGGCAAGAATCACCGCAAATAGCGCGGCGAAAAGTGCCGCATTCACCGCATGGGGATGGATCGGCTGCTGAGGCTGCCCAGCCACACGGGGAGGGTATCGCTCGCTACGATAGGGCCGGTCCGACCAGGGCCAATCTCGCCGACGGGTACAGGCGCTTGGGGTCTGGTCGATGAGACTTCGTGGAACGCCATGGGCCGCCCTGGATATCGGGTTCCGGCGGGTCGGCGGCCGGACGAGGCATTAAGGTCGGTCAGGGTCGCCGAATCGCGATTTCGAGGCCGTCGTGCGCCCCACGAGTGCATAGCAGGTGCATAGCGGAAGAAATTTCCGATGCGTCAGATAAGTCACAACTCATTGCGGCTCAGTTGCCTGCCTCGCAAGGACTCGAACCTTGACAAAGTGATTCAGAGTCACTTGTGCTACCATTACACCACGAGGCAATCGCGGAGCGGAATTGATCGGGAATTATGTGGTCGAGTCCGCGGGGGTGCAAGCGTTTCTGGAGCGGTTTTGGCCGATTCCGGCAGGATCGGGCAGGGTGGGTCGGGGAGAAACGAGCGGCGGGGCATGATTCGAAGTGGGTGACGATCCGCGGAACCAGCTGTTCTGTTGTGCACGGGGGCAGCCGACCCCGGCCAGTCGGGGGTGACCCCGTCCTGCTTTTCCCCGGCTTCAACGGAGCTCCCAGACACTTGGGGTTACGCCTCGTGCGGGTGGGTGCGACCCGGGTGCGCTGGCCTTGCGGGGAGGGTTGCTGATTGCGAGCGGAGCGGGAGTCGCAGTAGACGCGGGATCGCCGGACACATGAGACAGCCCGGCCCCGCAAGTGCGGGACCGGGCTGTCGGTGCGATCGGTTGCTTGGTTAGGCGGACCGGGTCGTTTGGGAGTGGATCAATAATCCATTCCGCCCATGCCGCCGCCGCCGCCGGGGGCGGGAGCGGGCTTCTCCTTTTCGGGGATCTCGGTGATGAGGGCCTCGGTGGTCAGGAGCAGGCCGGAGATGGAGGCTGCGTTTTGGAGCGCGGAGCGGGTGACCTTGGTCGGGTCGACCACGCCGGCTTTCACGAGGTCGGTGTATTCACCGGTGGCCACGTTGTAACCGTCGTTACCCTTGCGCTTCTTGACTTCCTGCACAATGAGGGCGCCTTCCTGCCCGGCGTTGTCGGCCAGGGTGCGGAGGGGTTCCTCGATGGCGCGCGAGACGATCTGTGCGCCGATGGCTTCGTCGCCTTCAAGCTTGAGGGCGTCGAGTGCCTTCTGCGCGCGGATGAGCGCAACGCCGCCGCCGGGGACGATGCCTTCCTCGACCGCTGCGCGGGTGGCGTGGAGGGCGTCTTCAACGCGGGCTTTCTTCTCCTTCATCTCGGTCTCGGTGGCCGCGCCGACATTGATGACGGCAACGCCGCCGGCGAGTTTCGCCAGGCGTTCCTGGAGTTTCTCGCGATCGTAGTCGGAGGTGGTCTCCTCGATCTGACGGCGGATCTGGCCCACGCGTCCCTGGATGTCGGAGCTCTTGCCGCCGCCTTCGACGATGGTGGTGTTCTCTTTGTCAACGACGAGGCGCTTGGCCTTGCCGAGGTCGTCGAGGGTGACGTTCTCGAGTTTGATGCCGAGGTCTTCGGTGAAGCAACGCCCGCCCGTGAGGATGGCGATGTCTTCCATCATGGCCTTGCGGCGGTCTCCGAAGCCGGGGGCCTTGACGGCCGCGACCTGGAGGGTGCCGCGCAGCTTGTTCACCACGAGGGTGGCGAGGGCTTCGCCTTCGACTTCCTCGGCGATGATGAGAAGCGGTTTGCCGGTCTTGGCAACCTTTTCGAGCAGCGGGAGCAGGTCCTTGAGGCTCGAGATCTTCTTCTCGTGGATGAGGATGTAGGCGTTCTCGAGGATCACTTCCATCGCTTCGGCGTTGGTCACGAAGTAGGGCGAGAGATACCCCTTGTCGAACTGCATGCCCTCAACGACTTCGAGGGTGGTCTCGATCGACTTGGCTTCCTCGACCGTGATCGTGCCGTCCTTGCCGACCTTGTCCATCGCGTCGGCAATGATCTCGCCGATGGTGGAGTCCCAGTTGGCGGAGACGGTGGCGACCTGCGCGATTTCGGTGCGGTCCTTGACCTTCTTCGAGATCCGTGCGAGCTCGGTCACGATGGCCTCGACGGCCTTGGTGATGCCGCGCTGGAGCGAGGTCGGGTTGGCACCCGCGGTGACGTTCTTGAGGCCGGCGCGATAGATCGCTTCGGCCAGGACGGTCGCGGTGGTGGTGCCGTCGCCGGCGACGTCGGAGGTCTTCGAAGCGACCTCACGCACGAGCTGGGCGCCCATGTTCTCGTAGGGGTCCTCGAGCTCGATCTCCTTGGCGACGGTCACGCCGTCCTTGGTGATCGTCGGAGATCCGTATTTCTTGTCGAGGATCACGTTGCGACCGCTCGGCCCGAGGGTCGCTTTGACCGCGCGGGCGAGCTTTTCCACTCCGCGAAGGAGGGCCTGCCGTGCGGCTTCGTCAAACTGCAATTGTTTTGCTGCCATTGTGTGAGTTGAGAGTAGGTGGTTGGGAGTTGGGTGACTTGAGGCGGATCAACCGAGGATGCCGAGGATGTCGTCCTCGCGCATGATGAGGTAGGTTTCGCCGTCGATTTTGATTTCGGTCCCGCCGTATTTGGAAATGAGGACCTTGTCCCCCTTCTTAACGGTGAACTCGATCTTCTTGCCGTTATCGTCGAGTTTGCCGGTGCCGAGGGCGATCACTTCGCCTTCCTGCGGTTTTTCCTTGGCGGTATCGGGGATGATGATCCCGCCTTTTTTGACTTCCTTCTCATCGAGCGGCTTGACCAGCACGCGGTCGCTGAGGGGTTTGACGTTCACTGCCATGGTGTATCTCTGTTTCCTTGGTTATGGGTTTGGGTTGCGTGTAATGACCGCCGTCCGCAAACCGGGCGAACGACGGATGTGTTGAAAAACATCAGCTCTTTTTCTTGTCGTCATCGACGACCTCGAAGTCGGCATCGACCACCCCGTCGTCCTTCGCCTTTTGCGGACCGGATTCTTCGTCACCGGGTGCGGATTCGCCGGGCGTTTCCTTCGCCTTGTCGGCCGCCGCCTGACGGTAAAGTTCGGCGCCGACCTCCTGGAACCGGGTCTGGACGGTGTCCAGCGCGGACTTGATGGCGTCGGTCTCGTCGCTATCGAGTGCCTTGCGGAGTTCCTGGGTCGCCTCCTCGAGGCCCTCGCGTTTGTCGGCCGGGAGTTTGTCGCCGTAATCCTTCATCTGTTTCTCGACCTGGTAGGCGAGATTGTCGGCGGTGTTGCGCAGCTCGATCTTCTCCTTGGCCTTCCGATCATCGTCGGCGTGTGACTCGGCGTCCTGGCGCATCTTCTCGACTTCCTCCTTCGAGAGACCGCTGGAACCGGTGATCGAGATCTTCTGTTCCTTGCCGGTCCCGAGATCCTTGGCGCTGACGTGCAGGATGCCGTTCGCGTCGATGTCGAAGGTCACCTCGATCTGCGGCGTGCCGCGCGGGGCGGGCGGGATGCCGTCGAGATGGAACGTGCCGAGCTGCTTGTTGTCCTTGGTAAACTGGCGTTCCCCCTGGACGACCTTGACCTCGACACCCGGCTGATTGTCGGAGGCGGTGCTGAAGAGCTGCGATTTCCGCGTCGGGATCGTCGTGTTGCGCGGGATCATCGGGGTGGCCACACCGCCGAGGGTTTCGATGGCGAGCGAGAGCGGGGTGACGTCGAGCAGGAGGACGTCCTTGACGTCGCCCCGGAGCACACCGCCCTGGATGGAGGCGCCGATGGCGACCACCTCGTCGGGGTTGACGCCCTTGTGCGGCTCCTTGCCGACCAATCCACGGGCGGTCTCGATGACTTTGGGCATGCGGGTCATGCCGCCGACGAGCACGAGTTCATCGATCTGCTTTTCGCTGAGGCCGGCGTCCTTGAGACAGGCTTTCACCGGGCTGATGGTCCGCTCGAAAAGGCGGTCGGTCAGTTGTTCGAGCTTGGCGCGGGTCAGTTTCTTCTGAATGTGTTTTGGACCCGTCTGATCGGCGGTGACGAAGGGAAGATTGATCTCGTATTCCTGCGAGGAGGAGAGGGCGATCTTGGCTTTCTCGGCCTCCTCCTTGATGCGCTGGATCGCGTCGGCTTGTTTGGTCAGGTCGATGCCGGATTCGGATTTGAACTCGGCGATGATCCAATCCATCACGGTGTTGTCCCAGTCGTCGCCGCCCAGGTGGGTGTCCCCGTTGGTGGCTTTGACTTCGAATACCCCGTCGCCGATTTCGAGCACGGAAATGTCGAACGTGCCGCCACCGAGGTCGTACACGGCGATCTTCTCGTCCTTCTTTTTATCGAGTCCGTAGGCGAGCGACGCGGCGGTCGGTTCGTTGATGATCCGCATCACTTCGAGTCCGGCAATCCGCCCCGCATCCTTCGTCGCCTGCCGCTGGGTATCGTTGAAATAGGCGGGGACGGTGATCACCGCCTGCTTGATGGTTTCACCGAGCTTCGACTCGGCGTCGGCCTTCAATTTGGCGAGGATCATTGCGCTGACCTCCGGCGGGGAGAACGTCTTGGTCTCGCCCCCCACCTGGACTTGGATGTGAGCGTCGCCGTTGGTGGCCTCGACCACCTTGTAGGGAACGCGCTTCAGCTCTTCCTGCACCTCCGCATACTTGCGGCCCATGAAGCGCTTGACCGAGAACACGGTGTTCTGCGGATTCGTGATGGCCTGGCGCTTGGCGGCCTGGCCGACCAGGCGCTCGCCGGTCTTGGTGAAGGCCACCACCGATGGGGTGGTGCGGCCCCCTTCGGAGTTTTCCAGAACGAGTGGCTCACCCCCCTCCATGACGGCCATACAGGAGTTGGTGGTGCCGAGGTCAATGCCGAGAATCTTGGACATGGTATCGACTGATGCCCTAGCAGATTCCGTTCCATGATTGTTGCCGTGTCAGAAGCGACTCGTGTACAATAGGATATGAATCACCATCGCGTTTGGAGCCGGTTACCGAAAGGCCATTCAGCGCCAATCTGGCGCAGTCGTGCCCGCTTTGAGTGACACTCTGTCGCCCAGTGATCGGGGGGGTGTTGGATCGGGGCGGGTGTCGGCGGCGGCTCAGAACCCCACCGCGATCGGATCCCGTTCCGAGAGCAGATCGACGTCGGGCAGGGTGAGCCATTGAAGTGTCCGCTGTGGGAGACCCGAGCAATCGCTGATGGCGATCTCGTCGGTGAGTTCGTTGTAACCGACGATCCAGCACGGCCGACTGGCGGCGGCGGGCGGCACCGACTGGCGTTTGGCGAGTTTTCGCCAGCCTTTCAGCGCTTCCTGCCAAAGCTGAGGATCGGCGGTGCCTGCGCGCTGGATCGTCCGGTCGTTAATGGTTTCCTCGACCAGCGGGGCATCCCAGACCGACCAGAGCAACGGAAGCCCCAGGTCGATGCTGCGTTTGAGGTTGGTTGGGCGGATCGCCTGCGGGAATCGGGCCCAGCGAAGGCCCCGGGGCCTGAGGCACTCCTCGAAACCAGTCATGACGCCGTCGATGCCCGCAAAGCCCTGCATGCCGAGAAGCTGTGAGTCGGCCGGAATCCCCAGGTAACGGAGTCCGCTTTCCGCGAGCGCCTGCGACGAAAACCCGCGTGGTCCGGGCGGCACATTGGGCATGCCGCGCAGGAGCACATCGCCGTTGGGCTGCTTTTCGACGCGAGTTCGCAGTTCCTCACGGAACAGGGCGATGTCGGCTTCCTTCAACGGGGCGATCTCGGCTTCGCGGTTCGGGATGATCCGGAAGACCACGTAGTCATCCCCTTCGGTGAGGAGAAGCAGGTGCCCGTTCCACGTCCAACCTTTGGTGTGATCCCCCTTGCGTCCTGGCGGAAGCCCCGGGCCGGCTGTCGCCGGGCCAAGCAGGCGGGCCAGGGCGAGTCGCACGGCTTCGGTATCGGTCCGCATCGCCACGGGTAGGGCCCGTGCTTGTTGGCGGACGAGCACCTCATAGGCGCGCATGGCCCGGTGACCTGCCACGGGAGCTGGCATCGCCGCGGTGACCAGATACGGCTTGTTCGCCAGGAGCAGCGCCAGACGCACGGGGGCGGTCGCGTTGCCCGAGAGCGTGACGGTGGAGGCTGTCTCTTATACACATCTCCGAGCCCACGAGACTAAGGCGAATCTCGTATGCCGTCTTCTGCTTGAA
>ENA-ORBV01008234-ORBV01008234.1-microbial-mat-metagenome-genome-assembly--contig:-NODE-8234-length-17603-cov-4.136141_pt1 | contig 17603 bp, 15 predicted proteins | sample MGYA00237777_ERZ505514 | MGnify/ENA primary metagenome ERZ505514 (study PRJEB26160, sample SAMN06269048) | microbial mat metagenome | isolation source: Oligotrophic lake microbial mat | place...
CTGCCATCATGAGCGCGATTACCGACAGCCCGGCGGCCAGATAGCCCGGCCAAGGGCTCAAAGCCTCCTCGCCGGACAGCCATAGACTCAACGCGCCGAGCGCTGGCCCGAACGTAAAGCCCAGTCCGAACGCCGCGCCGATCAGCGCCATGCCCTTCGAGCGGCCTTCGAGCGTGGTTGAATCGGCGATGTACGCCTGGGTGGTGGAGATCGTCGCGCCGGCCAAACCCGCACCGATCCGCGCCACGAACAACCAGGTCAAGCTCCCCCACTGTGCGGCCAGGCCGAACAACGTATAAAACACCACGGAACCGGCCAGGCCGACCATCAACACGGGCCGCCGCCCAATCCGATCCGACAACCGTCCCCACAGCGGCGCGAACAGAAACTGCATCGCGGAAAAACTGGACATCAACAGCCCAACCGTCAACTCCTGCCGGCCGGCGGTCATTTCGCGCATCTCAGGCAACAATTTCGCGTAGATCGGCAGCAGCGGCAACACCATCCCGAAACCCAACAGGTCAATAAAGACCGTCAGGAAGATGACCAACAGAGAACCACGTCGCGGAGCGTCAGGCATCAGGCATCCTTTGGAAGAATCGACGCCCCAGTGTGCCGCACATCGCCTGTGCGGAATAGTGGCGCGCGGCTCGAACGTGTCGCCAACCAACACTAGCTCGTAGCGCCAGCGAGGGAGAGTTGACCCTGCGAACATTGTCAGGATCAAACCCTCAACGACACCGCGAATGAGCCATCAAAACGTCGCTGAGAGTTCATTCGGAAGTATTTTTCCGGTGTCAACTCTCACGCGCTGGCGCGACGGGCTAGTGTCAGCGGGCGCTGGCCGGGCTGTGTCGGTCCCGGTATGATAACTTGATGAAAGACGCCGCCTTTTTCGAACGCCGAAAGCTGGAATCGCTGGAGCCTTGGGCATTGCGCCAGCATCAATTGGCGCGCTTGAATGCGCTGCTGGCGACCATTCTGCCGACGAATCGCCTCTACGCGGAAAAGCTTGACGGGATTTCGCTGCCGCTGGAATCCTTCGAGCAATTCGATCGACTCCCGCATACCTTCAAGGAAGAGCTGATCGATCGTCGGCATCATGGCGATTTCGCCGCGAACTTGACCTATCCGGTAGAGCGCTACGTCCGCTATCACCAGACCTCGGGCACCAGCGGCCGGCCGATTATGGTGCTCGATACCGCCGAGGACTGGAACTGGTGGGTCAACACCTGGCAGTTCACGCTCGACGCGGCTGAGATCACGCCGGGCGATCGCGCACTGCTGGCCTTTTCCTTTGGCCCCTTCATCGGCTTTTGGAGCGCCTTCGACGCCCTCACGCGGCGCGGCGCCTTGGCTGCGCCCGGCGGTGGCATGACGTCGTTGCAACGGCTGGAACTCATTCGCACGCTGCGCGCGAACATCCTGCTCTGCACGCCGAGTTACGCGCTGCACCTCGCGGAAGTCGCGGAGAATCATCAACTTGATCCGCGCACCATGGGCGTAGAGAAACTGATTCTTTCCGGCGAGCCCGGCGCTTCGGCGTCAATAATTCGCGAAAAAATCGCGACCTGTTGGAACGCCCAAGTGATCGATCACAGCGGCGCGACAGAAGTCGGTCCCTGGGGCTACAGCGACAGTGAACGTCGCGGCCTGCACGTCGTGGAAAGCGAGTTCATCGCGGAGTTCCTGTCGATCGAACACGGCGGTCCGGCCGCGGCTGGCGAACTCTCGGAATTGGTGCTGACTAGCCTGGGGCGCTACGGCGGCCCGTTGATTCGTTACCGCACCGGCGATCTGGTCCGCCCGCAATGGCCCGCCGGGTATGCAAATCGCTTCGTGTTGCTCGAAGGAGGCGTGCTGGGGCGCACGGACGACATGATGATCATCCGCGGCGTCAACGTCTTCCCAAGCGCCGTGGAACAAATTCTCCGCAGCTTCCCCGAAGTGTTGGAATACCGGCTCCGCGCCTTCAAGGCCGCGCAGTTGGATCAGCTCGAGGTCGAAATCGAAGATCGCCTCGAACAGCCGGCCCGCGTGGCCGAGGAACTGCGGCTCCGGCTAGGACTGAACATCGAAGTGCGCTGCGTGACCATCGGTTCGCTCCCACGCTTCGAAGGCAAAGGCCGCCGCTTCGCCGACGACCGGTAAATGCACGCCAAACTCGTGTCGTTCTCGTTCTTAGCGCCAACATTTCCTGCATGACCGCCACCCCCACTCGGCCGCTGATCGCCGTGGACGTCGGCAATAGCCGCATCAAGCTCGGTTGGTTCGAGCATGCGCTGGCGAGTGATTTTCCATTGCCGGATCGCACCTTACGCTTGACCTTGGATGCGCTCGACTGGACCGAACTCGACGACTGGCTCGGCGGCGTGGCGCCGGCTGAGCTGGATTGGCGATTGGGCAGCGTGAATCGCGCCGCGCAGTCGCGGCTAATCGATTTGCTGCGCGAGCGCGGCGCGATTGCCAACACGATGTTGCTGGCAGCCGGCGACTTGCCATTGCGCGTCGACTTGCCACTGCCGGACATGGTCGGCGTCGATCGCTTGCTCGACGCCGTGGCCGCGAATCGTTTGCGCCCGGCGGACCGCGCCGCCGTGGTGGTCGACCTCGGCACTGCCATCACCGTCGATCTCGTTTCCGCCGATGGCGCCTTTCAAGGAGGCGCGATTCTGCCGGGACTGATGACGTCGGCGAAAGCGTTGAATCAATTCACCGACATGCTACCGTTGCTGGCGGAGTTGGACGGCGCGCCGAACGCGCTCGGGAAATCAACCCTCGAAGCGATGCGCTCCGGTTTGTTCTGGGGCGCGGTCGGCGGCATTCGGGAATTGGTCGCGCGATATACGGAACAACTGGCGGCGCAGCCCGTGGTGATTGTTGCCGGCGGCAGCTCGCATGTCGTGGCCGATCTCTTGGGCAACGACGCCCGGCACGAGCCGCACCTCACGCTGGCCGGCATCGCCTTAGCCGCCCGAGGCGCTGATGAACGCAGCGTGTAACAGCGACATTGCTCCGCTAGCGGTGCTACTGACTCCGCCCGGCCGCGGCGCAGTAGCAACGATTTCGATAACTGGGCACGGTGCCATTACATGTGTGGCGCAGTCATTTCTTCCCGCCGGCACAAGAGCACTTCAGGAAGCGCCCGTGGCGCAAATCATGTACGGCCGCTGGGGCAGCAAATCGGGAGAAGAAGTCGTCGTCTGTCGTGTCGACGAGGAAACGATCGAGGTGCATTGCCACGGCGGCGAGGCGGCGGCAGCGCGGATTCTCGCCGACCTTGCCCAACATGGCGCGTCCGTGCAAACCTGGCGCGATAGGGCTGGCGACTCGATTCGCGCGGCGGCGTTTCGCGCGCTGACAGAAGCGACCACGAAACCGGCCGCGGCGATTTTGTGGGATCAGTACGCCGGCGCGTTGGTACGCGCACTCGCGGACCTGAAGGTACGAATCCGCGATGACCATCTGGCGACGGCCGTGGAGGCGATCGATCGACTGTTATCGTTCGCCGAACTGGGTCTGCATTTGACCACAACTTGGCGCGTCGCGCTCGTAGGGTCGCCGAACGTCGGCAAGAGTAGTTTGTTGAATGCAGTGCTCGGCTTCGGCCGCGCCATCGTTCACGATCAGCCCGGCACGACGCGCGATCTCGTCACCGGAATCACCGCCTTTGCCGGCTGGCCGTGCTTGTTGGTCGACACAGCTGGCCTACGAGCGACGGCAGAACCGATCGAACGCGCCGGCGTCGCGCTCGCTGCGCAAGAGTTACAGCAGGCTGATCTGTTGCTCTGGGTTCGCGACGCCACGAGCGGTTCTGATGACGAACTGCAGTTGCCAAGTCAAATTGCGCGCGAGCCTTTGGTCGTTTGGAATAAGTGCGATCTCCTCGATTCGGCAACGCCGACAATCGGCGGCGGACTGCTGGCCAGCGCCCTTACCGGGCAGGGAATCGAATCGCTGGTCGCGGCGATCGCCCAACGCCTCGTGCCGGAGACGCCGCCGCGCGGCGCGGCCGTGCCGTTCACGCCGGCACAAGTCGCTCGTCTGAAAAACATCCAAACCGATCTGCGTTTTGGCCGTGCCCGCGAAGCGCTTGACGCGTTAGAATCGTGGCTGGGTGAACAAACCTCGGAAATCCTGCCCGGAGAGATCCGTGAATAAACCGGAAGCCGCGCCGGCCGCAACGCCCGGACGGTTGATTTCGCTCGACGCCCTGCGCGGCTTCGACATGTTCTGGATCGTGGCCGCCGAAGAGATCGTCGAGGGCCTGCACCACCTCTCGCCATCGCGCTTCATCGAGGGCGTGCAGCGGCAATTGACGCATGTCGAATGGGAAGGCTTTGTTTTCTACGATTTGATCTTCCCGCTGTTCGTCTTCATCGCCGGCATTTCGCTCCCGCTGTCGATTTCGCGCCGTCTGGAGCAGGGTGAATCCCGTGCTACCATTGCCGGCCACCTTGCCTGGCGGGCGGCGATCCTGTTTCTACTCGGCATCATCTACAACGGCGGGATGCGTTCCGGCTGGAGTGATATCCGCGTCTTCAGCGTGCTCGGACGGATCGCCATCTCCAGCCTCGGCGCAGGCTTGATCTATTTATATTTCCGCCCGCGGGGACAGATCGCTTGGTTCGTCGCGGCGCTGTTCGGCTATTGGGCGGCGCTCACGTTCATTCCGGTGCCCGACTATGGCGCGGGCGACTACTCGCCGCTCGGCAATCTCACGCGCTATGTCGATCAACAGTTGCTCATCGGTCGGCCGCACTTCAAGGAGTGGGGCTTTGATCCCGAAGGCATCCTGAGCGCTATTCCCGCCGTAGGAACCTGTTTGCTCGGCGTTTTCTGCGGACAAATACTGCAACGCTGCGATTGGTCCAGCAGCCGCAAGGCCGGCTCGATCGCGTTGCTCGGCGTGGCGTGCCTCGCCGCGGGTTATGGCTGGGGGCAATCGTTCCCGATCATCAAGAGCATCTGGACTTCGAGCTTTGTGCTCGCAGCCGGTGGATACAGTTGCCTGCTGCTCGCGGCGTTCTACCTGCTGATCGACGTCTGGGGCTTCCGCGCCTGGGCGTTTCCGTTCGTGGTCATTGGGGCGAATCCACTGGTCATTTACCTGGCGACGAATTTCGTTCCCTTTCAGGACCTGGCCGACCGCCTGGTCGGCGGCGGCGTGGCGGAGGCCCTGGGTTCCAGCGCGATGCTGGTCAACGCCCTCGTGCAATTCGCGCTCGGATTCGCCCTCCTCTACTGGCTCTACCGGCGTAGAATTCACATCCGCATTTGAGTTCCTACGTCCTCCTTGGCAGCGCGATGTTCGGTCGACTGTTCCTGTTGTTCACGCTGGGCCCGCTCATCGAGTTGGCGCTGTTGATCTACGTGTCCGATCTGTTCGGCTGGAAGACCACGTTGGGCGTGGTAATCAGCACCGGACTATTTGGCGCCTGGCTCGTGCGGCGCGAAGGTTGGCGGGCTTGGAACCGTTTTCACGGTGATCTGAACGCGGGCCGCATGCCGGCCGATTCCCTCGTCGACGGCCTGATGGTCTTCACCGGCGGCGTGCTGCTGATCACGCCCGGCGTGCTTTCGGATTTGATCGGCATCTCGCTGGTGTTCCCGCCGACCCGAGCACTGCTGCGCCGCTATGCCCGCACCCGCATTCAATTTCGCGCCACCGGTTTCGGCACCGGCGCAAGTACCAGTCAAGCGGCGTCCGGCCCTCACGATCAGATCATCGACGTTCGCGTCGTGGAACGAGCGAACCCGGAGGGATAGAAAGGCCATGAGCGATGCTGCGCCCATGTGGTACAATAGATTCGTCGCGAAGCGGTCATCGACCAGGAGCTATTAATATGGCAACGTCCACAAACCTCACGGAACTCTATCAGGCCGCGCTCAAGCTGCCGCTCAGCGATCGCGCCGACCTGGCCGCGACGCTTATGGAAAGCGTCAAGGCCGCCGAGACGCACGACCGTAGCGATCCCTGGGCCGAGGAAATTCGCCGGCGCGTTGAAGATCTGGAGTCGGGAAAAGCGGTCTTGCTAACTTGGGAGGAAGTCGAGCGACGGCTCGCCGAGCGATATGCCAAAGCTAAGTCTGAAAGTTAAAGCAGAAGCGTACGATGAAATTGCTGAAGTGTTCGACTGGTACGCGGCGCGCAGTGAAAAAGCGGCCCAAGAGTTCCGTGCAGCACTAAGAGTTGCCCAGGACTCGGCTGTGAATCAGCCCGAGTGGGCCGAAAAATACCTGCACGACACACGGCGGATATCACTTCGTCGATTCCCGCATTCCATCATTTTCCGCCAAAAAGACGACGAAATTGTCATCATCGCCGTAGCGCACGCCAAACGCGACGAGGCGTATTGGGAGAATCGTTGACGCTCGTGTCTATCGCTTCGTCCGCTCCACCACCCAATCGCCGATCAACTCTAACGCCGCCGGCGAGAACGTCTCCGTCAGTTGCGCGTATTCGGACAGCGCGCCGGTCTTGCAGGTCTGAAAGAGATGATTCAGGCCCTTCATTTCTCGCAGCGTTACGTCGTCGTTCTTGGCCGCGGCAAGCGCCTTCTCCAGTTCCGGCAAGTTCTGCTTCGGGTCGACCTGTACGTCTTTTTCTCCGTTGAGCGCCAGCACCGGGCAACGCAGCTTGCTCAGCGCCGTGCGTGGATCGTGCGCAAAGAAGAAACGAAACCACGGGGATTGCACGACTTTGATCTGCTGGTTGAGAAACTCTTGCTGCGTGTCCAGCTTCGCGCGTTCCGCCTCGGGTAACTTGGCGAAAGTTTCCTTCACGAAATCTCGTAGCTTGGCCTCCAGCTTCGCCTCGGTGGCCTGCTCGTCGAGCCCTTCGCGCAGGATGCCGAAAAACAACTCCTGCAGTAACCGATTCTGCGCGATCGCCGCGTCGTCGGCCCCCATCGCCCGGGAGATAAGTTCACTTTGCCGGTAGACGGTCTCTTCGCCGGTGACGCCTGGCGCCGCCAACAGTACGACGAATGCCACATCTGAGTTGCCGGCCGCCACCATCGGCGCGATCAACCCGCCCTCGCTGTGCCCGATCAGCCCGATTCGCCGCGAATCGATCTCCGCGCGGCCTTGCAGGTACTTCAACTCAGCGCGCACATCGTCGGCGAAATCGAGCGTTGTGGCCTTCGCGACTTCTCCGGACGAACCGCCCACGCCACGGTCGTCGACGCGCAACACCGCGATGCCGCGGCGCGCCAGGGCATCCGCCAGAATTAAGAAGGGCTTGTGATTGAAAACCGTCTCGTTGCGATCTTGCTGCCCGGAGCCGGAAATCAAAATCGCGGTGGCAAAGGGACCGTCGCCCGGCGGCAACGTAAGCGTGCCCGCCAGATGGATGCCGTCGCTCGCACCGTCGAAGGCGACTTCTTCTTCACGATATGGAAACGGCGGCTTCGGTTCCTGCGGGCGTTCGACTTTGGTGACTTCCTTAACGCGCTTGAGCACCAGCGGGAACGATTGCCCCGCCTGGCTCCATTCGCCGGTAAGCTGCTGGCCATCCGCATCGAGCTTACCCTTGAAACCTCCACGAATGGCCTGCATCCCACATTCGACTGCGCCGTCCTTCCAGACCACGGTATCGAGCGGCAATCCCAGCGCCCCCTGATCCGGGCTGTCCATCTTGCCGGTCCATATGCCGTCGCCATCGCGTTCGAAGTGAAACGCGAGCCGCAGCTTCGCGGCACCCACGTCGAGCGTTCCCTCCCAAATGCCGACGCCAGCCGTGGCCGATTCGCCGTCCGGTTCGGCGGCCCCGATCGGCGAGGTAATGCCGAGTGCCAGACAGAGGACGGCCAACCGGCCAACAACGGTGGAAGCGTACATGGCTAATTCTTCAGGGAGGGGTTGTGACGATCCTCGGGACAGCTATTCGAGCGCTCGGCGGCGAAATTGTGTGGGCCCTGGAAGGAGAAGTCGCGGCCGCCTGTGATTTCCGCCGTGTGACCTATGCTTTTCCAGGTTCGGCGTGCCGTTCGATTCGGGAGAAAAAGGGTATGAACCAGCCAAAATTCATCAACGACGACGCTTTTCGGGCGTTGCGAGCCGGCGACGTCGACGCGTTTCATCGGATGACCGCCGGCCGGGCCACGATCGATTTCACCGAGGGGGACCTCCGAGCCGCCGACCTGCGCAAAGCCGACCTCAGCAAGGTAATCCTCCGCGGCGCGTATCTCAAGCTCGCCGACCTGCGTGGCTGCGATTTGCGGCACATGGACCTGGAAGGCTGCTCGCTGCATCAGGCCAAGATCGGCGGCACGTACTTCCCGCTCAATGTCGCGGCCGAGGAAATCCGCCTCTCGGTGCAAGAAGGAACGCGGATCCGCGTCGGAACTGCCAGGTAGGGTGTCGGAGCCATCCAGGAACGCGCACCCTGTTGCCGGCAGGCGTGTCGCGTATTCTGATGGCACGCACGCCCCCCGGGAATCCGCCCTTGAAGACGCACGACCCTGATGCCCAGCTCGCGTTCGCGCATCGCGTGGTGCGCGAGCTGCGCGATTTCGGCTACGTGGCCTATTGGGCCGGCGGTTGCGTCCGCGATCGCTTGCTCGGGCGCACGCCCAAAGACTACGACGTCGCCACGAGCGCCCGGCCGGAACAAATCCGCCAAGTCTTCGGGCAGAAACGCACGTTGCCCCTCGGCGCCGCATTCGGCGTGATTACGGTGCTCGGTCCCAAGGAAGCGGGACAGATCGAGGTCGCCACGTTTCGCTGCGACGCCGGTTACTCCGACGGCCGACGGCCCGACGCAGTGACCTTCAGCGACGCTCGGGAAGACGCCCTGCGCCGCGACTTCACCATCAACGGCATGTTCTTCGACCCGTTGACGGAACAAGTGATTGACTACGTGGGCGGGCGCGCCGATCTGGAAGATCAACACATTCGCGCCATCGGCGACCCCTTCGCGCGGATCGCGGAGGACAAACTGCGGATGCTCCGCGCAGTCCGCTTTGGAGCCCATTTCGGCTTTGCGATCGAGGAGCAAACACTGGCCGCAGTCCGGCAATCCGCTGCGCAAGTTCAAGTGGTCAGCGCGGAACGCATCTCGCAGGAAATGCGACGGATGTGGACGGATCCGCATCGGGTGCGCGCCTTGGAATTGCTGCTGGAGGCGGAGCTACTGCCGCAGATCCTGCCGGAAATCGCGGCGTTGATCGGGCGACAATCGGTCGAGCTAGCCGAAGGCCCCTGCGACGTCTGGCACTATTTGTTACGCGTGGTGAGCGCCGTGGAACAACCCAAGTTCTCGCTCGTCGCGGCGGCCGTCTTGCACGTCCTGGCGATCCCGCTCAGCAACTCAGACGACGCGGCGCCGGAGCAAGAAGCGGCTCGTCAGGCGGAAGGCATCGGCCGGCGCTGGAAGCTCTCGAAACAAGAGATCGAGGAAATCCGATGGCTGGTGCGGCACCAAGTCTTGTGGCAAGGGGCGACCACCATGCCCTGGCCCAAGCTGCAACGACAACTAGTCGCGCCGCTGGCCGCCGAGTGGCTGCAACTGGCGCATGCCATGGCGCTCACCGGTCGCGGCAGCCTGGACGACATTGCCTACTGCCAGGAAAAGCTCGAATTGCCGACCGAAACTCTGAATCCACCACCGCTGGTCAACGGGCACGATTTGGCGGAACTGGGCATGGTCGAAGGCCCCCGCGTCGCAGGAGCCCTCGTGGCAATTCGCGACGCCCAACTGCTGGGCGAGATCCGCACGCGCGGCGAAGCGCTTGAATTCGCGAGAAAAAGGCTCTCCTAGCACGCTCCCGGCTCCAAAATGGATGCCTCTGTTGCTTGATATGCCGATCGGCGCGATAATCAAACGGGCGACCGGAAGACACTACCGACCAGGAACAGAGCTGTGTTGGCCAGGGTGCGAAGCTACTGGAGCGCAATGTCGGGCACGACCGCGGGGTTCGGTGATTCCGAAACCTGGTCGTGGCTGATCAGTTTGGCGCTTCACATGGCGGCCCTGGTTATTCTCGCGGCCGTCTGGTTGCAATCGCCCGTACGTGAATCGACGCTGGTCATCAACTCGATCGACTACGAGCCGATCACGCCCGAGGAACTGCGGGTTGAGGCCAGCGACGTCCCTACCGAGTTCGGGGCCGCGGGCGAGTCCGGCTTGAACAGCGCCGTGGCGCTCGCGCCGAACCTGGACGACATCTCCGAATCGCCGCGGATGACCGACCCGGTCGAGGTAATGGCCCCGACCGTCACGGTTAATCTCAGCACGGAGATCCCGACCGCGCCGCGATTGGATGAAACGCTCGTCATCAAAGGCGAGGCGGGCGAATCCGTCGCCGCGGCCACCGGGGCGATTGATCGTATCACGCAGGAAATCCTGCATTCGCTCGAACAGCGTCCGACGCTGGTCGTCTGGGTGTTCGATCAATCGGCCAGCTTGCAGCCGCAGCGCGAGGAAATTCACGCCAAGTTCGAGCGGATTTACGAAGAGCTCGGTGCGCTCAAGGCCAGCGGCAACGAGGCGTTCACCAAGCACGCGGAAACGCCGCTACTGACGTCGATCGTCGCCTTCGGCCAGGACGTGGCGTTTCTCACGCCGCAACCGACCGCCGACGTGAAGGTCATGAAGCGGGCGATCAAGGGCATCGAGAACGATCCCACCGGCGTGGAGCACGTGTTTAATGCCGTGAAACTCAGCACCGAACGGTACCGGCGCTTCCGGCAGGGAAACGCCGCCGAGCGGCGCAACGTGATGATCGTGATCTTCACAGACGAGTGCGGCGACGATCAGGATTTAGCCGATCCCACGACGTTGCTTTGCCAGCGATTGCAGATCCCGGTCTACATCGTCGGTGTGCCGGCGCCATTCGGGCGCGAGGAAATCCTGGTCCGCTTCCGCGATACCGACCCGAACTTCGATCAATCGGAACGCTACCTGCCTGTGCGACAGGGGCCGGAAACCGTGCGGCCGGAAAACGTGCAGCTCGCGTTTATCGGTTCCGGCGGGCGCGACGACGAATTCGAACGACTCGACTCCGGCTTCGGCCCGTATGCCCTGACGCGACTGTGCTACGAGACCGGCGGAATCTACTTCTCTGTGCATCCCAACAACGCGGCAGTCGGCGGCCGTGGCGGGCGCACTGACCTGATGGCCTCGAACCTGGCGTTCTTCTTCGAGCCGGATGTGATGCGAAGTTATCGGCCCGAATACATTCCGCTGGACAAGTATCAGTCGAAACTCAATCAAAACCGCGCCTGCGTGGCGCTGGTCGACGCGGCGGAATTTTCTCTCGTCGATCCGATGCAGGATCCGCGGCTCTTCTTCCCGGTGCAAAATGAGGCCCAATTGAAGCGCGATCTGGACGTCGCCCAGCGCGCCGCGGCGATTCTCGAACCGAAGCTGCGCCAGCTTCACGAAATCCTGAAACGCGGCGAAGCGGATCGCGCGAAGCTCACCAACCTGCGCTGGCAGGCCGGGTATGATCTCGCGCTGGGTCGCGTCTTGGCCGCCCGCGCGCGGACCGAAGGCTACAACGCCATGCTCGCCAAGGCCGAACAGGGGATGACATTCCAAGAAGAACGCGACGACACTTGGGTGCTGCGGAGCGACGACGAAATCAGCGCCGGCAGCACGATCGAGAAGTTCGCCAATCAGGCCCAGGAGCTGCTGACGCGCGTGATCGAACAGCATCCGGACACGCCTTGGGCGCTGTTGGCGAAGCGCGAATTGCGCGACCCGATGGGCTGGAAATGGACCGAACGCCGCACCGGCGTCACCGATCCGCCGCCACCGCAAGGCAACGCTCCGCCTCCGCCGCCGAGCAACGATCCCCCGGCGCCGCCTCCGAAGCCGTTGCGCGATATTCGACTGTAACTCGACACCAGCCCGACTATACGTTTTCCGGCGTGGGATGTTTCCAATCCCCGCGATACTTTCTCGCCAGGCGATTGTTCGCCTCTTCGTCGTCGACGACGCGCCCTTTCTCAGCGTCCCATTTCAGGCTGCGGCCGAGCTCCATCGAAAGGTTTGCCAGGATGCAACAGGAGGACGAGATATACCCTTGCTCGATGTCGGCGACCGGGCGCTGACCATCGCGGCGGGCCTCCAGAAAATTCTTCATGTGCGCGCGGGTGGCCGGCGCGGCGAAGATCTCCGTCTCTTTGTGCTGCGCGTCTTCGGGATATTGCGCGGTCTCGTCGAGCCAATCGACATGCACGGGCGCGCCGCTTCCCTTGGGGATGAAATCGTACGACCAGACGCTGAGCTTGAGCGTCCCCTTGTCGCCGTAGAGCGTCGCGCCCCAGGGATAATCCGGCTCCGGATTCGCGCCCCAATTGCGCTGCGTCCAGACGAGTTGCGTGTCGCCGTAGTCGAACAGCGCGGTTTGCGTGTCGTGCATGTTCGATGTCGAGTTCGGACCACGCATCAGCATCCCGCCGGTCGCGGAGATGCTCTTCGGCCAGCCGAGATCGAGGTGGTAGCGGACCACGTCGTACAGGTGGACGCAAAGATCGCCGGTTTGGCCGTTGCTGAATTCCCGGCAGGAGCGCCACGCGCGGGGATGAATGCCAGGGCTGTACTCGCGCCAATCGGCGGGCCCAACGTACATCTCCCAATCGAGGTTCTCCGGCGGCGCTTGCGCGGCCGGGAAGTCGCCGCCGGCCCCGTAGTAGCTGTGGATATCAACGTAGGCGACCTTGCCGAGCGCGCCGCTGCGGATGTAGCGATCCCGGGCTTCCAACAAGTGCTTCGTGCTGCGGCGCTGCAAGCCAACCTGGACCGTGCGGTTGTATTTGCGCGCGGCGGCAACCATTGCCTGGCCCTCGACGACGTCATAGCTGATCGGCTTCTGCACGTAGACGTCGGCGCCAGCCTTGCAGGCCTCGACCATCGGCAGGCAATGCCAGTGATCGGGAGTGCCGATCAGCACGATCTCAGGCTTCTGGTCGGCCAGCAGTTTGCGGTAGTCGCCGTACGTCGGCGGTTTCTGCTTGGACTTTTGTCGTGTCGAGACAATTTCCGACGCTTCATCCGCGGCTTTGCTATCGACATCGCAAACGCCGACGACGTCGACCGGGGCGACTTGCATCAGATGGTTCAGATCGGTCTTCCCATACCACCCGCACCCGATCAATGCGACGCGCGGCGAGGCTTCCTCGGCCAGGGCGAACGCCCGCGTTTGAATCGCCAACAGAGACGCCGCACCGCCTAAGCCCGCCTTGAGTACATCGCGCCGTTGCATGAGTCCGCCTCAGTGGAAGTGAATTCGAGAAGTGTCCGCGTGTGTTGGTATTGTGTCCAACCGGCCACCAGCGTGGCAAGCATCTGAGGGTACTACGTCACGAAAATAAAGCCGTCCGCCAAGGTGGACTAGCGTCAACGCCCAGTTATACTGCCGCCATCGCACGCACTCTGGAGACGTCCATGTCGCCCACATCCATCTTTTCACGTCGTCAACTTCTCGCGGGCTGCGCTCTCGGTGGAGCCGCCACGTTGGCCTTACGAGACCATGCTGTCGCACAAACCGCGGAAGCCGCCACACAGGGCCTCCCGCCGCTCAAGATCAACAAGGTCCGGGCGATCACTACTGCGCCGGATCGCGTACGGCTCGTCGTCGTAAAAGTGGAAACCAACGAGCCGGGCTTATACGGCTTGGGCTGCGCCACGTTCAATCAGCGACCGCTGGCCGTGGTCGAAGCCGTGGAAAAATACCTCGATCCGTTCGCGCGCGATCGGAGCGCCGACGACATCGAAGACATGTGGCAGAACGCTTACACCAGTTCTTATTGGCGTAACGGGCCGGTGCTGAACAACGCCCTCAGCGGCCTCGATATGGCCCTCTGGGACATCAAGGGCAAGCGGGCCGGCATGCCGGTGTACCAATTGCTCGGCGGCAAATGCCGTTTCGCCGTGGACCTGTACGCGCATGCCAGCGGGCGTGAGCCGAAGGAAGTCGAAGACAGCGCGCGATCCTACATCGAGCAGGGATTCCGGCATGTGCGCATTCAGATGGGTTCGTACGGCTCCGGGCATCTCTCGGAGAATCCCGATTTTCGCGACGCCGGCTTTGGGCTGCCCGCGGACGATCACATGGATAGCGGCCCGTACTTGAAGGCCATGCCGAAGTTGTTCGATCACATCCGACAGACGCTCGGCGACAAGATCGAACTCTTGCACGACATTCACGAGCGCGTGAATCCGATCGAGGCGATTCAACTCGTCAAGGAACTGGAAAAGTACCGGCCGTTCTTTATCGAGGATCCGTTCGCTCCGGAGCAAAACGGGTACTTTCCCATTCTGCGTCAACAAACGGCCTGCCCGATTGCGATGGGCGAGTTGTTCAACAACCCGCACGAATGGGTCGACCTGATCACGAATCGCTGGATCGATTTCATCCGCGTGCATCTCTCGCAAATTGGCGGTCTGACGCCGGCTCGCAAGCTTGCCGTGCTGGCCGAACATTTCGCCGTGCGCTCCGCCTGGCACGGCCCGAGCGACGTCTCGCCCGTCGGGCACGCCTGCAACGCGCACCTCGATCTGGCGATCCACAACTTCGGCATCCAGGAAGGCCCGCGATTCTCCGACAAGCTCAAGGAAGTCTTCCCAGGCTGCCCGGAAATCAAGAATGGCTACCTGCACGTCAACGAGAAACCAGGTTTCGGCGTGGACCTCAACGAGGAACTCGCGGCGAAATACCCGCTCCCGGAAAACCCCGGCTTTTGGACGCCCGTACGCCGTCGCGATGGCACCGCGGTGCGACCGTAACCCAGAAGTCGTCGAATCTAATTACTGAAAACTGATCACTGAAAACTTCCAACTACTTCTCACACTCCCCCAGCGCCATCACCGCCATCGCTGTGCCGGCGTGGGTGAGGAAGTGTTCGTGGTCCTGGTAGAGCGAGCGCGTAAACCAGCGTCCGCTTTCGCGTTGATGCGTCTTGAGCCACTGCACGCCGTGCTGCAATGTTTCTTCGGTCGCGGGCATGCCTGAGCGGCGGAGGACGTAAATCACGAAACCTGTGCCGTAGCCGTCGCTCGATTCCAGGTCCTGGGCGAGATCATCGCCGCGCTTCCAATCGCCGAGCGTGGCCAGGCCCCAGCCGCCGTCGGCTTTTTGCAGCGACAACAACTTGGCGACCGTGGCGGCTTTTTCTTCGTCCGTCTGCAGGTCGGGCAGATAGCTCGCCGCCCAAAGCAGCATCACCTGATGGTGGAGCGTGGGCGGAGGATTGTCGCGCAAATAGCGACGGATGCCGGCCATTCCTTTTTGCGCCTCGGGCGTGTCGGCGTAGTTGCCTGGCGCCACTCCGACGGCGATGGCGGCCAATGTCACGCCGTAGTGATCGTCCGATTCCATCGGCGGCCATTCGCACTTCAGCCAATCAAAACCGCCGTGCTCGCGCTGCACCGTCCACATCTTGTCGAGGGCCGTCCGTGTCGTCGCGTGCAACTCGCCGGTCGTGGCGGCGTCGTTGTAGGCGAGCGCCGCGGCCGTAGCGATAATCTCCGCATCCCAGCGTGGACCTTCGCTTGGCCAGCGTGATGTCACGAGTTGCTCGGCGGCCTCGCGCACCTGGCGATGGGCGACGGCGTCCGACGACGTCGCGGGGCGCGCGTAGAGATACGCGTAATTGGTGTGGCACGTGAAGCACTTCCGCTCATTCAGCCAGGTGAGCGAGGCGGAATCCAGAAAATGCACCGCCTTGTCGAGCGAATACTCCGCCGCCAAGGGCTCGTCTGCACGATTGGCGCCAGGCGAGACCGCGTTTTCCAATTTCACCGCTTCCGCGGCCAGGCAGAGCGTGGACGGCGCCAGCAACATCGCGCAGGCGGAAAGCAGTAGGCTGTGTGTCAATCGTTTCATGGTTGGAAGTCCCGCGTCGGCTGAGTTGGCAATGTGCGAATGCGTCGCGAACAATATACCGGACCCGCGCGGGAGACGCATCCATCCTTGCTGACTGGGCGCTGTTTTCCCGGGTTGTGGCCGACCGCGGGCGTTCCATAATGCAGTGCTGGCGAGTCGCCGAGCGGACTCGCGTTGAGTCGGAATTCTTTGAGAAAGGCCCCACGGCGTGAAGATTGCTTACTTGGATTGTGCCAGCGGCATTAGCGGCGACATGACCCTCGGGGCATTAGTCGACGCCGGCGTCGATCTGGCGGCCATCAACGACGGCGTGCAATCGCTCGGCCTGCCCGGCGTGAGCATTACCCGCAGCGAGGTCCAGAAGCACGGCTTTCGGGCCACGCAGGTCATTGTCGAGCACCAGCCGGAACACGCCCATCGACATTTGCATCACATCGTCGACATGATCGACGCCGGGAAGTTGAGCGAGCGGCAGAAGGACCTCGCTAAGCGGATTTTCACCAAGCTTGGCGAGGCCGAAGCCAAGGTCCATGGATCGACGCTCCGCAAAGTGCATTTCCACGAAGTCGGCGCGGTGGATTCGATCGCCGATATCGTCGGCGCGGCGATCGGCTGGGACCTGCTCGGCGTCGATCGCATCGTCTGCTCTCCGATTCCAACAGGGCAGGGCCGCATTCAGATCGCGCACGGGCTGTGCAGCATTCCCGCTCCAGCGACGGCGGAGTTGTTGCGGGGCGTGCCGTTGTTGGATTCCAACGTCCAATCGGAATTGACCACGCCGACCGGCGCGGCGATCGTGGCTACGCTCGTGGATGAATTCGGCGGCCTGCCGGCGATGATCGTCGAGGCCATCGGCTACGGCGCGGGGCAGCGCGAATTGGCCGAGCAACCGAACGTGCTGCGACTGTTCGTGGGCACGCGCGAAGGCGAGTTCAGCGCCGACCTCGTCTGGGTCGTGGAGACGAACCTCGACGATGTCCCCGGCGAAGTGATCGGGCACACCATCACGAAACTCTGGGAAGCCGGCGCGCTCGACGTCTATACGACCGCGATTCAAATGAAGAAGAATCGGCCCGGCGTAATTCTGAGCGTGATCTGCGCCGCGCCGTTGATCCCCAAGGTGGAAAAGATCCTCTTCCGCGAAACATCGACGCTCGGTGTGCGGCGCTGGCCGGTCAGTCGGCATAAGCTCGATCGCGCCGCCCATACCGTGACGACCGACTGGGGACCGATCGAAGGCAAACTCGGCCTCATCACCGGCCAACCGCCGAGCTTCTCGCCAGAGTTCGAGTCATGCCGTCGCGTGGCGGACGAGAAGAACGTGCCGCTCAAGGAAGTCTATGAAGCGGCCCGACAGGCGTTTGCCAGCGAAGAATCGAAGCAATAGTGCGACATGCCAGCGAGAGAGAGCGTTCTGTCAAATATCAACTATCGAGTCAAAAATTCAGCGTGGGTGCCTGGGGCTGAGGCAATTAATGAACCCCACAAAGTCGAATCGGCTGGGGCATCGTGGCGATTAGTTGACAAGTCCAACGAAGCCCCAGCAGTTGGACCATAGTAACTCCGCAATCACCGCCCCTGCCCCAGGCACCCGCCATATTCGTTGCCGCGACAAGCGACGCGCGCCGAGTGACTTATGTGATAAGCGTGGCGCTTACTTCGCCGCCGCCTTCTTGCCGGGGAAGAGGCCGAACAGGCCTGTCTCTTATACACATCTCCGAGCCCACGAGACTAAGGCGAATCTCGTATGCCGTCTTCTGCTTGAAA
>ENA-ORBV01008238-ORBV01008238.1-microbial-mat-metagenome-genome-assembly--contig:-NODE-8238-length-17592-cov-5.737254_pt1 | contig 17592 bp, 14 predicted proteins | sample MGYA00237777_ERZ505514 | MGnify/ENA primary metagenome ERZ505514 (study PRJEB26160, sample SAMN06269048) | microbial mat metagenome | isolation source: Oligotrophic lake microbial mat | place...
GAAGTGCCTTGTCTAGTATGAAGTAAAATAGATATTTAGTTTTTTTTTTTTGCTCTGAATCATGCTTCCTCGTTTTCCTGCAGGAGCAGGAACACAGGAAATAGGGTCCAAAAGGAAGGGGAAATGAGGAAAAGAGGAATTCCTTAAAGGAAAATACAACCAAGGTCTTAAATAGGCTATCATTTTATAAAGCTATTCATATAAAGCTGATTAAAGTATGTCACAATATACCATGGGATTTAGATTCATCATGGAAATGACGGTTGAGGTGAGTTCCTGTGCTTTTCTCTGTCTTTCCAGAGACACACACTGCACAAAGTCAACATCACTGCTTTTTGCGGCTATTTCTCGACGACCACCCTTTTCAAACTTGTCAATACACCTATAGAATGCTTGCACATGACCTAAATTCATGTTTGCCTCTTGAATAATGTAGTTGCACACAATCAAGTACGGTAGACTGATTGTGTTATAACTCAAAACTATCTTGTTAAAGGAAAATCTACACCGACATTGCTATCGCATTACGCTCGTATCGCACCTGATTGACAATAATGGCCATGACACAATGAAGAGCCAGGTCAGTCCCTTTGGCTACTTGCATCTTCATTTGATGAACCTTCCATGTATTTTCCCATTTCCAGTACCCTATGAGCGATTCATCCTGCTCTTCGACTCCTTCGTCAACGATCGATCCAGTTTGAGAGCAGCGTTCGTCCAGCACTTCGGGATCATGGTGTCGCTTAGTGTCGTCATCGTTGTTTCCGTCGCTAGCAGGGCGGCTCTCGTCGACTCGGCTAACTGATGTCTGAGGAGGCGGCTGCTCGCTGCTATGCAGTGGTGGGCCAGGACTGCCACCTTTTCCCTCATTATTCTGTTCGTTGTCTGTAATGTTCATGTCGCACTCCAATGGTTCGTCAACGACATTTTCCCTAGTTGCATCGGCTGTGGCACTCGGCTTTACCACGGCATTATACATCTTTCCGGCTTCATCGAATTGTGCGAAGATTCCATCTTGGTCCTCCAAAAATGGATCATCGCCATCAACTCCCCCATCTTTCATGTGTTGTTGTACATCTTCCTTCCATAACTCTATGGCTCTTTCTTTAGAGAGAACCGACGTCTGATGATTGCCTATAAATTTGCCATATATTTCCTGGCATAATAGCATTGGCTTGTCCAAACGAATGACCCCTTCCAGTGGATCTGACTTGTGTTTGTGTCGCTTCGATTTCAAGATGGTGCTTTTTTGCTTTTTAACCCACGTGGCAATCCCTAGTTCTTTACCCAACAGATTCGCTGATTGCTGTTTTCCTTTTTGTTGCCGTTGCTTGTCACTTGATCCTTCGGTGCTGTAATTCTTTGTATCCTTATCGGAGCTATCAGATAAATCGCTTGCTGTTGAGCCCTCAGAAGAAATGTTGCTTTTCTGATTAGAGCAGCTCTGCTGGACTTGACGACAGTCATCAATGTCATTTGATCTCAAGGGCTCCTCCGATTCACGCTGTTTTTTCTGTGCAGTATTTTCCGAGCAATTACTTTGTGGTTCTTCCATGGGACCACTGATCGACCTTGTGCCGAGTACATCTCGATCGCTTTCTTCCAATGCTGTTGTTGGTGACGGTGCGCCATACTGCAGAGCAACAGCCATATATCTGCTCCAACTAGAAGAAGAAGAAAAATCGGAAGGAAACAAGGTATTATAAGATATGATGTAAAACAAACTCTGCAACTCATGGAAAAATCGGTCGACCTTTAAAAACATACCTGACTGTAATGCAACATTTTCGAAAGAGAAAGGGAGTAGATGAAAACGCATGGCCTGGTTCAGTGGCAAACTTGTCAGTAGCTTCCCGATCGGCCAATTGGCCAGGAAAACTTGGTTCTCCAGTCCTATAAACAATCCAATAACGTCGGCTTAAGTCGACTTGGATCCTTTGAGCACCATCAACAACAAAAATGAGGTTGAGTACACACGTTTCTTCTACTTCGATTCTTCTTTATCTGATGAACCTACCGTAACAGACACTCTTCGATTCCGGGCCCATACACATCAAACCAACAAAGCGTCCCGGGAACACATTTCGTTGTATAGATTAGGTTTTTCTCCAGGTCCGTCACAATGTATTCTCTCTGGTTCAGTCTCGATTTGGTAAGATAATACACCCCATAATCGGCAGTCGGTGGGGCACCGTCAATGGTCTCCTCCGGCTTTCGCAAGCTTCCATCTGCCAATAACCAATCCGTCTGGTCTAATTTGCTTTTTGCTCCACCCATCTTGCTACTCCTCCATGTCGTTAGTTGGCAATGTTTTTTTGAAATGTCATTTTTTCTTGCTTGTTATCGGTGTAGCCATCGGTGTGCAGATGCAAAGATCATCGTTTGCTTTAAAAAACCATCATGACTTCGGGGTCGAAAGGGATAGGGCCAACGACTAGTTCTTTGGGTACATGTGCGCGCCGCTGCTACTATTACTTCTATAGCTACTACTAGTACTAGCTAGCTAGCTAGTAGCTAGCTAGCTAGGTGGAGGTTGAGCCAGAATTAACCCTAACGACCTTGGCCTGTTGGATCGAGTTAATCACTGACGTCAGTCGTAGTAGTACGGTACCAGGTAGTCACGTTGAAACTCGCGAAAACTGGAACATTGAATTCATAGAGTGTTGTCTCAGCATTCATGCAGTTCATTGACTTGAGTGAGTGCGGGTTGTTGATGAGTGGTAGCGGTGGCAGTCAAGTTGTTATGCAGTCAAGCCGATCGGGTGATCGAGTCAGAATCGAGTAATAGCGAGAAATTCGAGACAGTTATCCACTATACATGTAGAACTTCAATCATCGATCATTTATCGATCCTTGCGCTTCTCTCGCTCTGATCTGGTGCTGCGTCATAAATTTTCATTCAACCCTGCATTTCAGTTATCGTACACCAACTGTACCGATAAAACTGTAGCTTGTAGTACCCTGCATATTTTTCGTTCTTGAAATCGAACAATTTGACGATGCAGATTTCCTTAGTAGCTGTCGTATCTGCTCTGGCAATCTCGACATCCGATGCGTGGACAATAAGTCTTCCTTCATCCATTTCCTCGCGTTCCTCCCAGGGCTCCACCACTGCTAGGTGCAATGTGCCGCCTCCCTCTGTAAATGACGTGGAAGCATACAAAGAGTATGCCAACAAACAAGCTCCTCCGGCTTCTTTTTTTGAATTGCAGCAAGATTGCGTAAAGGCAGCTCAGTTGGCGCTTCGAGATGGCCACAAATTGCTGGAAGTTGAATTCCCACCTCTGCCAGCGAATGTGCTTGAAATGGACGATGTCAGTGCATACGAAATTTCCAATGCCAACCTCAACCTTGCCATTGATTTTGCCAAGGGAATCATGTCGGCGACGGCGACGAATGCTGGCGACGAAAGCAAGAAAGATATTGCCTACAAGAAAATCGCCATTATGCTCCCTGATGAGGACGAAGCTAAAATTGCCACCGAAAAAATGCTGGGTGGGTCCAGAAATCCCTATCCAGGAATCACTGTGTCTTCTCTGAGGCAATCGGAGGAGGGAGATGAGCGTATTTTCAAGGTGAGCACAGTTCCATGGTTGTTGTGCGAAATTTGATATTATTAAACATGCTTGCAGGATATGTATTTTTCCAATTGTGCTTCTCACTTCTTTTGAATTGTGCACTCATATTCTCGCTTGTCGTCCCCGGGAAATCGTAGCCCGAACAACTTTTCTTGAGTCTTTTGGGCGGAGGAAGTGGTGGATCTGTGAAGGCAGTTGAGGACGCTGATATGTACATTTGTATTGTTGCGAGTGCCCAGGAATTACCTGATATTGAAGAACTGTCGACTGTGGACCCTGAAAAGCCTATTATTTTTTACAATCTGAAATTAGATGTCCTGCGAGGGGACCTTGGAGCCCCAGCCTTTCCACCGAAAGATTTTCAAGATAGGTTCCTGTCCAAAGTGAAGCCTGTCTATTATTTGCGCACGCGACAGTACTCTAGATCCACTGCCAATCCACCGTTTTTGATCAATTTTCAAGGCTGCTTGTTTCGGTCATATCCAGGCCAGTTCCAGACTCTTCTTGATACCGGTACTGGAAGATATCGACGGGTGAAAGGCAATGATTACAGGCCCCCTCTTGGTGAGTTCAAAGAACAATTAGTGCAGGCATTGCGAGACACAGGAGTGGTTGAGGAAGAAAGCAAGACATTGATGTTCCTTCGTACCGGATACAAAACGACCACTTGGTGGGAGGAAGAACGAGAAAATGCGAGTGACGGGTGGAGAACGTAAAATAAATAAATATTAAGCGAGACAGAACAGCAGTGTTCACGATAAGCTCCTTATTCATAAGGCAAAGAATAATTGATTTAAAGTTGAGCCGACAACCTCAATGCTGCTTGGATTGCTGGTTGTAAAGCTGAGCGATCTGAGTTGTGGTGGTCGCCTGCTCCGGCCCCTTATCTGGGCGTCGCCTCTTGAAGCGAGGAAACCTTAGAGCAACGCCTCGTCCTTCTGCGTCGTCAACAAAGCCAGCGCACGCAGTGTGAGTCTTAGACAAAGTAAGGTCGGCGAAGCTAACTTCCCAGACTTCGCATGGCTTGAACCAGATGGTACAGTTTTCGTTAGTTACGTAAATGGAGGAAGATGGACGTTCACCGAAACAGTTCGCACCGATAAATCCTGTGTCTATGCCCGCCTTGTTCATATCATCGCCATCTTCGTCCTCACTGTTTTCGATTAGGTCATCGTCTTCATTCTGATCCTCCTCGATGATGTTGTCTTGGCAGCCAGACTCTACTTTCACGTCGGCTGTGCCATCCTTCATTTTCTGCTCGGCAGATGCGCCTGCGGCAACATCCTGTGGATAGGGCCTTCCATTGAAGTAGAACTCTCTTGTCGCTGTGTACACGTCATCCGTAAAGCTCATGCACCTGCTAATACTACGGAAGACTCCGTCGTCTTCATCGTACACTGCGAGCAAAACCGGCGACAGAAATTTCTTCTCTGCTTTTCGCCCATTTCCGTACCAAGCGCCAATGGGCACTACGTCAATGGTGTCTGCAAACCCAGAAACATAGTCCCGCTTCAGTTTAAGCCATGTGGCACTTCTTGTGCCAGATTCATACAAACAGGGAAGAGAAGGAGGGACATTCTCGCTATTAGTAGATTGAAGACTGTCGCCATCTTGGTTACCCAACAACTTCACCATCAGGCCTTCTGCTCCACCGTGAACCGCTTCTTGTAGGTATGTGGTAATTTTGGTTTCGTCGAAAGACGACAAGGACATGTGTTGGACAAACGCAAAGCCACGGGATTCCTTGAAATTGTCTCTAAGCATCTGCTGCCGTTCCCACAGCGGCTTGCTCAGCAGCGATGTGCCATTGTAGTACATCAAATCAAACGCATAGACACGAATTTTCACGTTGCTTTCGTTCTTTGTTCCACGTCTTGTCGACAACACCTGAAAAGGGAGCAACCGCACTTCCTCATCATTTTCTTTGTGATTTGCTACAGCAACGATTTCGGAGTCAATGATAAAGGAATGTGCATTTTTATCTCTTCTTGCTTCCATCATGAACTGAACGGCATCTGGAAATTGCGCTGTTGTCTCTTGCAAATGCCGAGAAAAGAGTTTCACGTCCGATTCTTTGCAATGAGCTTGGCACCTCACACCATCTAGTTTCCATTCAAACGAAGTAGCCCCTGATGATTTGGCCATGAGCTTCTCAACCTCTTCGAGTGCATGTGCCGGGTTCGCCAGCATTGGCTGGATAGGAACCAGTACTTCCAGAGTGCACTCTTCCACCATTCTGTCAAAACCTCCACACAGAAGGCTCGTGGCAATCTTAGGTAGTCGCGGACAAACGTCGAACGTCTTTTGAACCAACTGTATCGCGGGATCTTGGGTACTCGCTGGTTCTTTCGTCTGTACTTCTCGGACAGCCATAGCCAAGCTCGCTAAAATGGATTTGATTGTAGCTCCAAGACGCATATTGCCTATGAGCGTGCGAACAAGAAAGCGAATTTCTTGTTTGGAGGTTGACAGGCGGAGCAATTGTAATAAAAGGTTTTGTCGCACCTGTTGCGATCCTGTCCCTGGTTTCACCGTAGCGACTGACTGTAAAAGGGCATGAATTCGGCGGATGCTCGCCCCGTCAGTGGTACTGCATTGATCAGTGACTTTTGATTTGTTTGCTACAAAGAAATTCTTGACTGATTGCCCCGGCGAGAACATTTCTGCAGCACAATCCCCCATGTCGCCAGTTTCTCGATAAACTTCCCGCAGTCTATTCTTGGATGCACCTGTAACTGTTTGCACGGCTTTCGACACTGCAGCTCCACTGACCTGTAAAGCGACTGTCTCGACTGAGGCTTCAGGCTTCGTGCTCAGGGATATCTTGCCGCAAATCAACTCCAAAGCGCAAATCAGGCTATGGCAATGTTCTTCCCTGCTCAACGAATCACCATGAATCCCACCGACAGCCTCGATTACACCCATGAGTACAGACTTCAAAATGTTGAGTTTTTCATTGCGTTTGGTCGTGCCTGTCGCATCAGCGAAAGCTTGGGCAAGAACGTTGTAGCGTAAGCGTGGATCAACTTGTTCTCCTTTTGACGATGGCTCTCGTCTGGCTCGAGTGCTTGCAATGCTCGCAGGAGAAGGCGAACCATGGGGTGAATTGCCATTGCCGTATTCAGCGAAATTCTCGTTTTCTGTATTGCGGCCAATTTTTGGTTCCCCCTCCGCTTTGATTTTTGGTTGGTTGTCGCTGGCTGTCTGCCTGTCCCGATTTATTGTCGGCTTTTCCTCAGGCGATGATTGAGAAGTCTTCCCTTGACCAACAGTCTGCTTTTGACTCTGCCTGGAATGCACAATTTCTTGGTCGTGCGTTTCCATTTTCACTGAGGCAATTTCTTGGTCGTGTGTTTCCATTTTCACTGCGGCACCTGAGGAACAATTTTCTTCTTTGTGCTCTTCTTCTTTTTTAGCAAAAAAAGAAGAGACCTTGAGCTGCCTCGATGTTTTGGGTTTTGGTAAGCCAAGAAAGGTGTGCAGAGTCCCTTGCTTCTTTGGCGAAGCTTTCTTCTCGGCGCGAGCCTTTTTGGCAACAGGTGGGTTTTTGGCATCTCGTTCAATGCTGTCCTTGTTGTGGGAGGCTGTTCCCGCCCCAACACTGGCCGTATCGACATGGCTATGGCCACCAGCAACAGCAGCAGATCTCGTGTCGTCGTCGTTGTTTTCGTCGTCTTCGATTGAAATGAGATCCGCACCACAACTATTGTGACGGGGTTGCGATAGATGAATTTCAACTGCACGACTCACGCAACCAGAGGATGCCTCCAGCAACTCTCTTGAGCGTTTTAAGGAGACTTTGCAAATGACAGACACACTTTTCAAGTCTTCTTCTTTCATTTTTTCCAATTACTTGAGTGAGTATCACCTATCAATTTCATGCATTCGTTCACTACTAAACAACTACCCGCAAGACTGTTGTCGAGACATTAATGATAGAATGCTTGCGATAAAATTAATCTTCGCTTGTCTCGCCACCTACTCTAGTAAGTGTGCTCATCAATTTTATTACTGAATACTAGCTAGCTACTAGCTAGCTACTAGCTAGTAATGACAATCGAAAGAAGAATGAATGAATCAATCAATCGGTCCATGAATGAATCATGCAGGACCTCGTTCGCGGAAAAGAAGAAAAAAAGAAGCAAGTGGTTGGATATATATATTCCGGTTTGAACCAATTTTTCTGGACGAGTCCTTGTGCGTCTATTCGGAACTGGCACCTAAATCCCGGTTAATAATATTGTGGCGCCATCTCGTGCCGATCGCAGGTGTATTGCACCGCTAACAATCAAAACACAGTCGAGCACGAGAAGCTTTATTCAACTCACTGCTATGTACTAATAGCTATTCTACTAGTACTATCATACATCGATTCCATCCATCCTGGCACTGACATTATCAATCTGTTGATGTATTAGAGCAGCGAAGACGAGTATTTCAATAGATTTCAAAATTAATCAAGAAAATTCGACCCTTCCACCACTCTCCTAATCGCAAAAGGCACACCGAATTTGGGGTTCCCACTTTTTTGGATTGGGCACATCGGCGTCAGCTTCTTCTTCTACCATCGCTACAGCTTCAGGCATCAAAGTCAGCCAAAGTGACACATTTTTACGAGTTACGTTGTAACAATCTACCATAATTGATTGTTTTTGAAGTTCTCCGCACATTTGATTACCAGATTCATTGGAGCAACAGCTGTTCAAAATGCACGACGAAAAAGAGAGAGCTAGAGAATTGTTGGGTCGGGCAGACAAGATATTAAAAGCTGTGGACGAATCCTATATAATCAAAGAGCGTGGCCACCGCCCACGTCCTATGCCTAAATTCAAACACACAGAAATTGAATTGGGGCGCACTCTTGGGGCCGGCGGTTTTGGCATCGTCAACGAAATAACTGCCTTCGACCTAGAGCCAGACCCAGAGCCGGAGAAAGACGAAGAAAAAGTGGAAACGGCTGACGGAGAGGACAACAAAGACCCCGAAAAGAAAGAAACCGATGACAAAGGAACGGAAGACAAAGGGGTCGAAATGACAACCAGCACGCTGAGCACGGAGTTGTACGAAGATGATTCTCACTATGATATTGGCGAAGCACGAGACCTAATGAACAAGAGATGCCTCAGAAGGGGTGTTACAAGATATGCTCTGAAACGGCTACACGAAGATCTTTCGGAGGTTGAGAAGGCGAGAGCTATGATTGACCTTGCTGTTGAAGCAAAGTATTTAAGTGTTGTCTGGTAAGCTTTGCACATGACGTGTTTGCATCGTGGCCGAGTACTTTTCTTTGATCAGACTCTCAATTCTTTTTCGTTCGTGTTTGCATATTAGGCACCCAAACATCGGTCAGTAATCGAGGGATATTTGGCGAATGCATGGTGAAAGGATATAATGAAGCTTACCCTCCTTATGTCTCTCTTTCACTTCAGTGAAGATGCGTGGTGTAGCAGACGGCGAATACCTGAATCCAGATTTTTTTATCGTCATGGACAGATTATTTGGTACCCTGGACCAACGAGTGAATGCATGGAAAAAAGTGCTAGACAAGAATTCAGGCGTATGCTGTGGCATTGGACAAAACCATGATGTATTTCGTCAGATTCTCAAAGAAAGAATGATCGTTGCCTATGATCTAGCTGTTGCTTTTATGTACTTGCATGAAAACAGGTTAGTTACTGCGCAAGGTTATGGCTTGGTTATGCCCTTGCTCACTGTGCAGTGCCCCCCTCATTCCTGTGAACCAATATCTTGCTGCCAACCTCCTTCACTTTGCAGATTAGTTTATAGGGATATTAAGGTAAGACTGGCACACACGCTCACAAGGGACATCTCCTTGCATTTGCTAACGATATCTGCATCAATATTTAGCCGGAGAATATTGGATTCGACGTCCGAGGCGATGTAAAAGGTACGATACCTGAATACTAGCTATGTGTATATTGTGATGATCTATTCTCAACTTTTTTTATTTTCCGAAAACCTTGCCGACCAGTGTTCGACTTTGGCTTGTGTAAGGACCTGGATCCTCGATTGAAGAGCAAAGATGGAGCTTACGGTTATCGATTGACAGGACGAGCAGGCTCTTTGCCGTACAGTGAGTAAAATTGGTCGATTGATGATTTTTCGGCTTCGAGATCTTCCTCTAATTCATCCATCTGTCCTTGTGCCTTCTTCGCCAATATCTCAAAGTGGTACGGCTTTCCATCCAATCCTCGAAGTGGGATCGATCCAAAGCTTCAAGTATTGTCTCACACCTAGTTCCCTTTTCATGTTTTGACTACAAAACAGGCCCCCGAAGTAGCACAATGCAAACCCTACGATACAAAATGCGATGTCTATAGTTTTAGCATTTTGCTGTGGGAACTTCTCGCACTTCTACCGTCCTTCAAACCATGCTCACCAGACCAATTTATTGATAGGGTTGTCATCAAGAATCAGAGGCCAGTGATAGATTCTAAGTGGCCGCCTCTCACCCGACTTGTAATTCCAGAAGCATGGGACAAAGATCCCAAAGCTCGACCAGATATGAAACGCGTTGCCATTATGATACGAGGAGATTTGAATGATATGACGACGGATGAAAACGTAAGACACCGCACACAACACATGCATGATAGGTCCACACACAGCCTTGAATTCGACGGCGTCGGATAGGTCGGTCCATCCCTTCGTTTCCGTGGTCACACACAAAATAAATTCCGCGCGGAACTTGTAAAAGATATGAATGTAACATTTAAAGCAATGTGGCTAAATAAACCGCCCCCATAACTCGCACTACAGTATTGAAACAGCTGTTGAAACCATTAATTTTGAACGACAGAGCGTGACCTAACTAATCATCAATTACCGGAACCTCCTGGTCAGAGAGAGGCTTCGCTTTTTTACTCTTCCCCCTAAAATTTCCGCGCGAGCCGCTCTAGAGCTGCTCTGAATCAACGGAAAAACATCACCGACTTCATTCGCATAATCCAATGCATAAGCTGATCTACATAGAGTAAACAATCAACATCATTTTCTCTTTTCGAAATCATACCAGTAATAGTAGTAGTACATCTCAACCAAGGACAACCGCGAGCACTACTAGTAGGTAACAAATACACACACAACAAAAGACGATCATAGAATAGAAACAGCAAAAAAGGCAAAGATGTCAAGAACCACTTCCGCAGGCGGCAAGCCTCCTCTCTACAAGATTGTCATGCTTGGTGATTCCGGTGTAGGAAAGACAAGTCTTGTTGCTCGATTGACAAACCCCGACAGACCGCTGAACCATGATATTTCCGCGACCATGGGGATCGAGTTCGATACCCAAATGCTTGACACAGAACACGGCAAAGTGAAAGCCCAGATCTGGGATACTGCTGGCCAAGAGCGATTCGCACGAGTTCTTTTGCCTACATACTTTCGAAAGGCGAAAGGAGTGATTCTCGTGTATGATATCTCCAATGCCAAATCCTTCGAGTCTCTCTCGGAGCGCTGGATGGCCCAGCTGAACGATCACGCTTCCAGTGACGACCTTGCCAAATTGCTAGTCGGAAACAAGAGTGACTTGGAGGCTTCCCGTGAGGTATCACAAGAAAAAGCACAGCAATTCTGCCAGGAGTACGGAATGGAAATGTTGGAGACTTCTGCCAAGAGCGGAGAAAACGTGTTGAAGGCTTTTGAAAAGCTTATTGGAATTGTGCATGATCGAGCACTGGCTGCATCCAAGAACAAGACTGGCATCAAAGGGATTAACGGAAATCAACAGAACACTGTCAAGTTGGATGATCATAGTGGCGCTCAAGATGCTTCTGGTTCCGATGCAAGTGCATGCGGTTGCTGAAGAATGAAGTTGTAGGAGGAAGATGGCCCGAATTGAATCCGATTTGATTCTTGAATGCCGCCTAGCTCATCATGAATGTGCACTGGCGCAGCTTTTGCAAGCGCCATCAAAAATGATAATATACAGTATGATTATTTAGATGCAGTTTTTCAAAAATGTATATTATCATTAATAATAAAAGGATTTACGAACAGCCGCGTTGATTTCCACCCTTCTAGTTGCTGTTTCAGAGTATCTACTTTTAAGTCATGTATATATACAATCAGAATTTGTTGGATCCAGCTATCTGCGTATTTGTGTCCGGACTCCCAAAGTGTACTAGTACTGGAGATCGGCTACAATGACGTCCCACTCCCTAAACAACAGAGACTGACAACAACTGAAGGCAAAGCTACCTTTCAAAAAATCCTTTCTTATGCGTTTAAAAAAGCCTTATGCAAAAAACACTATGGCTACGGTAACCGCTCCATATTGTGAAACTCCACACTCCTTACTCGCCAGGCAAATGTTGACTTCTTCGTGGCAGGCGACGCTGTTGACGCTGTCATATTTTTCTTCACAGTCTGCTCCATGAGGGACATGTCCACCAGACAAAACTCCCCACGTTCCCGCAATGACCCTGGTATAACTATTCGAACATTTCCCTTCTGCATTTCTTTTGGTCTTTGTGATACTCCTCCGCCACTTGCAATCTCTAGTGCAAGATGCTCTTGCACCAAAGACGACTCAATGAAGTTTGAGTGTTCCGGTGGCCACGGTCGATCCCCAGCACCAATGCTGTCGTTGTCGTCATCGTCCTCCGCCTCATCTTTGGAAAGAGCGCGGTTGATGCTAGAAGTCGCATGGCTAACCTCGGCAGGACCGTCGCCATTGCTACTGCTTTCATCACCATGATTGTTGTCGCCATCACCGTCGTTTTTATTCTCTTCGTCACCGCTTCGATAGCCATAAATGTGGACATTTTCGTCGTCATCATCCTCGTCGTCTTCATCCTCATCGGAGTCCTCGTCTTCGTCGCGTTGTCGCCCTCTCGATGTGGGAGGTTGAAAATAGTGTGTAATTAAAATGGTTTGAGAGAATTTGCTTCCAAAAGGATAACTTTTCTGAGGCGGGGGTGCCCCTTGTATGAGCCCTTCTAGGGTTCGGCAGTAGCTTTCGGCGCTACCATGTTGTTGAGTCAGTGTCGAGGACATTGCAAGCCATTGCAACCGAAGGGCGCGAAGGAACAAAAAAGTTTTGCAATGGCATGTAAGCTAGCCATTCCAACGCGCTGGAAATTGCCAAACAAAATTACAAGTGAACAATATGACACTTACCCTAGCCCATCATTACCGTGTACCTTTGTCAGTTTCAGCGATGTCGGTTTTCCCCTTGTATGATGGTATTGGTGATGATGATGGCGATGGTCATGGTACAAACCATAACTACAATCGCCATCAACTTCTTCATCACTGTCGTAGTCTATGAGTTGATGAGCCCGTCTGCCACGGGGTGGCTTAACTTGAAGGACTCCACTATTGTTCCCAGTGGGCGCGTCCAGGAATAACAATCCGGCACAACCAAGGCCTGGAGCCAATGGTAGCCACTGTCTATGTACATTGCGTGAATTGGGTGTGAATCGGAGCTCACTGGCACTTGCGCTAGTGGTCATAGGGTCTGTGCTCCCGGGACAAAAGACGACCCGACAAACAATGCTCTCCAGCTGCGAAATAGCGGCAGTGACGAGGCCCTCCATCGCTGCTGTCTCCTCAGGGGAACGAAAGAATACCGACGACCAAGAAGCGGAGGATCTGCTATTTTTGGCTTTATTGGGGTGATGATGATTGCCAGTATTTCTACTGGTGTCTTCTTCGAAAAGGTGTTGGAACTGTTTCCGTGACTTTCCTTTTAAATACGGCAGCAGGTCCTCTTCCCTACAAAATGGCCCACAAGCTATGCAAAGGTCGATTCTGGAGGCATCAAAGACTTGGTTGTTTTGCAGCAGCGTGTATTCTGCCAAGGCAGAAGCGGAGGGAAGGTCTACGTCGGAAACCAGAAGGATGCGAATACTGGGGCTTGGTGCAGCAGCAGTCGAATGGGAATCGTTGGCTGTCGAAGATGACGAATTTGGGTAGTCACGACTCTGAGGCATGTGGGGGAGCTGGAGTCCTGCCAACGCGTGTTGAATCCATTTCTCATAGGCTTCCGCACTATTATCAAGTGTCGGAGAATGCTCGCGTGATCTTGCTTTTGGGGAGCGTTCTCGTGATCTCGGTCTGTTGTTCTCCATTTTCTCTATGGTATATACTATATGAATTGTCGTGTATTTCGATGTGCTGCGACCGACCACCTCCGCGAGCACGAAAGGGCTAACAGGGCTTGCAACTGCTTTGAAAGTGAATTTTATTTTTTTGACCCAGATTGCCCAAAGAGAGTAACTAGCTTATATATATGCACTGAGATACGAATTCACAACGCTCCGAACCTACTTCCAGCCAGCTATAAGCTCCTCAGTCTCTCAAAAAGATTAGCTCCCTCACAGGAAGCTGAGCGGATTCTTTGACACACAGGCATTTACCAGCAGGCACGGATACAGGATGCATAACATGTCTGTCTTGTTAGGTGGCGTTCTCAGCTAGCTAGTTACCAAGTACGTGTATTAGTACGGGTGGTAGTAGGTAGCGGTACTCACTGTACGCAGTGCCTGATCGATGCAGCACTGCGACACAGGTGCTGTACAGTATCGTATTTTACTGCGTGCGGCGGAAGGCACAAATCCGGAAAGCGGCAGTAGGCACTTGAATATAGTACCTGAACCTTAATGGTTTTTCGCGTTTGGAAAAAGTAGAGTTTTGGTTCAAGATTGTTGCACTTGGACTGACAGGTTTTGACATTGGCTCAATAAATATTAAAAGTATTTAGGTCAGCATGACATTAGAAAGCTCTATGTAAGATCTTGATTTAAAGGCAATGAAATAAAAAGTGATACAACAACCCCTGCCAACTCGGATCAGAACCATTTTGAAGGAGACCACGAATTGTCATGCATGATCAAACACTGTCACACGTGATAGAGTTACCACTGAAAATTCAACAGTGGTGCTATTGAATGTGTTTGTTTAAGACACCACCAGGGCTTTCAAACTACAGCATGGCATGCTCAACTATCTTCTAAACTTTCTGTGCTTTGTGGACTCAAGACACAATGACAACTGAAAAGCTGGTCCATGCATCAAAGTCTTGCTCCAGTTCCTCTAGCAAGACATTTGAACTTTGATTACTAAAACCCATATAGTTACATAGATGTCTATAAACAGCACAAGTGAAACATTCTGCAGTGAACTTAAGTAAACTTGAGAATAGGTTTTCAGGAGTCCCCTGTTGGATAACTATGTGTCCTGTAGGCTGTAGAGATCTGCATGTGGTGATAAAGATCAACACACTAGAAAGAGTGAGCTCTTGTTGGAGCTTGTTATCTACTCTACTAGTGCCTCTGTGGATGTCGCGCTATCGGTGCGCGCCGAAGAAGATCTCTCTCGTGAATGAAGTTCTTGTGGGACTGGAATGGAGAGATCTGATTGGCCAACATCCCCAATGATCACATCTGTTGTCTTCTTCAGAATGCAAAATGTTGATTTCAGCCATCTCTGGATTTCGACCTACATGAGCATTGCTATAATTCCGTTAGGAACATGTATTCTAGTGGCTATAACTACATTAATAGACTCTCACCAAGGCTGCTGCACATGCTTTGACAAGCCAGTGACTTACAGTCAGAGTAACAAGTCTCTGTTGACTATTGGGCTGTTGATGTTTAGTTCATGGCCAATAAGGAAAAAAAAAACACTTCTTGCCAATAGAACACCCAATTCCCATTTCATTTCTTTCTGGTTTGTAGTATTCCACGAAGGAAGCATCAACTGGGGGTAGTAACAACTCCAAGGATGTAGATGTCGCTCTCCGTCGTATACGAAACGTTCACATAACAATTCAACTATTCTAATAAAAACATTTCAATTATTTTACAGCTTTCCTTTTTTATAGCAGTAACTGGATTAACTTGTACCGCCCAATCCCTAAAAACCTTGTCCGACCGAATAGGACCATTACAGGCGACAGGCGACGTAATGTTCTCACACTTCTGCGTGAAATGAAAGTTGCATTGGCTGGGGCAACTGACGTGTTGAAGACATGAGATTATTGTCGTTGCTACTTTGGTGACTACCACCATCATCTGCTGACATTTCATCGTCATAATCAGCAAAGGACTCGGTTCCTGTTGGAGCAAAAAACTCTCTTATCATTCCTTCATCGTGAACAATCACGCTAGAAGCCAAACGAGCGACCAATACTTTGAGCTGCTTTACAAATAGATCTCGTGCCTGTTGACACGTTGCTTCGAAAACAAACTCCCTACCATCGTGTGTGCGTATGCAGCAACTACGATCAAGGCGGGGAAAGGGATAAACACTTCGATCGAGAGTCGAGGGAGCGAAGACCCCAACAATCGTCAACAGCGGGATGTAGTGTGGTACTCGGGAGATAGAGTTTGTCCCAGACTGCATTGTTTGTCTCCAAACAAATTTAGGAAAGACTATTACATTGTCGAGTTGAGAGCCATATTCGAACCAGCCAGTGATAGATATGGGTGGTTGTGAAGTCAATTTCGAATCTCCTTCAGTTCGATTTATAGTGCTTTGGTGCCAAACAAGGTTGATTCTTTGTTCCGTGGCAACCTAAACATATTCAACATTCAAACATCGAAAATCATTAGAGCACATCACCAAATTTTGAACGTTGACTGTTTTCCAGATACTTACATTGATAAATGCTCTTATTTCCTCATCATTGTCGAAGTCTGGGGCTTCAGCCACCGACCTTGGCGATTCAAAAAAGGTTTGTAACTCCTGAGTGGAATGTCGCGGCACACGTGGGCATTCGAATTCAGACAAATCTGCATTGTCCTCTTCATTTGCAGTATCTAGAGTCAAATTGAGAGGCGGGGGTCTGTTGCGTTTGTACTTGGGAGTCGAAGTAGGAACCTCTGGATCACTGTCATAATAGAGTGCGTCTGGGTTGAGAGGTGTTCTTTTCTTTTGGTGAACTGAATCTGATCTCGACGTTCGCAGTGTGACATGAGCCGATGAAGAGGTATCTTTACCACTAGAATGCCATTGTTTTCGGATTTGGTTAATGTACTCCGGTTTGCGCTTGTTTGGATCCAACGTGCTGCATCTATTCCTGACTTCTAACCTTGTATCAACAAGGTTTTTTCGTTCAGGAGAGTTATTCCACTTGTTGGGGATACAAATAGGCTGAAGCCAATCCCTAGAACAGTCTTCATTGGCTCCATAGTTATCGCATTGACCAATGTACGGCCCTTCCCCTTGACTACGCGATAGTCTTCCCGACCCAGTAGCACCTTGACGACGACTGCCACTAGCTTGAGGCTTGGTTTCCGAGATGGTGTCAAAGGGACAAAAGAATCGAACGACTCGATCAGTGACACAGGTGTCATCTTTTGGAGACTGTGGTTTGTTGGCAGTAGCTGGTGTTTGTCGTGATTTTCCGAAGAACCCAAAATGCTTCCTTTTACTTTTCCCCAGGCGCTCGTCAGAGGCGGTAGATACCGTGCTTATATCGAGGGATGCCTCGAGGGACGGAGTGTTTGATACTGCCTCCGAAAACGTAAAGTGCTTTCCTCCCTTGGCTCTTGGTGTACCCGACGACGACGCCAACGACGACTGGTGAGAAAGCTGCGTTCTCGATTTGGTAGATGTATTAGACATCCGGCTATCATTGACATCCATTTCTCGTTGCAACTCTGTTGGCTCTGCACTAGTATCCATTGTGACTCCTTCCTTGCCAATGAACTACGATGGCCGAACTAGCAATTTGTGAATCAATGCCTTTGACAAAAGGAGAACAAAAATTTTCAGGCCCAAATCCCGGATATCCCGACATCAGTTTATGGTTATTTAGAAGCAGTCGGGTGCTTCAACGTAAATCACATGGGCGGCCCGGCGTGGGACCCACATGAATGGTCCACTATTCCCTTGACACTCCACAAAATGTGCGATTTGTCTCAAGTGCGCACGTTACCGGTATTCTCTCGAGTAATGGAAGCAGGTACTAGCTAGTACCTGTCTCTTATACACATCTCCGAGCCCACGAGACTAAGGCGAATCTCGTATGCCGTCTTCTGCTTGA
>ENA-ORBV01008239-ORBV01008239.1-microbial-mat-metagenome-genome-assembly--contig:-NODE-8239-length-17592-cov-3.493805_pt1 | contig 17592 bp, 20 predicted proteins | sample MGYA00237777_ERZ505514 | MGnify/ENA primary metagenome ERZ505514 (study PRJEB26160, sample SAMN06269048) | microbial mat metagenome | isolation source: Oligotrophic lake microbial mat | place...
TCTACACCTCTCTATTCGTCGGCAGCGTCAGATGTGTATAAGAGACAGTAACACGGGTGTGGCAAGACGGCTCCGCATTCCTCGTGTCGTTCGGGCAGAAGAAAGCAGCACAGATTGCTAAGAAGCAAGGCTGGAAGGTCGGCAACAATCAGAAGCTCAAATTACTATGGGCAGATACCCGCACCACAGGTCAGCCAGGCGCTGCAGGTGCTCAGGGTGGTGCTGCTGCTGCATTCCCATCGAGGCTAGGCCTGTTTGCTGCTGGAGCCAATGCGAACACCAACGGTATGCCGTCATATGCTCCAGCGCAGAGCGGTGTGTTTGGTAGTGGTGGTGGTGGTGGTGGAGTGTTTGGCAATAATGCGGGCTCTGTGTTCGGTTCGAACGCGGGCGGGATGGCCTCACCAGTATACGAGGTGGACATGGGGGGCAGCAGTGGCAGCACACCGTTCTATGACGATGTGTCCATGGCAGATGGTGATGCTGCTTACGATGAGAATTCACATTCTGCACCTGCTGCAAGCAGCTCAGCTGCACCCGCCTTCGGAGGCTTCGGGAGCGGTGCATTCACCGTGGGTAGCTCTGGCGTCAACGGTGCAGCCGCACCCGTCAGCACGTCGTTCAACGGGGCATCCTCCTTCAGTGGCAACACTGCTGCAGCTCCGGCAGGCTCGACATCGTACGGTGACTATTCAGGACCCAAATTTCAGATTCAGGTTAATAATGATTACGCGGCGGGAGCGGGTGCTAACCAAAGTGCCTCGACAAACGCTGCAGCTCCAGCCACCGCGGGCCGCAAGTTGCGGGTGATCAAGAAAACTGACGGTGCTGGCGCGAGCTCGTCAGGCAAAGTGGCTGCTGTGCCGTTGAGCACCATCACTGAGGAGGACGAGGAAGGTGCGGACGATGATGCGGCATCCGGAGACGAGGACGCCGCCGGATGGGATGCGCCTGGCGATCTGGACATAGACGCTTTACAAGCGGAGACGGGCGTCGATGTATCGGGCGCTGCAGCAGAGAACGAGGACGAGGATGAGCAAGATCAAGAGCGAGATTTGGACCACGACAATGACGGTGATGATCAAGCCGAATATGACGATGAAGATGACGCAGACGGCGATGGTGCAGATCAGGAGGATGAGGACGCTGCTGATGGTGATGATGGTGGAGATGATGATGGGGATCAGGAGGACGATGAGGAGGACACAGCGGCTGCTGTGCCCAAGTCGCCGGTGAAGAGTCGGGCGATCACCTTCACCGGTCAGCCGACGTTGCCCTCCAGTGCGTTCGGCTTGCGGGATGGCCCCGCAGCTCCGGTCGGTGCGGGTGGAGGTGCTCGTGGGGGGACCGCCAAGCAAGTCGCTATGGTCTCCGACGGGCCGGAGCTCACTGCCGAAGAGCGCAAGGCTGTGCGGGCTGCTCGCTTCGCGCAAGCTGCGGCGTCTGCCGCTCCGAAGAGCTCCTCCGGATTCGGTGCTCCGCCAGCTTTCGTTGGCCATGGCGGTCAGAGTTCGCGATCATTCGCACCGTCTCCGGATCCTATGGGCGTGGATGCGTCCGATGTGTCCGAATACGCCGTGCGTCGTGAGCTGGAGAACGCTGCGGTGATCCAAGGAGAATGTTTGGAGATGTGTCCTCCGGAGGAGCGAGAAAGACGCGAACGCGATCGCAAGCTCAGCGTGTTTGAGATGGTGCCGGGCACCGGCAGCACCGTCGTCGGAGACTACCCACGTGTGGACCACGCTAAAGCCGTGAAGGAGTATGCCCGTCCCGCTGCGGCTAAGCTGATCAAGCCTAGTGACGTGCGTCCACCGGCTGTTTTGAAGCAGTAAGTCTCACGACTCGCTTAGGATCCGTGCTGCTATGTGTCATCGTGCCCTTTGAAAAATGATTTCGTGTTGGCGATTGCTTTCTCGCTGACACATTGCGTATTCTGCATTGTACTCGCAGCACCATGAACTACCTGATGAACAATATCGTGGATCGTCGGGACCACCCCTTTACCGAAGTGGTATCCTTCTGTGCGGACCGCTTCCGTGCGATCCGGGCCGACTACACCTGTCAACTGGTATCGGACTTTCAAGTGGCTCAACACCTTGAGATCATGGCTCGATTTCACATTTTGGCCGCGCACCGCTGTGTGGAGGAGGCGAGAGAGAACTTTGATCAGCATCAGAATATGGAGAAGCTGCTGCAGTGTTTGATTTCATTGCGCATCTACTATCGCGATCTCAGGTTAAGAGGCATCACCTCACCTAACGAGGCTGAGATCTACTGCTATGAGTTCCTGCTGCCAACTGAGCGATCATCCGTGCTCAAGAAGTTCCTGAGCATGACTCCAGGTGCGCTTTGCGTGCGGACGGTATTCTATTATAATAGGCCAGTATGCCAGCTATTTTAATATGCCAGTATGCCAGCAGGCAGCACGCTCAAGCGTAATTGCTAATCTGATCTCATGCGTGTCTCTGATCTCCGTACATTATCAGACGTGAATAACTCGGCACCAGTGCGCTTCGCCAAGGAGATATTCTCCGCAGTGGGTTCGCGCAATTACGCTCGATTCTTCCAGTTGCTAAGGACCAAGGCTACCTACCTACAGGCCTGCATGATGCACCTCAGCTTCCCGGAGATGCGGTTCCAGGCCCTCTCCGTCATTCACCGGGCGTACAACGCTGCACAGTCGCCGCAGATCACACTGGCTGAGCTCGTGACGATGCTGTGCTTCGAGGACGAGCAGCACGCTGCGGCGTATGTCATGTTCCACGGTGCCACTGTGGATCATCGAGGCTACCTCAGCTTCGAGCAAGGGGCACCTGTCATGCCTACAGGGTATGTGTGTGATGCAGATCACGTGTATGCATGTATGTGTTTTAGGGTGACGGGGATACCAAGTGTCAGCGTGTTTCAGGGATGATTGATGACAGCGTCTGCGCGTGTGTTTGTGTGTTTCGCTCATACAGCAAAGCAGCCAAGTTCCCCAACAAGCGGTCTAACCGCTGGATCGAAAGCAAGGCTAAGAACGTGTTGCTTCGCACGCTGCTTAGCGGAACTGATGTACCGATCACCAGTCAAGTCGCTTCTTCAGCGGCCGTTGCACCCAGTCTCGGTAGGGTTCGTTCCTCCGGAGGGGCTCCGCCGGCAATCGTCACGTCAGCGACCGGCCGGACTGCTGCTGCTGCTTCAGCTAAGAGCGCTGCGCCGTCAGCAGCAGGCTCAGCATGGCTGCCTGTGGACTCCATGCCCGCGCGAGCTCAAGGTGAGTCAATGTGCATCAGCAGCTGTAGCTGCGCTGTGTGTTCTCTTTTGCATTTCGTTGGATATCTGGTGGTGTTTGTACGATTGATTGGTAACGTTCGTTTCCGTTGCATGCGGTGACACTAGAATCCGAAGGTCCTCCGACTCCGCCCGGTCGCGTGGCCGAGTTTGCTCAACTGCTCCGGCAGGCACGGCAACGGGCACTCCGACGACGCATGTCGGCGTGGCAGCGCCTGACCCGGATTGTGAAGACTCAACGTGCTCAACACCAACAGCTCATGCTGCAGCGTCAGGAGGAAGAAAATGAGCGGATCGCAGCTGCGCGTGCTCAACGTGCCAGTCAGATGCTGCAGTTCAAGCAGATCGTGCGACTCTTCGGCGCGTGGCGGAAAGTAACCGCTGATAGTCGCGAGGCCGTTGAGGTACTGATCCGATGCCGCTTTTCTGGTCTACCCGTAGGGGTCGATCACGCACTGCTTACGGTGCAATTGCTGTGCTGATATGCCTACATACGTGTGTCATCGTTTGCAGCGCGATCTGGCATTGCGAGTTCGATCCTTCCACAACACGAAGCGGGCTAAAGTGTTGGCCACATGGCGGCAAGAGTTTACGCGTCGATCGGCAGTTCGGCAGTGGCACCATCAGCTTGAAGCGGCCGCAGATCGCTTTCTGCTGTGCAAGCATCTTCTGTCCTGGCATAAGGCACTGACCGTACGAGTACAGCGCTGGCAGCGGTCCGTGGAGAGTGTGGGCAAGAGCTTCGGAGCACCACGCGCTCCGATGGGTTTCGTGACGCCCACCGAACGATTGCGCCTGCTAGGCATCGCGCCCGCGACACCCAACGCCGCCCTAGCACGTGCTTCTGCTCCGGCGACTCCGGCCACGCCTCATGCCGGGTCTACCATGATCACCCCTGCGTCATCGCGTCATTCTCGCACACCCGCTACAGCCGTGTCGACGGTTCGATCCACAAGGTCCCGCGTGACGGCTCGCTCGCCCTCCGCCATGTCTGGGGGCTCTATGCAAACACCATCAGGTACTGTTACTGTGCACCCTCTCCATCGAACCCACGTGATCTGTGATCCGTTCTGCTTCGCGTAGAGATGTGCGATATGGCGCTCGGCTTCGTGACGTGTTCTCGCCTGATGAGTTTTGTGTGCCTATCTTCCAGGGCACGCGCGACACGTATCATCTACAGTGGCTGCTGTTACCCCGTGGCGGCCTGCGCGTGAAATGTTCGTACCCATCGACGTCGCCTCAGTGGTGGCTCCCGCACTGGCGTCGAGAAACCCTTCCTGCACCGCCGTGTACTTCCACCTCGCCTTATCGCTGCCGCCATCCTGGCTGGATCTGTCACTGCCCACCGCGTCTGCTGCGGCGGCACTGCAGATGGGACCTCCCTTATCTCCGCGCACGCGAGCGTTACGTGACAGCAGTCTGTACATGCCGCCCGCTGTGCCGGCCGCACGGTGGCTGAAGCGCAAACTGGCTCGAGGAGGCACGAGTGCCACTGTGCAATATCGCGATACTGCTCCTGCCACCTCCTCTCTGGACTCTATGGACGATGACGACGCTGTGTGCAGTTACATGACTCGAGTACCCGTGCCTGCGGACGCTGTGGTGGCTGGAGTGCTGGCCTCGAACACAGTGGCTGCAGATGCTCTGAGGGCTGCTGTGTATCCCACGCCGCCGCGTTCTGCACGCCGTGACTCCAGCCATCACGATATGATCGATCACGACTACGATGACACAGTGGCCTCCCAGCAGCCTGCCCGCTCCAATCTCGTCCACGTGCACGTGCGGGTCAAGGACTGCAGTGCTGGCACTCCCCAGCGCCAGCGGGTGCCACTCGGGCTGGAGCAGGGGCTCAAGGGTCAGCAGGGAGCGCTGTTCCTGTTGAGCTTGGACGTGAACCCCTGGGCGATCGACGAACTCAAGCAATCGCTCTTCACCGCCGCTGATACCCCTGCGAAGCGCGTGCTCGCATGTGACCGGGCTCGACTCAGCGCGTTCTTACAGCAGCTGCATCCGCGGTCCCACGTGCCGCTGCTCGTGTGTTACCACGTGTCCAGTCAACATCGCTTTTCGTCACGTGACGCTGTCAATAATCAGGACGATGAGGACAGGACGGCGGCGGCTCAACCGTTTCAAACGCCCGCTTCTGTGTCCAGCCGCAAGACGCACGTGCTTAGCAGCCCTGGTATGGCGATCACGGACATTGCAGCTCGCCTGCAAGCCATCGAATCACTTCTGATCACCGCTCTCGACCTGCCGGCCACTGTGGGCGCACGTGTCTCTAAGTATCGCGTGCAGCCGCTGTTCCCGTTCGGCGATGACCCGGTTGAGCTCGTGTCCACTCCTGGCGGCATGGTGCCGGTGACCACGGTACACACCCCGCGCACACCAGGTGCTCGTGAGCAAAATATCAATGTGGTTGATCAATCCGCTACTTCCGCCTACCGCGACGACCTGTTGCGCGATGCTTTGCGCTGGCTGGCCGAATGGAGCCCGCCACACCCCTTAATTTATCGCGTGCGCTTAATCTCAGTCATCGAGCAGCGCGCCAGTGACCTACTGTTGTACTGCAACGAGTTGACTGGGCGCTCTGCGGCCGCCAGTCAACATGCGGCCTCTGTGAAGGGGACCATGACGCTGGTCAGCCCCCAGCTGTGGATCCGTTACTTTAATGAGACTCTTGATACCATGATCGACACTCTGCGCACGCGTGCCCTGCTGCCGCTGAGCTGGCCTCCTTGTGACGATCAGAGTGCAGTTTCCACCGCAGCAGATCTACCGCCGTCATCTTCCTTGGTCTCTCATTCCGACTTCGTTCCCTGGAGCAGTATGGCCTTCGGAGGTTCCATCGGAGTTTCGAGAGGGTCCGAGCTGCCGCCACCGTACTGGAATTCAACCACGTTCATTGCTGCGCTATGTGCGACCATCGATTCGGCTCGCCTACCAGACATCCATCAACCGCTGGTGGCCTTCCTGGCTGCGAAGACATCGTCCCCTGGCCGCGGTGCGCTGTCAGCAGTCAATGCTGCGGCGAGAGGTACCTTGGGTCACACACTGCTGCGCGCCACATTGGAGTACCTGCAAGTGCTGGTGCCTGTGCAACCACTGCCCATTTTCTCAGCGGATACTGTAGCATCGGAGCAAAGTTCGGCAAGTCGTGACCCAGCGTGGCAGCACCACACATATCCGGAACATCACACTCATCGTAAGCGTCACATTCGGGAGGTCGTGGCATCTACGGAGTCCAGTGCACCCTATGTCGCAGCGGGAACTGCCTCCGCGATGGGCTCACAGCGTCTGGTCACGCGTTTGCAGCGCGTCATGCGACAGCAGCTGTCACTGGTGCACTCGGGTGACATCGAGACCGCTCAACGTCACGTGAGTGGACTGTTTGCCCCGATCATGCAGGACGTGTTGTCTGCCCGCCTGTCAGAGCTTCAGACTGTGCTCGAGGATTCAGCAGCTGAGTTTGTCTTCTCCGCTATCGGGGAACATCAGTTCCCGCGCTTTGAGCACCAGGTCAGTGATCGCTCTGCCCGGCGCAACGGCAGCGAATCCATCAGCACACCGGCACGCAGCAGCAACAGCAGCACTGCTGCAGTAGCGGAAGACATTCCCATTCTGACGTTTCACGCATCACTATTGCTGGAGGACTACGGCATGGACGGACCTCAACGCGTCGGGGACCCGTCGGAGGTTGATGAAGAGAAGTTCTCGTCTCCGACGAAGCGCATTCGCGTCTCCGACGGACCGTCCAACAAGCGGCAGCGAGCCACGGATGGCTCTGCTCTGACCGCTGACGAGCACACGCGCCGGTCCAAGCAATCCCGATCCGACGGGCAGGCTGTTGTGCAACCGGATGCGATGGGTCGCAAGCGGGCGTTGATCAATGACTCTGATTCGAAGATGGCGAGTGGCGAGCTGAATGATGAGTTTCCTGTCGAGGCCACGGGTCCCCGACAGCGCCGTCGCAAGCATAGTCACACGACCGCAGTGGACGGTGCTGATGCTGCGGGTGCTGGCTCGGGGAATGGCACTGCCGCTACGGCGTTCTTAGAGCGAGCCCTGCTAGCCCAGATGGATGTGGAGCTGTTACAGTCACAACAGCTCGACCGACTGCTCAACTCCTGGGAACAGGACCCCTATGTACAGACGCTGTTGCAGCCAGCGCCCGGCGACCAGCACTCTGACGACGCTCTAGTGCACGACATGACGTTTTGAGTGTTTGCACATGATGTATTATTTATCAGAGCTCAATGCAGCGCAACGTGAGGCCAAGTAACACACAAAAAATCACAAAAAAAAATCGCGTGAGGGACATCAAGCTCATTTGTCCATGTCGAGACCAGCTTAACAATACTCGTGCTCCTGCTGGCCTAGTAGTAAGGGCTCACGCGAATAACACGCAAAATCAGAACTCAGTCGAGTTCGAGCTAGCGCCTTGATTAGCGGCTAGTAATTATAGCGCGGTCCCTGCCCTCCGTAATAGCTGCTAGGCGCCGAGCCAGCGCCTCCTGCGTAAGGCCCCCCATACACGCCGGGTACCTGCTGGCCAGATATAACTGCAGCAGCAACCGCTTGAGCTGGATTGGGCATCAACACGCCGCCGCCACCACTGCCTACCCCACCAGAGGATGGGCCGAGCACGGCTTGCATAGAGGCCTTGGCATACGATACACGCAGGGGAGCACCGTCGTTGGACGGCAGCACCACTGCGGATAGTCGCAGCAGAGCGGCAGAGGACGCTTGGATATCCACGAAGTCCACGAACGCCATCTTGTTCCCAAGGCGATCCTTGTTGAATTTGAAGGCACGATAGCCCGGAATGGCCTTGACAACCTCGGACAGTTCATGCTCCACCACGCGTTCGCTCAGATGGGAGATGAACAATGTAGAGCACGGCACGCGACCAGCAGTGGACGCGGAAGCTCCCGCTCCAGCTCCACCTTGAAACGATGGCATGGGCGACATTCCACCTCCGGTGTGCGGGGAATGCATGTGCGGATAAGCAGCACCGCCCGGAGCGCCACCCGCGCCGGCAGCGGTGGCGGCGGCAAGAGCCATCGTTTCTTCGTACGACGCCGCAGGGTATCCTGCGAAGTCGTGTCGCATGCGCTTCTCCAGCGGCATCTCTACGCCTGTGGTAAAGAGGCAAACACGACGAAACATAGCAGTGGACAGTTCAGAAAGGAGCGCAAGGCGGCTGTGTTGGTGACATGATGGTGCGGGTGTGTGCAGTCGAACGTGATACCTGCAGCAACAGCACGTTTACGTGACGCAATAGACATATTTTTCTTAGCCCACATCACACGCAATTCTTGCGAGGACTCGGGATCAAACTGACGATTCTACACACGTGCGCGAGAACGTGGTGCATGAACGTGCGGTGGTGTCGATGATGAGGTGTAGAAGTGGCGATTTGCGTTGGAATGCGGTGAACAACCGTGGTTGTTGCGGTGATAGGGACCGGTGCGGTGAATGCATATGGAAGCATCACGAGAAACAGAACATGGTACGTGCAAAGTGCGAAGTGAGGTCGTGAGTGAATGCCGCGTGGGTGAAAGTGACGGCTATAGCAGACGCCGTGAGTTGTCTGACCCACCTGTAGTTCCTCCAACGCGTGAGTCGCTTGCTCCACCGTCGAAAACTCCGCGAAAGCCGATGGATGCTGAAGACGAATAACCGAATCACACACTGGGCCACTTGGCGGGGCGGACAATTAACGCAACGCGTAAGCCACAAAACCGTACCATCTTGTTGTTTACAAATACAGAGCATCTCAGGAACCCTGGTAGGAAGCGACACAGGTTCCAGATCTCCCGGTACTGCACGTCCACAGGCAGATTGCAGATGTAGATGGTTCGAATGGCGTCACCACCAGCGGGATCCTTGCCGTCAACGGTAGGGTCAAGCTGATGCGCTGCTGCTGCATCTAGATTGACACCAGCCCCAGTGCCAGCACGCTCCTGATTCATTTGACGTCAGTATCACTGCACTCCCGAGTACGATCGCCGGCGAACACTCAGATCTGTACACCACTGCGACAACCAGCTGTAACATCCGAGACGCCGTCGGAGCCTTCGCAAAAAAATGAACAGAGCGTGATAGCAGAGCCCCTGCAAAACACTGAACGATGTATCGAATTGCTTCAAGAGCGCTTGCGCGACTGCGCAGTAATGGAGTCAACACTCTTACCCGACCGCACCTGACGACGGTGGCTCGTTCTGTTGCCGTACGGGCATTTTCCATCGCCTCGCGAACTGGCGCTGCGAGCACCACCGCAAGGTAACTTGAGGGGTGACGAGGTCTTTTGTAGCGCGATATGTAATGGCGCTGCTCGTGTTCTGACTACGATCTGCGCTGTTACCTTGAATTGGAAATGCAGATTCTCTACTGTGCTGTTCCAGAACACACAGGTTCGTGCGTTGTGCGCCGAGATATCCTCCCATTGCCTGACCGCTCGCTTGATGTCGTTGCTTATTTCACACAGGCGGCGTCTCCTCAGTCCATGTCTCGTCGTGGATTCGCGTCACGTATGTTGAATGTTGATGCATGCAGTCACCTATCACAATATGGAGCTGGGTTGTTTGCTTTCCTTACGCTCATGTCATTTGCTCTTCTTTCGTTGTAGTACCCGAACACACCAAGCTGAAGATGCCCGCGCTTTCACCCACCATGACGCAAGGAAACATTGCCAGCTGGACCAAAAAGGTCGGGGATAAGGTCAAGCCGGGCGAGACGATGGCTGAGGTCAGCATGCTTGATCACCCCGTGTGGTCTGTGATTCTGGCCTTTGTGCAGTTGCTGTATTTTGTGCGTCCCTGACGCCAGCATTGAATCCGCGTTGCTATCGTCCTCTTATTGATGCGTATGCCTATGTTGGTCATGGTAGGTTGAGACCGACAAGGCTACCGTGGCGTTTGAGTCCGTTGAAGAGGGCTACATTGCTGCCATTCTGGTTCCGGCTGGATCGAAGGACGTGCCTGTGGGCTCTCTCGTGGCCATTCTGGTGGAAGAGCAAGCAGACGTGGCTGCGTTCAAGGACTACCAGGTCAGAGCTACTCCATGTTGTCGTGTGCGTGGGTGACCACGGTGTTCTAACCCCTGCTTGCACCATAGGGCGCGGATGGTGCTGCTGCACCTGCTGCTGCTGCCGCTGCCGCCGCGCCGGCTCCGCAAGCTGCGACCCCTCAATTAACCTGCTGCTCAGCGGGCTCAGCAACCTGCAGCTGCAGCGCCTCCGCGTGGCAAGCAGCCCAGGATGGTGGTCGTACGTTCGCGACCCCGTTGGCCCGCAAGATCGCTGGAGAACGCGGCGTAGACGTGTCCCAGATTGCCGGCACTGGCCCCAACAATCGTGTGATCGCTGCGGATGTGAAGGAGTTCCAACCGAAGCAACAGGCTGCCCCTCAGACCGCGGCAGCACCAGCTACCCCGTCTGGCTCATTTACGGACATCCCTCACACCCAAGTTCGCAGAGTAAGTTTTTGCCCACGCGCCCTTGTGGGGTTTTCGTCCCATTGGTTGCGTGATGTCTGCTGACCATGTGGTGTCATGTGCAGATCATCGCCAAGCGGCTTTTGGAGTCTAAGCAGCTCATCCCACATTACTACATCACCGTCGACATCACTATGGACGAAGTCATGCGGTATGTGTGCACTGCACGCGATTGGTATCGCGAGCGTGCAGTGACTGATGCTCTTCGCGCCCCTCTATAGTATTCGCTCCATTCTGAACGCATCGTTGGACGACAAGAGCAAGCTATCCGTCAATGATTTCATCGTCAAGGCGTCTGCTCTGGCCCTGCGCAAGGTGCCGCAAGTCAACAGCTCGTGGCTGGATAACGCTATTCGACAGTACGCATTGATCCCTGTTGCAAGTGACGGGTCCGTATTGACATCACGTGATCTGATTTGTAGGTACAACTACGTAGACGTCAGCGTCGCGGTTGCCACTCCCACCGGCTTGATCACGCCTATCGTGCAGGACGCTGATATCAAAGGTATTGTCAGCTCGTGGTACTGCTCATTTGTCGATGTATTGACTGTGTCTCATCCATGCCATAGGCCTGGCCGGAATCTCGTCCGATGTGAAACGTTTGGCCGCGAAGGCCAAGGAGAACAAGTTGACCCTCGAGGAGTATCAAGGCGGCACGTTCACCATCTCTAACCTGGGCATGTTTGGTGTCAAGAGCTTTGCTGCCATCATCAATCCGCCGCAGTCTTGCATTCTGGCTGTCGGAGCCGCTGAAAGTCGTTTAGTTCCCGTCGAAGCGAAAGACGGTATGACGTGTGCTTGATTCGCGATCAAGCCTTGAAGTGCATGTTTGTTGATGTCCTATCTGTGTTGGATCGCCCAGGTGGTCAACCGTACAAGACCGTCAAGGTGATGTCGGTGACGATGAGCTGTGATCATCGGGTCGTGGATGGGGCTGTCGGCGCTCAATGGTTGCAGGCATTCAAGGAGTACATGGAAAAGCCGCTGTCCATGCTCTTGTGAAGTGCGCACGGTCACTTTTTTTCGTCGACTTTCTGAAGCCTTCATGTCAAAGCTATCATTTGCGTGCTGTTGCCAGCATGTTTGGATGAAATTGGATATCATCTTTGAATCAACCACAACAAACCTTAGACAGTGGAATAGCGAACCACAACAAACCTTAGACAGTGGAATAGCGTTAAGAAACGCAAACATCGTTTTAAACAATGCACGATGCAATCGCGAGAAAATCAGACTGAAAATAACAACACAAATAAGGCATCGTGAAAATCAAACCAAAATACTTATACTAAAACAAAAAATGAGCTTTGCAAGCAGTCGACTTGAAACGATTACACTAGCAGAGCGATGATCGAAGTACCGATGATCAGCACAACCGACATGATTGAAACGGACAAGCTGGAGGCGCCCGAAAATTTCAGAGCGTCGCCACCGGCGAACGGTTTGTTAGGGTCCGCCTTTCCGCTTTCTGTTTGGATACGTGCACGCGCAATAAACAATCGAGTCAAGTTGGGCTCAAAAGGAAACGCAAGGGAAGCCTTTGCTTACTGGGCACGGCTTTGCCGAGATTAGAGGTGGACAGAGTGCCATCAGCCTTGGACTTGTCCAACTTGGTCTTCAGCAACTGGCCCTCGGTAGTGTCGTAAGCCTTCAGACCGACGTTGAGCTGACATGATGGAGAAACAATAATTAAAGCTCCACCGATCAATAACCCGTGCAGCTGAGTTCTAAATTTGGCTGAGCAGCTTACATTCTGTGTTGCCTGAACTTGTGGCCCAGTTCCAAACAGCCAAGCAAGCAGACCAGTCCTGCCAACGCTTGAAGCAGCAGCACCCGCCGTCACCGTAACCTCATCGTCGCCGATTCCAAGGGTTTTTCTGCGTCACACACATGGAGTGAGCCAACCAGATACGTTGGTCGATAGCGGAGAGATCGATAGCTGCTTACGCGACGTCTTTCTTGATAGCAGCCCGAATGGCCGCTTCATTCGCAGTGTAGAAGGTGGGCTTGATGTTGGTCACGCTGAGGTCGGAAGTTTCTAGAATGGCTGTTTGCCCGGTAACAACGCAACAAAACCAGTCGATCCTCGGCGTGAGGGCAAAACATCAACTTGGTAGTAAGCGCGCATTACCAGGCAGGCATACTGCTTCCATCAGGGGCAAGTCGCAGGTTACGTTGGCGAACTCGATGGCCTTGGTTGCGTTGAACGTCTTATCATCATCATCCAGCTCAATGAACTCGAATACAGATCGAGAGCAGCATCCCGCTGAGGTCGTGAAAGACGAGATCTGTGTATCCGTACCAATGATGCGTTCAGAGTTGCGGTGAATGATAGCATGGGGTTACCGTCCAAAAGAACTTGTACATACCGCGTTTTTGCAAGCCAGGGAGCAAGCACCATCACTCTGACTGCTGTTCTCACAGGCGTTGCCTGCACATCGATAAATACGATATATGTGCAATCACCGCGCTGGCGGGTAAGCATCCGTATAGGAGTGAAGAGCGGCATACCGATGGCAGTGAGCGGAGATGTGCCGGCAGCATTCTCATCCGCCAAAAGTCCACACCGCTGTCCGTTCGCGTTCTTGGCGCAAACAGCCGGCAGAGACTCCACAAAGCGAGCAAACTCCTTGTATTCGTCAGACGCTTTACCGTCGGTGATCGTGTCCAACTTCTTGTTCACGAAGAATCGAGTGCATGGGTCGCACAGATCCTCAATTTGTTGCGTTCGATTGGTCTCGGTCTCGCCTTGCATTTTGTTGAATCTAACAACACATCGGCAAGGCGCACATCCAAATCACGACAACATGACAACGCATGTATCGACATCACACCGGGCCGCCAAAACAACGGACACAATATGCGCAAACATATCGTGAAACGTGTACTTACTCGACGACGCAGTACTTTCCGTTGATTTGCAAGCACAAGGCGTCAAAGGGGACTACGTACGCGTGGTCAGTGAATTACACCCACAGTGAATGAAAGGATAGGACGCGCACCGCAGTGAACCATTTATCGTACCATCGTCTTGAACGTCCACGCCCCCCTCCGAAGCGAGCCTCAATTTCGATCGACCGAAGCTCTCAACATCTGGATCAGGTAAAGAGCCACCGGCATCCTGGAAATCGGTGGCGAACTCTCGGATCAAGTTCACGTATGCTTGATTGCAGAGGTTGCAAACGCCATCCAACTGAGCCGCGGTGACGTTATCGCCCAACTTGCGAAATTCCGCTTGACTTTTCAGGAACACAGGCAAGCAATACGTGTCTGCGCGATACTTTGAGTGTTAGCCACGTGCCCAAGAGCAGTCAATCTCATGATCATTCGCCTTTACCGTCTATCAGAAGACAGGGCAAGTCCAATACGATGGCGAAGAACTTCTTGATTTGCGAAAAGGCAGCGAGGGCTTCCTCGTTGTCTCCGCAAGCCTACATGCAATCACGCAGATTCAACGGATGAACGACTCAGTTCGTCAAATCGTGTAAATGTACCACAAGAAGATTGTCAAGAGACGTTCCCAGAGGAACTGCACAGTCCTTGCACCAGCTGCCGATGGACGCCTGCGTCGGCAAGCTTGTTTCATTGTAGTCCCACAAATTCTGCATCTTTGCCAAACACGATCCGGGAGGCGGTGCGGACTCTTCAGAGCTCTCCTCCGAGCTCTCCTCCGAGCCAGTAGTCACTTCGATTCCCAACACTTTGCTAAAGGCAGCGATAGCGTCCAAGCACTGCTTGCTTTCCGTGCCTGCTTGAAGCTGATTGAGAGCAGAGTGGATCGAGGCGGCCTTGTCAATGGTGACTCGATTCCAGTGTCGGACCTGTGTATCAGCCCAGGAAAAGCTTCAATTACGAATATGCACAGCCGAAAACGGTATTCTGTTCCGATGATCGCACATGCAGTTCGATCTCGGAACTTGAGACATACTGAGGTCAACGAGTGATGCTGAACACGACGCGCGGCAGTGCCAGCGTTGAGCTGAACTGCCCACGGAGCGGCGACGACGAGAGTCGCCGTGCACAGAAGGACGGAGGCGATGATGAAGCGCATGGCTGTAAATCACGTCGAGTCAATCGGCCCGGAACTTCGCAAAATTAAGGGCTTTATCGGCGGCTGGGTCCGACATTCAACCGACCAGCATCAGTAACGACAGTAACACTGGGTCAATCATAGATAGCGACCATGGTGTCACACTGGAAATATCTGTACTTACCGCGGTACAACTCAGTGTACAAAGTTATTACTCAATGTACGATGATGAGCAAAGATCAGATGAACTTTGAAGGTTGAAGAACGACAGGAAATGAAGAAACAAAAGCAATCCAAGAAGCCAAACTTTCTTTCGCTATATATAGTGGGAAAATGGCTGGAGCTCTGGCAAAAATATCTTGTAAGAACTTGACGATGATCGCCGGACGATCAGAGTCAGGTTTCAGTGCGGCATGGCGCACTGAGTGCGGATCTTACAGCCGTTTGTACTCTACCGGTGACAGCTATTCTACATGCGTGGCGAAGGGAGCGACAGCAAGCGTTGCGATTGATGAACTATGTGCACGAGCAAAAGATTCGAGTCCGGCTCTTTGAAAGGCCCGGTGTCAAATTAAGCTAGGTGATAAAAATGATTGCGACCCAGCCGGTGACTATACTACTTGGCACGATTCAAGTTCGGGCCGACCTCACCGAGTGTAGCACGTGCATACCTCAAGTTCGCAATTAATAAGCCTGTCAAGCCGTCGTCGAATTCAATGAGGGGCCGTTGAAGGCCGCAGGCCGCCCTCAGTGATAGCCGCTACTAGATCCTACTATGTGACCTGCCGCACTGCCACGGTCACACTGGCTGATTGATCGACCTGCCAGCATACTGTAACTGGATCCTCAGTGGCCGTATCATTTCGAGCCTCGCTGGCAACTTGAGCTCCGACCGACAGTGGATGTCACTTGAAGATCACGCTCCCGCGGCCGGATTCCGAGCCTCCAGCTTTGTAAAGTAGAATACTGAATCCGGGGCCGGTGCACATCATGAGCCGCGGTGCAGTACTAGTAGACCATACCGATGCACAAAATGCTCGCAGCTGGTGTAACGCTGATGCAAACCTGCACAGACCTACCCGATTCGAGCCTGGGCTCGCGCCGGCGTGATAGATCGACGGTATGACACGCATCCTGAAATCGGATAGCGTCAGCGGTTATTCACGTCTCTGAGGCTTATTACCAGAGTCACTTATTTTAATTCAAGCCTAAAAAGCCGAGCGCAATGAGCCTATACATGTGATGTCCAACTGTCTGATTGTACTAAGCGCTTTGACTTCAACGCGGTGGATTTGTGCTTTCTTATGATCGCGCGGCCTACGGGATCGGGGGTGGACGCCGCGACCGGCCCGGGCTATGCATCGGGTCACATCACTAGCTGGACCGTTAACGTTGTATTCGCGACAGTGGACTCGCCGTCATTCATGGCCGGCCACGCTGGGGATGCGAGGAGTTAGCTGCATGACCTGGTCGATTCAAAACGGTGAAATGGCTGACGCGAATCCAAAGCACCAGATATACCGGGCCGAATCGGCCTGCCAGCATTGTTGGACTTTGTCGCATGATCGGCAGTAGTTTAGGACTCTTGAAACTGAGCTATATACATAGTAGACTAAGCATACTGTGTTGTACCATCAAGATGGCACAGGACGAAGGGAATGCATTCCTGGTGAACCCTGTCTCTAGTTTTTAGACCCCGATGCTTTGTTGTCGGAGGCATCGTTCCTCGTTCTAAGTGTTCTAGAGCGGTTCCATAATTTGTGTAAAACCAGTTCTCGTCAGGAAGCTTGCCAACGAGCAGCTCTGATAATAGGAGCCCACGTTCTATTTGACCCTGAGATCAAGCCAGATCAAGTCAGATAGATCAGCGTGCTGTACTAATCCCATCGAGGTACGTACTGGCACAACATACTGCATTAGCCGGCGCCCGGCTGCATGCCAGCGGGTCGCCACGTACACGTACGGTCCCTATGGCAGGGCTCGATACGAACGTACGTGCACCTAGCTCCTATACTACTCGTCGAGTATAATCCACACCGTACTACTGATCGAGGTTGACTCCGGATCAGGCTGGAAGCCAGGCTGTTCGACTTCTAAGTCAAATATTGAGACTATGAGGCAGGTACGCCGGCCGAGGCCCGGCTGCCTTAAGATGTCGCTTGCCCCATTGCCATACTATGTGACACCCAACTGCCGGGCCCGGCCGCGATCGACGCGGCTCAAGTTGATCAATCATAGAGATGACGGCTGAGGCTGAGCTACAGTCAGTGTACACTGTGCATGCCACGGTGACTCAGCCTGTCTCAGTGACGGTGACTCAAGTGACTCCGAGGCTGACTCTGAGCCTCGGAGCTCAGTAGTTCATTCCGATGAAATCTGGGAAGACGCCACGCATTTGAGCAAAATGCTGAGCACCAGCCTCGTTAGTACTGAGGTAGATCCAGGTACATGAGTGTTGTCTTCGTGCTCCAAAGCATCGTTGCAAATTCAAAGCCGTGTGTGAAGGATATCTGCAGGATCAAATTAGGGCGATGTTGTGACATGCAGATGGCAAGCAAAACCCCAACAGATTCCACCTCGCACGACTCCCGTCCTTCGATGCAGCGCCAAGAGCACAACCTGGTGCAGCTGGGCGAAAATACCGCTTGTACAACGCCAGCATTGGGGGTAGATCATGTCAATGATGCAAATCTCGACAATCTCAGCAGTGTCGAGTTGTCACCGGCTACCTCGGACCTCAGCTGTCTCTTATACACATCTCCGAGCCCACGAGACTAAGGCGAATCTCGTATGCC
>ENA-ORBV01008240-ORBV01008240.1-microbial-mat-metagenome-genome-assembly--contig:-NODE-8240-length-17590-cov-4.367670_pt1 | contig 17590 bp, 13 predicted proteins | sample MGYA00237777_ERZ505514 | MGnify/ENA primary metagenome ERZ505514 (study PRJEB26160, sample SAMN06269048) | microbial mat metagenome | isolation source: Oligotrophic lake microbial mat | place...
TTTTCAAGCAGAAGACGGCATACGAGATTCGCCTTAGTCTCGTGGGCTCGGAGATGTGTATAAGAGACAGCTCCCTCGATACCGATCAGGGAAAACTGCCCGTCTTTACCGGGGGAATAAATCGTCAAGCTCCCGTCCACAAGCTGCATGATATCCTTATCATTCGTGGCGATGACCGTTTCCCAGCCAGCGGCCTTTGCCGCCACGGCGTAACTAGCGATGACATCATCAGCCTCTTGATCCTCGACTACGATCCGGGGGAACCCGAGTAACTCAGTGATCCCGTCAATGACCGGTAGCTGGCAGGACATGTCCGCGGGCATCTCAGAGCGGTTCTGCTTGTATTGGGGCAGTAGCTCCATCCTCTCGGCGGGTAATCCTCCGTCAAAGACCACGACCGCCAAATCAGGCTTCAAGTCGGAGAGCATCCGACGCAAGGCTTTAGCGAAGCCATACACCGCATTAGTAGGCTCACCTTGGGAATTCGTCAGTGCCGTAACCGCATAAAATGAACGGTAAGCGTAATAATGGCCATCAACAAGCAGGAGTCTCATAGGGGGTAAACCGTATAATAGAGAGCACACTCTTTGCAAGGGATTTCCCTCAGAGTCCCGGATTTTTTACTGCCATTCGTGGCGGGGGTAACGCCGGGAGAGTTCAGCCTTGAGCTTTGGGTAATGCTCGGTCCAGAAGCCGGCGAGGTCCTGGGTGACTTGGACGGGGCGTTGGTTCGGGGCGAGGATTTCGACGAGGAGAGGGACCCTGCCCATGGCAATGGAAGGCGTGGCCTTGAGGCCAAAAAGATTCTGGATTGTGGTGCTGAGTTTCGGGGTCGTGCCATCACCGAAATACTCGATCTTCCCGCGTTTCCCACTGGGCAGCTCTAATCTTTCCGGCGCATATTTATCGATGAGCGGGAGCTGGCTGCTATTGAGCCAACTGCGGAGTATGGGCCAGAGGGGTTTATCCTTGATCTCTTTATAAGAGACCGCTCCATAACAAAACTGCTCGATTAATGCCGCGATATCTTCTTTGGCCAGAGCGGCAATGCCCAGTTCTGGACAATTTTTCGCGAGGAAATTCACACGGATAAACCATTGATTCACCTCATCAGTCCATTCATGGAGGATCAGGTTCTTCTTTAGTACCTCGAGGGCGAGAATGCGGGCGGCACCGTCCTTGTCGACTTCATCGGTTTTTTTTAGTGACAGGGGCAGGTCTTTAAAGAGTTTGCGTCGGACACTAGTGACCCGGCGTTGGATCGCGTCAAAGATTGTTTCCATGTCCTCGGAGAAATCCTGCGGGAAAATCTCGCGTAACCATTCCTCTTTGACGGCCGTGATGATCTCCAAGGACACATTGAGTTCCCGGTCACGGCCCTCGATTTCCTGGACTTCCGCGGCCACTACCAGGGGACTGTGGGTGACGATCGAGTCGCGGGATAAATTCCCCTTACGCCCGTGAACGATCTGGCAACGGTGCGAACTCGCATCCAGACGGATGGCCAGATGGTCGATGAACCCGGTCAGGATACATTTCTGGATCACCTCGTCATTGGTGGGGCCCGGCTCCGTGTCGAGACCTTCCTCCTTTGCAATACGCAGGAAATGCTCGAAAAGAGGGCGCACCTGACGGGCGGACTGGGCATGGATGCCGAGTTTGCGACAGGTATCAATATGATATCCACGTTTATCCGCAAAGGTCCAAGCGCGCATGAGCATAAAAAAGTCTGACTCCGCACTGCCCCCCAGGATATCCTCGCGGTTCTCCCTCATTTCCTTGCCTCCCCCCCGGAGCAGGATATTCCGGCCCTGGGTCAAGGCCGCAATCAAGGCCACGGGATAAACACAGTGGTAATCCTGCGCCGCAAGCAACATACGAGCATAACGCGGATGCACGGGGAATGAAAGCATGCGCCGCCCCAGCGGAGTAATATGCCCGGTAGCACTCTCTAATGCCCCGAGGTCCTTGAGCAAGGTTTCGGCCCGGTCGAGGAGCTGGGGTTTGGGCGATTCCAGCCAGCGGAAAGTGCGGATATCCTCGATATCAGCGGCTTTTAAAGTAAGGATGACTTCCGACAAATCGAGCCGGTTAATCTCGGGAATCTCCTGCTCGGGGCGTGACCTATGATCAGCCTCGGTCCATAAACGCAGACAAATGCCCGGGGCTGTACGCCCGGCGCGCCCTGTCCTTTGGTCGGCGGAGGCACGGGAGATTTTTTCGATCAATAAAGTATTTATCCCCCGTTGCGGATCATATTTCGGAATGCGGGCGAGACCACCATCAATAACGACACGGACCCCGTCAATCGTCAGGGAAGTCTCGGCGACATTAGTCGATACAACCACTTTCCTCGCCTCATAACGGGCTACGGCGGCATCTTGGTCACGCGGCTGGAGCTCTCCGTGCAAAGGCAGGACCAAAAAACCTTTGGCTGAACGGCTGGCCTGGATCATTTGCACCGTGCGATTAATCTCGTATGCTCCCGGCATAAAAACAAGGAAGTCCCCCTCCACCCCGGAGGCAACCAAACGCTCGAACTCCTCACAGGCCTGGTCCCATACCGGAGACTCGTCGGCCTTGCGCAAATAGCTCACTTCCACCGGGAACGTGCGTCCTTCACTGGAAATAACCTTTGTACTAGCTCCGAGGTATTCACGGAGCTCTTCGACCGCCAGCGTCGCGGACATCACGATAATCTGTAAATCCGGGCGGATACTTTCCTGGATCTGTAAAGCCCGGGCTAGCGTGATATCCCCGTAAAGATGACGTTCATGGAACTCATCAAAGATAACCGTCCCGATCCCGTCGAGTCGGGGATTCGATAGCATTTGGCGCAACAAAATGCCTTCCGTCACAAATTTAATCCGAGTCTGGGATCCTGAATAATCCTCGAAACGGATCTGGTAACCCACCTCGTCACCCACACGCACACGGCGCTCGGACGCGACCCGCGCAGCTAACATCCGCGTGGCCAAACGGCGAGGCTGAAGAATCATGACCTGTCCGTTGTCGGCCAACCCCCGTTCCAACAGCATCTGGGGCACCTGTGTCGATTTACCTGACCCCGTCGGTGCGTGGACAATCACCCGTTTCGACACGCCCAGCGCGGCGAGGAAGTCTTCTTCAATCTGGTAAATGGGTAAGTCCCGATTCGTCATAAACCCCCATCAAAACGGCGAACACATTTTTTTGCCAGAAGAATCCTGAATTCATCTCCCCATCGAATAGGTTATAGAGAGAGAAAAAAAAGTGAAAGCCTGCCCAGTGACCTACACCCCGCAGGTCGAAAGGATTGTCCTCTACGCCGTAAATAGCCCTTTGAAATTATCCGAGGAATTTTTTGGCGATGACGACGGCGTTGTGGCCGCCGAAGCCGAAGGAGTCATTTACGGCGATATTGACCGTGCGCTCCTTGGGCGTATGGGCCGTGTAGTCCAGATCACATTCAGGATCGGGATTATCGAGATTAATAGTCGGCGGGATTATATTCTCTTGGACCGCCTTGATACAGACAGCCATTTCGATCGCCCCGGCAGCGCCGAGCAAGTGACCGGTCATGGACTTTGTGGAGCTGACAGAAAGGACTTTGGCGTGATCGGCAAAAACAGTCTTAATCGCCTGGGTTTCGCAAATATCCCCGGTCTGGGTCGATGTGCCGTGGGCATTTATATACTCCACATCCGTGGTATTTAGCTTGGCCCCGGCGAGGGCGAGCTTCAGGCAACGAGCGGCACCGGCACCTTCAGGGGCGGGAGAGGTAATGTGGTAAGCATCCGTGGTATTTGCATACCCGATGATCTCACCGTAGATTTTCGCACCACGAGCCTTTGCGCAGGAGAGCTCCTCCATAATTAAAACAGCTGAACCTTCACTCATGACGAATCCATCGCGGTCTTTATCAAAAGGACGAGAAGCCTTTGTCGGATCATCATTGCGGGTGCTCAAGGCACGCATAGCGGCAAACCCGCCGATCCCGAGGGAGCCAATGGCTGCTTCCGCACCACCGGCCAAGAAAATGTCAGCCCCACCACATTTGATCTCTTTATAAGCCTCGCCGATACAATGGGCGGCGGTCGCACAAGCGGAGACGATTGAAAAACTCGGGCCTTGGAGACCGTGCTCGATGCCGATGACCCCGCCAGCGATATTACTAATGAGCTGGGGAATAATAAAGGGGGACACACGGGAAGGACCCTTTTCACGGAGGATCCGATACCCTTCTTCAAGGGAGAGAATCCCGCCGACACCTGAGCCGACATAAACCCCCACACGGGTGCAATCAATTTTACTAAAATCAAGACCAGCGTCTGCCACAGCTTTCCCGGAAGCGGCCACACTGAGCTGACAATAACGGTCATTACGGCGGGCATCCTTGGGATTCTTAAAATACTTTGAACCATCGAAATCCTTGATTTGCCCGGCAATCTGACAATCAAAGCCGGACACATCAAAACATTCAATGCGGCTGACACCACTTTTCCCCGCGAGCAAATTGCCCCACAGGGTGTCCAAGTCCATCCCGAGGGGAGAGACAATACCTATACCGGTTACGACGACTCGACGTTCACTCATAATTAATTACAAAAACGCGAACTTGCCGATGTAGCAAGCCCGCACTTTAAAAAATATTAAATCTTGCTGGGGGAGGTGAAAAACCTTTTCGGGAATTTTCCAGAAAGCACGGGGGAAGGAAATTCCCTTCCCCCATGCCGGAAAATCAAAACATGTGAGGTATTACTTGTCTTGCTTCTCTTCGATGTAGCGAATAACGTCGCCCACCGACTGGAGCTTTTCAGCGTCTTCATCAGGGACTTCGACGCCGAATTCCTCTTCAAAAGCCATGACGAGCTCTACTGTATCCAGGGAGTCCGCATTGAGGTCCTCGATAAAGGAAGCTTCAGGCTTCACTTGTTCGGGAGTAACCCCGAGTTGTTCCACAATGATTTCTCTCACGCGATCTTCAGTGCTTTTGTCTGCCATATATTTTCTCCTACGATTAGTGTTTCAAAAAATTGTTCAAATAACCATTCCCCCATCCACTGTCATTACTTGTCCTGTCATATAATTACTCATGTCACTGGACAGGAACCAAACGGCATTTGCAATATCTTCGGTGCCACCAAAACGGCTCAGGGGGATCTTTGCAAGTAAATTTTGACGAATTTCATCGTTTAATTTTCCGGTCATGTCCGTTTCGATGAATCCTGGGCAGATCACATTAACTTGAATCCCGCGTGAAGCGTACTCACGGGCAAGGGATTTACTCAGGCCGATCAGCCCTGCTTTGGAGGCTGCGTAATTTGCCTGACCGGCATTACCGATCAATCCCACAATACTGGAAATATTGATGATTTTGCCACTTTTCTGCTTGAGCAAATTGCGCGTGAAAGCTTTACAAATATTAAAAGCGCCCTTGAGATTAATATCCAAAACCGTATCCCAGTCTTCTTCACTCATGCGCATCATGAGTGTATCTCGGGTGACCCCGGCATTATTCACAATAATATCCAGACGGCCATGGACACCCCAGAGTTTCTCCGCAAATTCCTGAACGGCGGCGAAATCCGCGACGTTAAGCTGGCCGGCCTCGGCCTCCAGGCCTTCCGCCCGCATTTCCTCAACCATCTTGAAGGAACTCTCGGATTGGCTCACGGCAATAACCTTTGCCCCTTCACGGGCAAGCTTGAGTGCGATTCCTTTGCCGATGCCGCGACCGGCACCAGTGACGAGAGCGATTTTACCTGTTAGAGATTTTTCCATGAGTTGTAAGAATGGCTTCCCTGTTAATGTGTCCGTTGCCTTTTGCCAATCCTTTTTTTAAAAAATTAATATCTTTACAAAACCGGCTTGGCTTAGATTCCCTATCTTCCGATTAAATTTTTGACAGGGTTTCCTCGAGTGATTTTACGTCACTCATCGTGTAAACAACCGCTTCTTTATTGATCCGGCGCATGAGTCCCGAGAGGACATTACCGGGGCCGAGCTCGATAAAATCAGTGTAACCTTTCCCGATTAAATATTGCATGGACTGGTCCCAGCGGACCGATCCACACACTTGCTCGGTGAGGGTGTGGCGGATTTCGCCTTGCTCCAGGGCAAATTGCGCAGAGACATTTGCGACGACTGGTTCGACGGGTTTGCCCACAGTCATTCCAGCTAAAACAGCCCCCAGCTTTTCCTGAGCGGATTTCATAAGGCGGGAATGGTAGGCCCCGGCCACCGTCAGGGGAATCACTTTTTTCACCCCCTTGGCTTTTGCCACTTCCACAGCCTTTGCAATATTCGAAGCTTCCCCGGAAAGGACAATTTGCCCTGGGCTATTAAAATTAGCCACATCCACATCGGCCTCTTGCGCAATTTGCACGGCCGTCGCCTCATCAGCACCGATCAGGGATGCCATAGCTCCTTTGGTGGCGTCACAGGCTTGTTGCATGAATGTCCCGCGTTGCTCCACAAGCTTGAGACCTTCCTCGAAAGAAAAAGTCCCGGCAGCCGTGTGAGCGGTGAATTCTCCCAAGGACAAACCTGCACAGGCCCCGATTTGTAAATCCGGCTTATTTTTCCTGAGTATAGCAAGGGCAGCCATGCTGTGGGTGAAAATCCCGGGCTGGCAATTCGATGTCTTGGTCAGCTCCCCCTCCGGGCCGTCGAAACAAATCCTGGAGAGTTTGCGCGCCAGGATGGTATCAGCCTTTTCAAACACATCCCGGGCCTCAGCAAATTGTTCCGCGAGATCACGGCCCATTCCCACTGATTGCGCACCCTGCCCGGCAAATAAAAGACAATACGTTTTACTCATAATTGGCGACGAGTATGCGAAATGACGGATTCCACGCAATCAAAAAGATTTTTTCGCCGCCGTAGCCCCATGAGCAATTTGCTCCCGAAACCCCGTGGGCAGAAAGGTGAGCAAACTAAAAAAAGAACATCAATCAACCACTCCCAGAAGACTAACTCATTGATACTGTGACCTTAATGTCCGCTGTGTCCTGACCCGGCATGGTCGCAAATGCAGGCGTACTCAGCCAGTTTACAACCCCCGCATATCTCCGAATTAAAATCGATACGCAAATTCTGCGGTTTAGCAGAGGCATCCTTACGGATTTGAAGAACGATGCGATATCCGTTGCCTTCGGGAAGCGCGGTTTTTGAGATTATAAAATCTCCCGATCGCTCAAACTCGAGGGCCACCTTGCCGGTCTTTGTCTCGGCACTCGCGCTGACTACCAGTGCTCCGGCGGGAACAGCTTTCATTTGCTCGTCGAGGAGGGTCATACGGATTTTTCGATCCGGTTGGACGTAGAACTCAATATATCCTAAATTCGTTTCGAGAATCTTGCCGCCACTGGGTCCGGCGACATTATGATGATCACCTGCCGTCCAGGCGGTCATCGTAGTCATGAGAATGGCGATCAATAAGGTGAATAAGTATTTCATAAACTTCTGCTCTTTCTCTGGGTTATTTTTTTAAAAATATTCTTTGGCACATTACGGTTCAAAGACTTTTTCTCTCGATAAGCGTCTCCATCCAGTCATAGAGGATGGGGAGAATGATTAATGTCAAAAATGTGGAGGTAATGATTCCTCCGATCACTACCGTGGCCAGAGGCTGCTGCACCTCAGCACCTGCCCCGCTTGCAAAGGCCATCGGCAGAAAGCCCAGCGCGGCGACCATCGCGGTCATTAGCTTTGGGCGTAAACGGGTCAGCGTCCCTTCTACCACGGCGTCACGGATGGATTTGCCCTGTTCGCGTAGCTGGTTAATGAAAGAAACAAGCATCACACCATTAAGTACGGCGATACCAGAGAGTGCGATAAATCCAATCGCCGCCGAAATGGTAAAGGGCATACCGCGTAACCAGATAGAGAGGACACCTCCCGTCACAGCCAAAGGAATGCAGAGAAAGACGAGCGCCGCCTGACGCAGAGAACCGAAACTAAAGAATAGCAGAATGAAGATCAGTGCCAGGGACAGAGGAACGATAACCATCAATCGTCTCGATGCCTCAATATAGTTTTTAAACTGGCCTCCGTACTCGATGCGATAACCTGGGGGGAGCTTGATCTGATCGGTTTTTTCACGGGCCTCCTCGACCCAGCTTGTCACATCCCGGCCCCGTAGGTTGACCATGATTGCCGCCCGTCTCTGACCTAGCTCACGGGAAATTGAGTTCACCTTTTCCCCGACTGTAAACTCAGCGACCTGTCCGAGGGTTAAGAGTCCTCCCTCAGAGGTCCTCACCGGCAGCGATTTCATCACCTGCATGTCATTGCGGATATCCTCAGGTAACCGGACGACCACCGGATAACGCCGATTCCCGTCGATGACCACACCACTTTCCATCCCTGCCAGTGCGGTGGAAACGGCCTCATTGATTTCGGAAACGTGGACGTTATAACGTTTCATCGCTTCACGGTCGGGAGATATTTCCAACAGGGGAGCTTTACCCAGTGCGTCGAACTCCACCTCGGCAGACCCTGGCACTTTCTCAAGAATTTCGCGGACCTCTGTGGCGATCCTCTCGATTTCATCATACTGATCCCCAAAAACTTTCACGGCGATATCCGCACGCGTACCTTCCAGAATTTCATTAAACCTCATTTCGATGGGCTGGGAAAAAAGGTAAGCCTGCCCGGGAACCTGAATCCCGAGTTCTTTGCTCATCAGACCAGCCAACTCCTCTTTGCTCCGGGCTGTAGTCCACTCGTTCTGTGGCTTATAGAAAATGTAGCTATCAGAAACATTCACCCCCATGGGGTCTGTCGCCACCTCCGCGGTCCCAATGCGGCTAAAGGTATAGGTGACCTCCGGGAACTTTTTGAGCAGCACTTTTTCTGAGGCTATTTGCATTTCCACCGATTTATCCAGGCCGATGCTTGTAGTGCGGATCATGTGTGTGGCGAAAGATCCTTCATCGAGCTGGGGAATGAATTCCTTGCCCATTCGGTTCAAAATGAATAAAGATGCAATAAATAAAATGAGGGCTCCACTGACAAATATCCACCGGCGACGGAGCGCTCTGAGCAATAGTGGAGTGTATATGTTTTTAAAAAATGTGACCAGACGACTATCCCTTTCCTCGATCTCCCCGCCGAGAAAGTAAGAACACAAAACAGGCATCAAGGTCAGGGCCAGCACAAGCGCACCGACTAATGCCATCATGACGGTAATAGCCATGGGCTTGAACATTTTCCCCTCGATACCCGTCAGAGCGAGTATGGGTATGTACACCACCGTCACGATGATCATCCCAAAAAACATCGGGCTACCCACCTCTTTGGCAGCGATGAGAACCTCATGGCAACGCTCTTTGACACTCAGGACACGCCCGAGCTCACGCTGCCGATGGGCCAGATGACGGATGATATTCTCCACCATGACTACCGCTCCATCTATAATCAGCCCAAAATCGACTGCGCCCAAGCTCATGAGATTTCCCGATATTTTCGTTTGTACCATCCCCGTGATGGCAAAGAGAAAGGAAAGTGGGATCGCCGCCGGAGCGAAACGTGAAACGCTTGTTTTTCTGAATTTCGAAGATGAGCGACTCTCGGGAGTGGATGCTTCCGCCCTTTCCTATTTGCTGGAGGAATACTACCGCCAGTTTCCCCTAGTTTGATACATTGTTAATGATTGTCCGAATTCTTAATGGAGAACTAGGAGATAACTTTCAAAGGAATTACCTTAATTTAACTTTAGAATATCATTTATATATAATGATTTATCACGGTAATTAGATTGTTTAACGTAAGATTAAATTCGCAGATTATAGTGCAATATCTTCTGTTCAAGCTCTTTAGTTATTTTTATGATGATCTTTCAGTTTAAGTGTCGGATTGCGGGAATATTTTAAAATTAATCTTTTAGGATAGGTCTGTAGATGTCCTAGGGGTAGTAGTAAATTAAAGGGGTATTACAAATAATAAAAATGAATTTATACTCACACAGCCTTCCAAATACTTCTCCCGATTACTGGGAAAAGCTGGAGATTCATCTGGATGAAGTAGCATCCTTGGCGGTACAATTTGCGGAAAAGATAGGATCATCTAGTTGGCTTCATAATGCTGGCTGGTTACATGATTTAGGGAAGGTGGCTCCAGAGTTTCAGAACTATTTACTCCGAGAAAACGGGTTCGATCCCTCGGAGACCGATGATAGTGTGGGCGGAAGGATTAACCACTCAAGTGCAGGAGCAGCATTTGCAGAGGAAAAGTTTAATTCTGGTCAACGGCTTTATGGAAGGATTCTTTCCTATATCATTGCAGGGCATCATGCCGGTTTACCGGATTGGCATCCATCTGATTCAGCAAATGCAGCACTTTTAGTCAGGCTGTCTAATGAGGGGAAAAAGAATATTGATGCGGTTCGTCACTTGATAGGATTTGTTGACAAGGAGCTAAAACCTGTCAATTCGCTTCCTTGTCATATCACCCGTAAAAATCTGCATTTTTGGATTCGCATGATGTTTTCATGTTTGGTTGATGCAGATTTTTTACGAACAGAAGCATTCATGTCGCCAGAACGTTCAGCAGAAAGGCGTAGTTCCGTGGGGCTTAATGAACTTAAAGATAAGTTTGATGGTTTCATGAGACAAAAAACGAAGTATGCTCCACAAACAAAAGTTAATCAAATCCGCAAAACAGTATTAGATTCTTGTCGTGCCGCAGGTTCACAAAAAGCGGGGCTGTTTTCCCTGACTGTGCCGACAGGAGGGGGGAAGACACTTTCGTCGATGGCATTTGCCTTGGAACACGCGACAGTCCACCAGAACAACAGGATCATATACGTTATTCCCTACACAAGTATTATTGAACAGACAGCTGCTATCCTAGGAGAAATATTCGGATCCGAGAATGTAATTGAACATCACAGTAATATTAATTCAGATAAGGAAACCCAGCAGAGTAAACTAGCATCAGAGAACTGGGATGCCCCAATTATTGTAACGACGAATGTCCAATTCTTCGAGTCTCTTTATGCCGCCAGGCCAAGCCGTTGTAGGAAACTACATAATTTACAAAATAGTATTGTGATACTTGACGAGGCTCAATTACTTCCTCCTGACTTACTTGGCCCCTGTGTGGATGCCTTGAATGAATTGACCGAAAACTATCAAGCCACAGTACTTTTTGCTACGGCGACACAACCAGCATTACCGGGAATAAGTCATGTCCGTGAGATTATTCAGGACTCCGTTAGTATTTATGAGGAGTTGAAGAGAACGGAGATTGTTTTTCCTCAAGATATGAACACGTGCAGTTCTTGGGATCAAATTGCTGGGGAACTGAGAAAAAAAATCCAAGTGCTCTGTATTGTTAATACAAGGAAGGATTGTAGGACACTCCATGGACTCATGCCCAAGGGAACCGTACATCTTTCTACGTTGATGTGTGGTGAACATCGTTCGTTCACGATTCGGAAAATTAAGGAAAATCTCAAGACTGGTCAATCCATTCGTGTCATCAGCACTCAATTAGTTGAGGCGGGTGTGGACATTGATTTTCCGGTAGTTTACCGGGCTCTGGCAGGATTGGATTCCATTGCGCAGGCTGCTGGGCGTTGTAATCGCGAAGGCAAACTCAATGATCAAGGGTCGCTAGGGCATGTTCATGTCTTTATCCCTCCTAAAAGCTCACCCCCCGGATTACTTCTTAAGGGGGAAAATGTGACACGGGAACTCTACTCCATGGGTAATATTGATGCACTTGCCCCTGATTCATACGAACGTTATTTTAAGTTATATTATTCGTCACTCAATGACACTGGGCAGGGTATCCTTAAAGATCTAATCCCCGATAACGATGAACTTGCCATCCCTTTCAGAAGTATAGCGACGAAGTTCCGTTTAATAGATGATAGTGCTCAACGTACTGTGCTCGTCCCCTACGGTAATGGCAAAGAGTTGATCCATGAACTTAAGATTACTGGTCCATATCATCAACTTCTCAGAAAATTACAACGCTTTACGATCAATCTTCCCGTCAAGTTGTTTGACAGATTCAAAGCGGCAGGCAGGATTTCTGAAGTTAATGAAGGTTTTTTTATTTGGGAAGGATGGTATGATGAGGTTACAGGAGCTGATATTTACGAGGAGGGACCTAGTGATGAAGATTGTATTGTTTAACTCAATAACCACGGAGGAATCATGAAAGGTTTTTGTCTGGAAGTATGGGGCGACTACGCCTGTTTTACCCGTCCGGAGATGAAGGTGGAACGGGTGAGTTATGATGTAATTACCCCTTCATCTGCTAGGGCTATTTTTGAAGCGATTCTGTGGAAACCTGCCATTCGCTGGAGGATACAACGCATTGATGTATTGGCTCCCATACGATGGATTTCAGTGCGTCGTAATGAGGTTGGTAGCGTGATGTCAACTCGTTCAAAAGTAGGTATCTTTATTGAAGAAGACCGTCAGCAAAGAGCTGGACTGTTCCTTCGTGATGTCAAATACCGGTTGTTTGCTGAATTTGAATTTATCCCTCCAGATAAGAGGGGAAAAGGATTAAATCCCGTTCCCGAATTTCTTCAAGGAGACATCGAAGAGAATAAGATTATTCGCCAAGATGAAACCCCGGACAAGTATGCATCCATGTTTGAGCGGCGGGCGAGGAAAGGCCAGTGTTTCAATCAGCCCTATCTCGGATGCCGTGAGTTCTCAGCTTCCTTCCGTTTGGTTGAACCGGGTAGGGAAGCATCTCAGCCTATTTCTGAAACACGCGATTTAGGGTGGATGCTTTATGATTTAGATTATTCTGATCCGATTGACCCCAAGCCCCGTTTTTTTCGGGCAGAACTCAAGAACGGTGTGATCGATCTCGATCATGTGGAGGTTAGATCGTGAGCGAACTGCACACATCCTATCCGGCACTGCTTGATCAAATTGCACATGTACATCAACAGGCCCAGGTCGGTGCGGCGGGTGCGGTTAACTCTCATCTCATTATCCGCAACTGGCTGATTGGTGCTTATCTAGTTGAATATGAGCAGAAGGGGGAAGACCGGGCGCGATATGGAGTTCAATTGCTTCAGCATGTTGCTCAGGATTTAAAAATCAGATCTGTAAATGGGTGTAGTCGCCAAATGTTGGAACGGATGCGGTTGTTCTATGTTGCGTATCCTCAAGTCTCAAAAACGATATCCTCACCGTCGGTGAGCATTTTTAATAACCCGCTTGTATACAAAGGGTTGCAAATTAGCTGTCCACCGGTGAGCAAAACCGGTTCCCCATCCGATAGGCACCCCTCACCCCTACCACCTGAGATGGTTCTTAAATTATCTTGGACGCATCTTGTCGAGCTTCTTGGAGTCGATGATTCATGGGAGAGGGCATTCTACGAGAACGAATGCCTCAAAGGAAATTGGTCGAAACGCCAACTTCAACGCCAGATTGGATCACTTCTTTACGAGCGGACGGGGCTTTCCTCGGGCAAACAGTCCTTGATTGAACATGCCAGAAATCAGGCTGCACAAGCCCCTACTCAAGTAGCCGATCTGATCCGAGATCCCTATGTTTTGGAATTCACCGGTCTTTCGGAAAGATCCCACTATCTTGAAAAGGATCTGGAGAAAGCCCTCCTCGAACATCTTCAAACTTTTCTCTTGGAACTAGGCACGGGTTTCTGTTTTGAGGCCCGCCAGAAACGGATCACTGTGGGTAACAGTCATGACTATCTGGATATGGTATTTTACCACAGGATTCTCCGTTGCCACCTACTTATTGACCTGAAAACCAGGCCATTTGAACACGGTGATGCAGGACAGATGAATTTCTATCTCAACTATTGGAAAGATCAGATGATGGGAGAGGGAGATGGACCTCCGGTTGGACTCTTGCTCTGTACAGCTCGTGACCAGACCAAGGTCGAATATTCTACTGGAGGGCTTGACCATCAGCTTTTTGTCTCTCGGTATCTGGTCGCCCTTCCTGATCCTCAAAAGCTTCAACAACTCATCGAAACAGACCGTGTTGTCTGGGAACAGCATCATACCCCTGACGTCCCTATTTCTAACAACGAGGTAAAACCATGATTCTCCAAGCCCTGAAGGAATATTATGACAGGAAAGCCGCCGACCCAGACAGTGAGATCGCCCCGATAGGGTTTGAGTGGAAGGAAATTCCCTACATTGTCGTGATTGATTCGACTGGAAAATCGGTCTCGCTGGCCTGTACATACGAAGGGACGGGTAAGCAAAGAAGGGCAAAACGATTTCTGGTGGCTCAGACAGTTAAACGAACCGCGGGTGTCGCGGGAAACTTTCTTTGGGATAATCCTGAATATGCACTTGGCATTGATCTGAAAGGAAAGCCGGATCGAGTGGTTTTGCGACATAAGGCGTTTGTTGCTCGAATCAAAGAAATGGAGACCATTGGAGATGATGGCGTCACGGCTCTTCTGACGTTTTTGGACCAACCAGACAAAAAGGTGGTCATTGAGAGGTTTGATGAAGTAGCTAAACAATTAATCGAAGAAGGATCCAATGTCTCATTCAGATTAGCTGGCGAGATGGGATTGATTTCAGATAGCCCCAAAGTCCGGGCATTCATTCAAAAATCGGCCTCAGTATCTGGAACCTCTAAGGTGTGTTGCATGGTTACAGGAGATGTTGATGATTTTCAGGAAACACACCCAGCCATCAAAGGGGTATGGGGTGCGCAGACGTCCGGTGCCAATATTGTCTCTTTCAATCAATCGGCATTTCGTTCCTTCGGTAAAGAGCAGGCTGGAAACTCACCTGTGGGCAAACAAGCTGTCTTTGCCTACACGACCGCTTTGAATGGATTGCTCCATAAGGACTCCAAACAGCGCATGCAAGTCGGAGATGCCTCGACTGTTTTTTGGGCGGAGAAAGAAACCGATTTGGAATCCCATTTTGTGGACATTTTTGGTGAAGCTGCCAAAGATAATCCTGATGCTGGCGTGAAGGCTGTTGAAGGGCTTTTCAAGGCAATCAATAATGGGGCCTATGCGGCAAGTGAATCACAGACACGCTTTTATGTTCTCGGGTTGGCACCGAATGCCGCAAGGATCTCTGTCCGGTTTTGGATTGTTGGAACGGCTGGGGAAATGGCCGGAAAAATAGCCTCCCATTTTAAAGATTTGGAAATTGACCACGGACCCAAGGATAGACCGTATTTCTCTCTTTTTAGATTGCTCGTCTCGACAGCTTCCTCGGGTAAATCGGAAAATATTTCCCCGAACCTCAGCGGCGATGTAATGAGAGCTATTTTACAAGGGCTTCCTTATCCTGAAACCCTCCTCCACGGGGTTACTCGAAGGATTCGAGCTGAAAGGGAAGTCACTCACATCCGTGCTGCCATCATCAAAGCCTGTATCAATCGAAAAACAAGATTTAACAATCCACATGAACCAGAGGAGATCAAAGTGAGTCTCGATATTAAAAATACAAACATCGGTTACCGTCTAGGGCGGCTTTTTGCTACCCTTGAGAAAATCCAGCAAGAAGCCAGTCCGGGTATCAACGCCACGATCCGCGATAAATTTTATGGGGCGGCATCGGGTTCCCCTGTTACCGTTTTCGGCAATTTAATGCGATTAAAAAACCATCACCTTGCCAAACTTGAAAACCAGGGAAGAAGAGTAAATTTGGAACGTCTCCTCGGCGAAATTATGGATGAGATCGGCGATTTCCCTGCTCATTTGCCTATTGGTGACCAAGGGCGATTTGCAATTGGTTACTACCACCAGATGCAATCGTTTTACACAAAGAAAACTGAAGAACAAAAAAAATTAAACATCAACGAAAGAATCCATGATGAATCCGATTAAAAACCGATATGACTTTGTACTTATTTTTGACGTCCTAGACGGTAATCCCAATGGTGATCCAGATGCAGGCAACTTACCCCGGCTCGACCCCGAAACAGGTTGTGGTCTGGTCACGGATGTCTGCCTGAAGCGAAAGATCAGGAACTATGTTCAAATCACAAAAGGACTCTCTTCACCATTCGATATATTTGTAAAAGAGAAGGCTGTGTTGAATAAACTCATAGATGAAGCCCATGAGCAAGAAAGTGTAAAATCTAAAGAAAAGGGTGAAAAAACAGAAGAGGCAAGAAAATGGATGTGTTCAAAATATTTTGACATCCGCACCTTTGGTGCAGTCTTGAGCACAGGAAAAAATGCTGGTCAAGTCCGCGGTCCAGTCCAGCTTACATTTGCACGATCAGTCGATCCGATTGTCACTTTGGAGCATTCGATCACTCGTATGGCTGTCGCGACCGAAGCGGAGGCTGAGAAACAAGGTGGTGACAACCGGACAATGGGACGCAAAAACACCGTTCCTTATGGTGTCTATGTCGGCCATGGGTTCATCTCGGCTCATCTTGCGGCACAAACCGGATTTACGGAAGATGATCTTAATCTTTTATGGGAAGCACTGAAAAACATGTTTGAACACGACCGCTCGGCGGCACGAGGGACAATGTCGATGCAGAAATTGGTTGTTTTTAAACATGATACAGCCCTTGGGAATGCGCCTGCGCACGAACTTTTCAAAAGGGTAAGCTTGAAAAAGAAAGATTTAGAAAAACCGGCCCGTTCCTTTGATGATTATGACTGTTCAGTAGATGAGCAGGGACTCCCATCTGGTATTACCATTGAGTCCATCTAAATAGGATTAGAAGTGCTTAAAGTCATGGAACAAGAACAATCTATTCCCCTTTCGGCACTCCAGCATCATCTTTTTTGTCCGAGGCAGTCTGCGTTAATCCATCTGGAGCGGCTCTGGCAGGAGAACCGTTTTACGATGGAGGGAAGGGTTTTACACGAGACAGCCCATGACCCTTCTGCTTCAGGAACGGATGGTAAAGGCGTTCGATTGGCGAGGGGATTATCCCTGTCTTCAACCCGGCTAGGGCTTTACGGTGTTGCTGATGTGGTGGAGTTCCATCCGGATGGGAGGGTGGTTCCTGTGGAATATAAGCGGGGTAAACCGAAGGAGCATGACGCAGACCGGATACAGCTCTGTGCCCAAGCATTTTGCCTCGAGGAAATGCTCTCGGTAGAAATTCCTTTGGGTTTTCTCTTTTATGGCCAGAACCGGAGAAGGGAGGAGGTTTCTTTGGATGGCACACTCCGGGAACACACGGAGCAAATTGCAGCAGATTTGAGGGCAATGCTTAAATCCGGGGTAACTCCCAAGGCGGTACGTGAGCCGAAATGTGATAGTTGCTCTCTGATAGACCTTTGTTTGCCGGAGGCTATGAGATACCAGAGTGTCAGGGAATACAACAACCGGCTTTTTGACCATTTAAATGAGAATGATCCATCATGAAAACACATCTCAATAGCCTTTATGTGACATTGGAAGGATCGTGGTTAACCAAAGATGGTCAAGCAGTGGATATACGTCATGAAAAACAATCAAAATTAAGGGTTCCTCTCCATAATCTCGAAAGCATTGTATGTTTGGGTTATGACATCGGGATGAGTCCCCAACTAATGGGTGCTTGTGCTGAAGCGGGTATAACGGTCTCATTTCTGTCTCCGAACGGGAAGTTTATGGCGTCAGTGCACGGGCCGACAAAGGGAAATGTCCTGCTGAGACGTCAGCAATATAGAAAAG
>ENA-ORBV01008242-ORBV01008242.1-microbial-mat-metagenome-genome-assembly--contig:-NODE-8242-length-17588-cov-5.627034_pt1 | contig 17588 bp, 19 predicted proteins | sample MGYA00237777_ERZ505514 | MGnify/ENA primary metagenome ERZ505514 (study PRJEB26160, sample SAMN06269048) | microbial mat metagenome | isolation source: Oligotrophic lake microbial mat | place...
GATGTGTTGATCCGTTGCCTCGACTTCTCGGCGGGTTGTGGAATTCCTCTCACGTGGGATACCTTTCCGATTCGTATGTATGAGAATCGGGGAGAAAGTCTTCTCCAATTGGTCGGGGCGGTGGTTCGTTTGTCCGATTTTATCAATAAGGTGTCCGATTACGATGCTGCCAATACGTCCTATCTTCTCTCGGTAATCGTGTCTGGATGTTTCGCGTATTGCGAGAAATTCGGATACGATTTGATGGGCGCGTACGAGGAAAAGATGGTGTACAACGCGAATCGTGCTGATCATTCCATCGAAGCCCGTAAACTCGCAGGCGGAAAAGCATTCTAAATGTATCTTGACGCTCACGTCATCGATAAGAAGCTATGGATATCGGAACGTAACGCGGAGGGGGTTCGCTCAGTAAAGCAGACGAACCCCCCGTATGTGTTTTACTATGAAGACGCATCGGGATCGTACCGGGCCATCCACGACGACAATGTCAAACTGAAACGCTCGTTCCACACCAAATACTTCGATATGAAGACGGCGATTCAGAAACGCCGCTCTGATCATATCCAGTGTTACGAAACCGATGTGAACCCCGTTCATCGTTATTTGGAAGAGAAGTATCCCAATGATGACGAGATTCCGCCGATGCACGTTTCGTTCATCGATATCGAGGTCGCCCAAGTCGAGGGCATGGGATACGATGGATCGCGTCCGGACAACGCACTGGGTGAGGTCACCGCGATCACCCTGTATAATGTGTGGGAAAAACTAGCCTACACGATTGCCACGTGTCCTCCGGGAATGACCATGGAGGAAACCCGATCCCTCTTGGACGATGCCTCGAACGAGGATGGATTCGGCGCACTGAGCGAGGAAGAGGGATACTATCTCTGTACGAGTGAACGGGAACTTCTCCAGACGTTCCTCGATCTCATTCAGTCCTCAGATGTTCTATCCGGGTGGAATTCCGAGTTCTATGATCTTCCCTACCTGATCAACCGAATCCGGGTTCTGTTCGGAGAAGAAGACCCGTTGAGAATCGCCCGAGAGACCGGGGATAACGTCAATCCCATGAAGGTGTCGGACGAGGCTCAAGTTCATTTGGAACGGTTCAACCTGTTCCCCACGCTACCCACGTTGAGGATCAAGGACCAATACGGAAAGATGGTCCAGACCTACCGGCTCCACGGTAGGGTCCATTTGGATTACATGCTGTTGTTCCAGAAATTCACCAAGGCCACCTTGGGCGAACTTCATTCTTACGCGTTGGATTACGTGCTCAACACGGTGGTTCAACAGTCGAAGGTCGCCTACGACGGCACGCTGGATGATCTTCGCGAACACAACTTTCGCCGATTCCTCGCGTACAACAGACAGGACACGATGGGCCTCGGGGCCATCGAAGAGAAACTCACCATCATGGATCAGGCCAACACCATGGCCCACATGGCGGGTGTCACCTTGGATAACGTCCTCGGATCGGTGGTCATCATCGAACAGGCGATTCTTCGTCGTTTGCATAAACAGGGACGAATCAGTTTCGATAAGCCCCGGAATGACGAGGGGGATAAGATTCCCGGCGCGTTCGTAGTTGATCCCCAAGCCGGAATGCACGAGTGGATCGTATCGTTCGACATTGCATCACTCTACCCGAGCATCATCCGTATGCTCAACATCAGTCCCGAAACTCTGGTTGGACAGTTCCTAACCCCAGCGACGGATAAACTGATCAAAGATTTCATGAAAGACGATCCCGATCTTTCCACTTCGGCTTGGGCTCAGGTCACCGGGGTTCTCGAATATCACGAGATCATCGATGGGAGTTCCAAGACATACTCGTTCCAGTACGCGGCGGGCCATATCGAGGAACGCACCGGCCCGGAGTGGAAACAATGGCTCATCGTTAATAACTACGGAATTTCCGCCAACGCCACCGTGTTCGATATGAACCGCAAGGGCATCGTTGCGGAATGTATCGATGATTGGTTCCACGAGCGAATCAAGTCGAAGAAGAAGGCGAGCGAGTTCGAGAAGAAACTCGGCCTCCTTATGAAGGAAACGAAGACAGAGGATTTGGTTCCAAGTGAAATTCACGAGTTGAACAAGTCGGTTGTCAAGTGGAACACGATTCAAACGGTTCAGAAAACTTTCTTGAATTCAACTTATGGTGCTCTACTGAATAGGTTCTTCCGGTTCAACGATGTCCGATTGGGTAAGTCGGTCACGCTGAGCGGGCGAGTCGTTACAAAGCACATGATCAAGAAAACCGCCGAGGTGATCACAGAAAATTACGAGTTCGACCGCAATGCAATCATCTACGGGGATTCCGTCGTGGGGAATTCCGAGGTCGTGATTGAAGGCGGCAAGCGGGTTCCCATCGAAAGCCTGTTCTCGACCGTACGCGACACCCACGGGGAAAAGGAATACGATTTTCCGGATACTAAAGTTCTCACCTACGATCCAATCTTGAGAAAGTCCGTATATCGTCCGATCAAGTACATTATGCGTCACAAGTCCGGGAAAAAGGTATTCCGGGTGTGGTCGAACAACTCCACCTACATTGACGTGACAGAAGATCATTCCCTCATGGGATATGTGAACACGAACAATCGTCGGGCTGACGAATCGTTCATGATCAAGGTCAAGCCAGAGGAATTGGGAGATCGCGTAAATTCGTTGATCCATCTCAAAACCGTCCCATACGAAGTCACGTCCTCGCGGGGATATTCGAAGGAAGTCTATGAACTGCTCGGGAACGTGGTGGGCGATGGACATGCGGAAAAAAAGACGAATGGGGGGATTCGGGTGTCCGTGGGGGCACAAGACATCACCGAGATATCTCGTAAATTGTTCGACCCTCTTGTCGAACAGGGATTGATCACCTCGTATGCGGTCCGCCGTAACGGTCATGATGTAACTCTTTGTGGGACGAAGATTTATCATTTGGTTCGAGACGCCCTATACCGGAATGGAACAAAGGAAGTCCCTCAATGGCTGTTTGGTGAAACACCGGAAAACATCGCGGCTTTCCTGCGGGGATATTTCAGTGCGGACGGCACGGTTGCACGGGGGGTTATCCGACTGACCTCTGTCGTTGAAGAAAATTTGATTCGGGTCAAGAATCTCCTATTCCAATGCGGGATTGCTTCTACGTACTTCACCGAGACCAAACCGAATTTCTATGAAGGCGTATGTTCGAACACGTTCAGCCGCCATTTGGTCGTTCGTTCGACCGAAGAATTTCGTGATCGCGTTGGGTTTCTATTGGAGCGCAATCAGAAGCGTATTATGGATCGCAATAAATGCATTCGCGTTAATACGGAAGAACATGATTTTGAACTGATTAAGGTCTCCATGGTTGAGGAGATTCCGTTCAACGACTACGTCTATGATATCGAAATGGAGGATACCCACACGTTCTTTGCCAATAATATACTCGTCCACAACACCGACTCTGTATACGCGAGCCTCGATTGGTACATTAAAAAGAACAAATTCGACGCGAGCAATTTCGCAACGTTTTCGAAGAAAATAATCAAACTCTCGGATGAGATGGGGGATCAGATCAATTCCTCGTTTTATGATTTCGTCCGATCTAACTTCCTCGTGGACGATCACCGGTCTAAGGCGATTGAAGCCGTGCGCGATGTCGTAGCCCCCCGAGGGTTGTTCAAGGAGGGGAAAAAGAGATACGCGTTGTGGGTGATTAATTCCGAGGGGAAGCCCAAGGATGAGATCAAGATCATGGGGATGGAGACGCGGCGATCCGATACGCCCAAGGTGCTCCAGAAATTCATCGAAACCTGCATGGAAAAGGTGTTGAAGGAGAACGCACAGTATCCGGAGATGTACGCGTTCGTTCAGGAATATCGAAAGACGGTGTACCGGAAGAGTGAGTTGTGGAATCGGGGATCACCACAGAGGATCAAGAATCTCACCGGAAAGACCCGGGAACTCGCCACATACGAATCCGCGTTGGAGCGAGGGCTCACCATGGCGAAGAAGCCCCTCGTGCATTTCTCCCTGATGGCCGCGATGAACACGAATGCGTTGATCAAGTTGAACGAGGAAACCCGATGGGATCAGTTCCGGGATGGGGACAAGATCGAGATCATCAGTCTCAAAAAGAACGAGTATGGGTTCAAAACCGTTGCTATTCGGTCGGGAGAAACCTACATCCCTGATTGGTTCCGTGCGTTGCCCTTCGATAACAAGGCGATGGAAGAGAAGATGTTCGATAAAAAGCTCTATAACACGCTTGGGGTGATTCTCGAATGGGACTTTACCGCCGAGGATAACCACGCCGAAGTGGTGTTCGAGAAAGAGGATTTCTTTTCATGACCGAGGCCCTGTATGGCTATTTGTGCGACATCTCCCGACTGGCGTTGCAGTTCGGCGGACGGGTTGAAACGATTCTGTTCAAGCCCGTGGAGGGGAAGGTTGCCACCGTGGGTCAGGACCCCTATGGGAATCTTCTGATCGATTCCACCTCAAAGGCGAATATCCCGGAAATCACCGTGGGAGGATGCTTGCACAAGTTGAACCATCTGAGTACGGCGCTGACCGTGATGGGAGATCGCAAGCTAAAGGCGGGGGCTAGGATCGAAATAGAGACCCGTATGGCATCGGATCAAAAGACCCTCATTGTGGGGTCGTTCACGTTCGTCACCGGGCGTACACGGGCTCAATACGTCACCAAGGACCCCTTCCGTGCCAAGGCCGGGACCAAGGTGAACCGGGTGAAGATCAATAAATGGCCCACCGAGTTCCACATCGATGCGGAGTCGGTCGAGGCATTCGACGAGGCCCACAAGGTTCATCTCTCCTCGGAATCCGCCTCCAAGGATGACCTGATTCTTCTCTGTTTGGAGAATGACGAGATCAAGGTTCGATTTGGAGAAATCGCCGCCGTGAAATCCGATCCCAAGACGGAAACGGTCATTTCCCGGAAAATCATGGGAGACAAGTCCCCCTACCGGTTGATCCTTTCCGCCGCTACGTTTCGGTCCACCATGAAGGTGATGGGTCCCGATGGGGGGATTGCGAAACTCTCCGATCACGCGCTCTCGATCAAATCCGAGTCTCTTCACGCCGTATATACGATTACCCTCACGGGGAAGATCGAGGAGCCGTAATGAACTGGTTCAAGAAGAAACCCTCCGTAGAGGAAGTGGTCGCCGAAGCCGTATCCGCCGCGCTCAAGTTGGAACGCGATGAAGCAACGCGTCAACGCGCCCGGGATGCCAAGAAGCAAGAAGAGGAGGCCGCCCGAATCGAGGAAGCGGAGAAGGCCAAATCGGATGCGATTGACGCGGCTGGTCAAGAACCCCTGTTGCGAGTGGTGATCACCGCGAAAATCAACGAGGCGGGTAATCTCGAAGCCGTTTACGATGTGGAATCCAATGATGCGGGAATCCAAATGATCGACCGTTCCTACGAGGGACCCCGCTGGAACAAACTTCGTTCGGTTCAGGAAAAAATCACGTTGTTCTTGTACGATGCCGTGTCCTCTTTGGCGGAACCCATTCTCCCGGACGCGACCGTGACCGAATTGGATTTGCGCCGAGAGGTATTCGATTCGCCCGGACAGGCGCAGCCGTTCGTGACCACCGAGGTTGACATTACCGGGGCTACGAGGTATGGTCAGGGATGAGTAAGAAAATCTACATGATCAGACACGGCGAATCCATGGGGAACGCGTGGGAATACGCATACAATCATGAAGAGATGAACTTTCTCACCAATTTGGGTCAACAGCAGGCAAGAGCCGCCGGGAAGACCTTGCTCAAGAACAAGGTGCAGATCGACGAGTGGCATTGCTCGAAGATGGTTCGTGCCCGACACACGTTGAGTTTGATCTCATCCGAGATCGGGTGCTGGAAGACCGAGTTTCCCCAGACCCGTTACAATCTTCATATGGACTTGAACGAAAACCATACGTGGGCCTCACCCTCGGATCACGCCAACGCGGTGGGTCAATTCGTCTCCCGGGTGGTGAATCCATTTTTGAACAGTCACAGTGAGGCCCAGACGCTCGGGATCGTTTCCCATTATTACGATGGATTTACTGTTCACTCAGCTATCGAAGAAATTCGGATTCACCCGATTCCACATCGATGGGTATCAGGATTACATTCCAAACGGTCATGTGTTCTGTTGGGACATGAACTATCCCAAAGAAATTCGCGGCCTAGAAGAAATACCTGATCCAAACCATAAATATCGATGATTGAGTTCGAAATCACAGAGTTTGGTGAAGTTGCATATGGGAGCCATGAAACGTGTCCCATGTGTGACCCGAAACGAGTTGACGAAAGCATCGAGACAATCGAGGTACCATACGGGTTAGCCATGAAGAAAATACAAGAGGATAACGAAATGTTAGTCGAGAAAGACCATCTAAAGGATTCCGCGCCGGGTGTATTCGTCGAGGGGCAGACCGTCCGGACCCCACTCGGGGTGGGGAAGATCATCGGCTACGAGAATGGAAAATGGCTGGTCGAACATGAGACGGGCGCGACCCAGTCGTTTCAGACTGGTCAGTTGCAATCGGTCCAGATTCTAAGGGGATAAAAATGCGTTACTGGTTCGATACGGAATTCATCGAGACCGGCTCGGTCGTGCATATGTTGTCGGTGGGAATCATCGCAGCGGATGGTCGAACCTACTACGCACAGGACAAGACCGCACCGTTGGACCTCGCGTGTCCGTGGGTGAAAAAGAACGTGTTTCCGCATCTCGAAGCCGGTGCATGGAAAGAACGATCCAAGATCGCCACCGAGGTTCGTGAGTTTTGTCGCGATCAACCAGAATTCTGGGCATGGTATGGCGCGTACGATTGGGTCGTTCTGAGTCAACTATACGGGAGGATGATCGACGTGCCCCGGGGATGGCCGATGAACGTCATGGATGTTCATCAGTATCAGATAATGCTAGGAATTCCGGATATCGCGGTTCCTGCTCAGACGACCCCGCCTCATCATGCCCTGAACGATGCGGTATGGACAAAGGGGATTCATGATTGGTTGGACCGGAATGCGTCGTTTGTATGAACTCACTGGCTATTCCAGCAATACTAGATATTGGGAGTTTAGCTCAGTCTGGTAGAGCATTCGGTTCCAACCCGAAAGGTCGCAGGTTCAAATCCGTGCATCTCCCGCCATTTTCTTTTGCGCGAATATTTGTTTGGTCGGGGTAATTGGATTTGAACCAACGGTCTCTCGTTTCCAAAACGAGCGGATTACCAGACTTTCCCATACCCCGAGAATCGTCGTTCGGACTATTTATCAATGTTCGGACTATTTATCAATAGGTTTTTGAATAACGGGCCGCCTTTGAAGTGGATTACACAAAACGGAGTACCCGGAATTGCAGCGGATTTGCATTGAACATAATCCCACCAACCCTCGGATCGCGCGGGTCGGTCAGAGTGGAGTCATCGATTTCGCATTCTGAACAAATGGAACGTGGGAGATTGTTCGATATCCGGGAGGAGCGAACGAATATATGACTTGATTTATCAAATCCCCTGGATACTTTTGTGTTCATGGAATTGATCACTGTTCTATTTGGTTTGTTATCCACTGTAATGGTTATTTTCGCCACATGGGTGGATCATCGGATTCATGGTTCATTGGGGTGGCCCACCGCGCATCGGATCAATACCGGGGATCGGAACCAAATTCGTGAAACTCGATTCCAAAGAGGATCGGTTTCACTTCGTAAATTTAAATATATTGACTTTCACCTAATAGGTTCCATCTCGATGGGTTTTTCGAAATGAAATCCACGGCAACGTCAACGTCAAAAAGCGCCCTCTGGATGACTGAGTCAGGTCTCGCGTCATAAATACATTCATGAAACTCCTAGATGTTCTGAATGAGAAACGCGAAGCCGTAATGGTCCGGGATCGGGCGTCCCCGAAGGAAGTTACAATTTTAACCGATCCCAGTGGGGCGGAGTTCGTGGGATTCATGAACCGCACCCAATATGCGCGGGGATTGATCATGCAGGAACGGCCTCACCCCACGGGGAAAAAGCACTACGTGATATGGTCTGGATACGAGGCTGTGCACTTGAGTATGGTGAATTCCATCCGCAGGGACTTCGATTGGGAGTTCGATGGGCAGTTGGAGTTTGAGTGGGCGAATCAGTCTAAGAACGTCGAATGGGATCGATTGGGACCGTTTGTGTGGACAGGTCCGCAGAGCTTTCTACAATCCCCGCTGGCACAATTAATTGGCCGAACGGGAAAACTAAGGGACTTATAGCGTTGACTCCCTAAACGATTTAGGGTACTAATCCGATACCGTTTGAAGGGTGCCGGAAATGAGCCGTTCCACAATCAGCCTCTACCAGCTTTCCCAGATGTTTCCGAACGAGGAGACGGCCCGGAAGTACATGGAGGCCCGCCGTTGGCCCAACGGCCCGGTTTGTTCCGGCTGTGGCGAGGCTAAGAGGATCGGAACGCGCAAGAACGGCTATTACCGCTGCAACCCGTGTAAGGTCGATTTTACGGTCCGTACAGGCTCGATTTTCGGTCGCAGCCACATCCAGCTCGATAAGTGGATTTTAGGCATCTACCTGCTGATGACCGCCCGCAAGGGCATTTCCAGCCTGCAACTGAGCAAGGAGCTTGGCATTGCCCAGTCCTCGGCTTGGTTCATGCTTGGCCGTCTCCGCGAGGCTTGCGGCAACGATCCCACGGTGCTTCGCGGCATTGTGGCGATTGACGAAACCTATATCGGTGGCAAAGAGAAGAACAAACACGGCGGCAAGAAGCTCAAGGCCGGACGCGGCACTGTCGGCAAAACAGCCGTACTTGGTATGCGTGAGCGCGGCGGGCGGACCAAGGCGAAGCCAGTCCTCAATACGGAAGCCGACACGCTCCGGGCCGCTATCCATGAACACGTTGCGACTGGCTCTATGAGCGGTGCGCCCGCTGCACTGGATAAGGTTGTCGAGACACTCTTTGCGTTTCGGCCCAATGAGAAACCCGCCGCCAAAACGAACAAGCGCGACCTGTCAACGCTAGAACTTTGTGCCGGCGGCGGTGGCGCGGCGCTCGGCCTGGAACAGGCCGGGTTTTCACACGCGGCGCTGATCGACAACAATTCTCATGCCTGCGCGACGCTACGCGGTAACCGTCCATATTGGAATGTGATCGAGGCGGACATAAACCGATTTGACGCGACCTATTGGCGCGACGTTGACCTTTTGTCCGGCGGCTTGCCGTGCCCGCCGTTTTCTATTGCGGGCAAGCAACTTGGCGCAGACGATGACCGCGATATGTTCCCGGCAATGCTGCGAATTGTGAACGAAGTGAGGCCGCGCGCCGTGATGATTGAGAACGTGCGCGGCATTCTCACCGCCCGCTTTACACCATTCCGCGCCAAGATTGACAAGGCTTTCGACAAGCAGGGTTTTGATACTTACTGGACCGTGTACAACGCGGCTGATTTTGGCGTCCCACAAAACCGTTTTCGCGCTTTCCTTGTGGCGCTAAAGCGCGGCAAGACGAAACCGCTACAGTGGCCAATTCCGGCGCAAGGGCTTTCGTCATCTGTCGGGGAAGCCATTGGCGACCTGATGGGCGCTCGCGGTTGGCGCGGCGCTCGCACATGGCAAGAGCAGGCCAATACTGCCGCCCCAACAATCGTAGGCGGCTCGCATAAGCATGGTGGCCCTGATCTTGGTCCGACGCGCGCCCGACGCGAATGGGCGGAGTTAGGCGTTGACGGCCTTGGCTTGGCAGACGAAGCGCCAGCCGAAGATTTTAAGGGAATGCCGCGTCTTACTGTGCCGATGGTCGCGCGGCTACAGACGTTCCCCGACAACTGGAAATTTGCAGGCGCAAAGACACAATCCTATCGGCAAGTCGGGAACGCACTGCCGGTAAAGCTGGCCTACATCATCGCGCGCGCCGTTCGCCAATGTCTCGCGTAGGGGCCAAAGAGAAAATCCGGCGGTTTTTGCTCGCAAATATCGGGCGCGTGATCGAATCAAGGGAATTGGAAACGGCGGCAGACGGTGCCGTGCAATACAGCCGACGCCTCAGAGAATTGCGTGAACAGGAAGGTTGGCCGATCCTTTCACACAATGACACAACCGATCTAAAGCCCGGCCAGTATCTCTTGAAGGAACGGCCACCGGAAAAGACTGTAGCCTTCGCACGCGGCATATCAGCGAAACTCCGGGCCGAGGTTCTGGACCAGGGGGCTAAGAACGTCACTGGCGAGAAGCCCACAGGCATTTGGCTGCTGGCGGCTAAAGGGAGTCATCCCTATAATTCCCAAAACTAAATAGTGAGCATCGATCCGATCAAGCATAAGAGGTGATGTGCCCCGCTCGTAATGGGGAGAACTCGGATCAATACCGGGGATCGGAACCAAATTCGTGAAACTCGATTCCAAAGAGGATCGGTTTCACTTCGTAAATCTAAATATATTGACTTTCACCTACCGCTGGATGACTGAGTCAGGTCTTCACCGATCTGATTTAGCCGCGCTAGGTCACATAAATCGGGGTCATGAATTGACAAACCGAATTGAACCCGGTATAAGAGAGCTTCCACTAACGGAGGTTCCCTGAATGTCGATGTTCGCCGATGCCAAGACCGTCAACGATGCCCCCGCGAAGAAGAAGGCCGACAAGAAGGCTGAATTCACCATTCCGGGCCTCGCCAATTACGCCCGGGTGACCGCCGCCATCGAGACCCTCTCCACCATGGCAGCCGCGTTGAAGGCGGACGTAAACCGGGTCGCGATGGACACTTTTGTGACCCTCGGCGGTAAGACTGGCATCCGTCCGGAGAATTTCCGTGGCGTCGAGGTCGTGGGCAACAACCGGGCCACGTCGAGCATGGAGCTTCGTCTCCGTGGCGGTGGTTCGCCGGTTTCGATCGAGGAGAAGAAGATTCTCGACACGGCGAAGATTCCCACCACCCGCGAGGTGGCGATTCAGGCCATGTTCGGCTTCAACCCGAAGTACACGAACAACATCGAACTCCTCGGCAAGATCGAGGCCGCGCTCAAGCCCGTGCTCTCGGCGGAGGTCATGGAAGACCTGATCGTCAAGCAGGAAGAGCGTTCCAAGGATGTCGTGACCAAGGAAAGCGTCGATGAAGTGTTCAAGCTGCTCGCCCTCGCGACGGAAAAGCTCTCCACGGCCAAGTCCGCTACGGCGAAGGCCGCCGCGAAGGCGGAACACGAGCACGTTCTCACCCTGCTCCGCATGGTCACGGTTCAGGCCGTGAAGCCCAGCACGGATGAGGACATCGGCGCGGTCATGGCCGCCATCGTCCCGATGGTGATGCCGAAGCCGGTCGAGGTCACGGACAAGGTCGGCGCGTAATGCCCGACGAATATCAATCCACGCTTGATGCCGAACAGGACGCCCACGAGGTGTCCGTTCGAGACGCGGATATGGACGACGAGGATCGGGCCGCCTACTACGCGATGCTCGAACCGCAGGGCTGATCGCGTACGATATAAGGAACAGAAGAATGACCGTCGTAATTATCCAAGCCGTCCTCGTGGTGTTGTGCGGTACATACTCGATGTGGCGAATCGGAAACCGCCCCAATGATGATATAGCCCGAAATCTCTTCGGTGCGGCGATTGCGTTTTTCGTCTCGATCTGGATTTCCTTGGTGTTCCAGTGAGCCTCCTGTATGAGGAATACGCCTACCTGTATCCGCCGCGTCCGAGCAAGACGACGCCGCCCGCAACGGTGGACGTGTACGAACGCCAAGGATACGTCGCCCAAATCAAGCGTAACGGCGATTGCACGATGATATTCGCCAAGGGCAACGATGTACGGTTCATGAACCGCCACAACGAGGTGCCCAAGAGGTGGAAGCCCAGCCCGGATCACATCCGGTTCTTCACGGGTGAAAAGTCATGGAACGTATTCGCCGCCGAACGCGTCGATGACACCCTATACATCTTCGATCACGTCGTCCGCAACGGTGCCCAATTGGTAAACCATTCCTTCGAGGAACGTCAAAATTACCTCTATGAGAAATGGGACGGATCAGAAGAACGTGATGAGATTCGGGTTCATGAAAAAATTACCGTAGCGAAGTCGCACACCTCGGGGTTCCTCGCGATCTTCAACCGACTGGGTCCCAAAGACGAGGGCCTTGTAATGAAAAGGAAAAATTCGGTTCTCTTCCCCTGCTTCAAAGACAATGCCAACGGGGATTGGCAAATCAAGTCCCGCCGTACGACGAAAAATTACACTTTCTGATCAAACGATTCCAAATTCACTCACGCATATTAGATATGCGTGTTCAATAGTTTCCAAGACGTTCTGAGGTTTCTCGGAATACTCCCGCAACACCTAAATAGGTGGCAATTGCGGTGGAAATTTTTGTCATGAACACTCGTATTCTTAATCCTTTCCTAAATAGCCTTGTTACGGGGATCATTTGATGGACCCCGCGACCATGACGACTGTTGTCGGTGAATTCATGAAGCAAGGCGTGATCGGTGCGGTTGTCATCGTACTAATGGTCGCAGTCGGTGCTTTGTGGAAGAAGTTCACCGATTCTCAAGATGCGAGATTGAAGGACGCGGGTTTGTTTATGGATCGATTGGTGACTCTTTTGGAAAAGACCACGACGGCCCAAACGGATACGAATACCGTTCTGGAAATCATCAAGGATCGCGTCTCACACGGGAGGCGGACTGAATGACTTGGTCAAGAATTAAAAATTGGTTCTCGCCTCCGAGGGTGAACCACGAAGATTTAATAGATCAGAAACTTCAACCGTTTTTGCTTGAGTTGGAAAAAACGGAGAAAGAACGTCGTAAAACAATACTCCAGATCATGGCAAGTCTAGGCGAGTCCTCGTTCGGAAACGAGTGTGATTTGGAAAAGGAGTTCAAGAATATGTTCGGAACACCGAGCAGGAGTAATTAATGCTAAAGGCTATGGTGTTTCTTTCCGCGACGTTTGCTTTCTTGCTTTCTGAATTATTCTTCTTCATTACTACCCGGTTGTATCAGGTTCGTGCCGAATTTATCAATTGGTCCGATGTGTCGGAAATGCGTCGCCGGGTTCTGTTTCTGGTTTTGGGTTTGTGGTTCTTCATGGGGTTCGCCATGATTCAGCGAGTCAAGGCCACACACGCGTGGGTCGCGAATCATTGGGTACTTTCGGGTTCCGACCGCATCACCATGATATACCTTCTGTTGGGGATGATCGGCGTTCTCATGCTGCTCTGGTGGGTATTCGGGGCAGTATTCGTGAATCACGGAAAGAAAATCTGGTGGATCAGCCTCGCACTAGGGATACTCGTCGGTGCGAGCGTCTTGCTGTACGATCTGATCGACGAGGGTCTTACCCAGACCATGATGAATCTGTTCCAAGAGTTCCTTTTCTAACCCTATTACCCGCGTCATATCCAAACGCTTCGTGGGATGAAGTTCTTTCTTCCCCGACTTGTGATCGAAATACACCAGACAGCCAATTTGATCCTCCGTGTACTGGGGCTGAGACCCGCTTGATCCCCGACCGGTCTCGTGCAAGTTTTCGAACCACCGATCCTCTAAATGCTCCCCCGTGGTGGCATCATGGAGTTGGTCCCCGACATGGAACGTCTGGGTGGAGTATTCCGAGCTAACGTATTCCTCATAGAGCCCAGTGTAACGGATACCCTCGCGGACCTCGTTAAAGACCCCTCTGGGGGGATTCTCAATACGATGGCCCTCCCGTGCCTCTTGAGATATCCGAAGGGCTGTGCGGGCCAGAATTTCGGTCATAACGGAGACATGCTCCAGACTCAACAAAGGGGTCGAGAATTCACTATGGTGCCCGAACGCCCCATGGTGAATCGTCAACGTATACTGGGGACTCTTATTCACAACATGACGGTGTATTTTAATTCCGATACCGGAATTGCCAGTGCTCATGTATGCCTCTTCGAGGAGGCGGGGGGAGTTGTCCATGGGGGTTTCCTTTGGATCAGTGTTGAGGCCGGGTCTCGGCGGGATACTTAGTTGACTGGGATGAAAAATTTGGTACATTTGAGAAATGAAAAAGAATGTGGCTCTCCATACGCGATTCCCCGTGGTGATCGAGTACGGGTGGGATGATACTCAGAATTCGCGTCCTCATAGGTGCAAGATCGATAACGAGTATTTCGTTCCAAAGTGTCAATTCATCAAAGTCATAAGACCCCGATTTATGTGACCTAGCGCGGCTAAATCAGGTCGGGTGAAGACCTGACTCAGTCATCCAGCGGGCGCTTTTTGACGTTGCCGTGGATTTCATTTCGAAAAACCCATCGCTTGGCGTCTTACGAGGGACAGGAACGACCCCCGATTCCTTATCTAGATGGAACCTATTAGGTGAAAGTCAATATAGAAATGGTCAATTCCAAAAATTGGGACCCAAGCATGGTCACGGAACTTAAATGATCTACTTGAGCCGCGAGGACATTTCCCGTGTGGGCGACTGATCCCGACGATTGGCCCATCTCCGAGGGAACCAATATCACGTGGTTAAACAGGTGGTGGTTGGTTCGGGCCAATCCCAAGTGGTGGGATAGAACCCCCCGGATCACAATCACCGTCGAAAGGACCAATCGACCGAATGGGTTCGAATGGATCGACGAAGCCGTAATCAAATTCGATAATCAACCCTTTCATCGGGCGGAGCGTTATCGGACAAGAATATCCGGAGTGGGAACCGAGGCCCAATATGGAATCCAGTACAATACGGCAGAACTCGGATCGGAACAGGTGGCTCTGATGAGCGCCAACGTGGAGATGTTGTTCATCACGGGATGGACCTTCAATCGTGATAGACGCTCGTATCTGTATCTGAACTGGATTATGAAAATCGTTGAGAAATGTGATCTACTCCACGGGCGACTGATCCTAGTTTATCATTTGCATGGCAATATATTGTACGTACAACACAACGAGGTGGGACCGGAAATTCTATTCGTGGATCATCGCGGACGCATCGTTTCCGCCGGGATGTTCTCAGGTGTCATACCCGAGGATCGGCACAATCCCGAGTGGAACCCCTTCGCGGAAAAACGATTCCTAATCGCGAATCATCACTACACCCCGGAAGGACGCTGGGCCGACGCCGCCTCAGAGTACTTGGTGCGTGAGTCGCGTATCCATGCGAACCAACGATACGCTTAGGTTGCCTTCTTGGCTGGTTTGAGAATCTTCAAATCCGTCTGCAACGCGTCCTCGATTCGATCAACTCCATAATCCGCAGCGGCTTCCCAATCATTGCCGTGCCATCCATACTGGGGCACGTCCACGTCCTTGCGGAGTTCCAACCAATCCTGTCGGGAATCATACTCCAACATGTCCATGGTATCGAAAAGCTCAATCATGGTGGAATTATCAACCGTCACCGTGGTGGGCTTCCCACCCCACTCGGGCTTGATTTCCACACTGTAGTTTCGATTTTCACTGATGTCCTTGAGGAAGTCCATCGCATCCGAGTGGGCCTCTTTCTCCGTACCAATCACCCAAGAATCCGCCGCAAAATCAATCAGGCCAGAATATACGCCGTGATCGATGTGTTCTAGAAATCGAACAATATACTCATCGGCGGCGATATCCGAATCGGGCTCATCCAAACCTTCCTCTTCCTCATACTCGGTCCATTCACTGGAGTAATACTTCTTGACGTGTTCCCGGATGATTTTTTGTGTCTTCGGGGGGAGATGTTCGAATGCCTCTGCCGCGCTTTTCGAGTCCAACCCCTCGTGGGAGTAATCACGGAAATTCAACTTATCCGGGTTGATGAGAACTTTCCACACAAGGGAAACGCTCCCGAACAAATCATCAAGCGCCCCCTCAACACTCGGATAGGACGCGATCACCCATGATTCCGACCCCTTGTCGAAATACGGAAGCTTGACCTTTTCATAGGAGTATTCCCCGAATGCCGCTTGGAGTTTCTCCAACGCCTCTTGGGGCATGTTGGGCAAATCCGCCCGGTACTTCTTCAAAATGTACCCCGGCGTTGCCAGTCCCGGCTTCAACTGCATTAGTTCATCTGCCTCCACCTCGGGTAAATCCGAAATCGAGAAGTTGTTCTCGGGCATGTATCCCCCGCCGACGAGACCCTTGATCAAGGGGTTCTTCAACAACGCAATGATATGGGGATGATATTTCGCAGCGGGCTTTTGATTCCCCCTACCCTTCATCTCCCCAAGCTGGCCCGTTTTGGTGTCCAAGATGAACGTCAAGTGGGGTTCCCAAAACGTCTCCTTGCCCGCTTCACGGGGGTTCGATACGAGAGTACAGTTTGCCCCCGTTGACCCGATCCATTTCCACAGTGGCCCATCGCAGCCGCTTCAATCGAGCATCCGGGTTTGTTCAGGTTGAACCACGCCGATCCATCCGGAAACACCATAACGGGGTCGTCCCCGTTATGATCGTCGGGGGAGATCAAACCCGCGTGATTCTTCCTGTACTCCTGTTCGATCATCAGCAGTTCTTGTGACACCACGTCGGGCGTCTTGTTCCCGGGATTATACTGGGCCATCCCCGGAATGTGATCGTTGTCGAAGAAATGCTTCCACTGCTCATTCATTCGAAGTACGTTCTTGGAGACATCCGAGATATTTTCACGAATCAGACCCGGCGTTCGGGAGAGAATCTCGTTCTGAGATTTCTCGACGATCTTTTTCATCATCTCGATAAGAGCGGCCCTCCGCTCAGAAAGCTTCTCCATGAAACCCGCCTGTTCGGAATTTTGTAACATATACAAGGAGTTCAAACAATTAACCGCGTTGTTCGCGCGGAGCCAACGCAAAAACCACGGAACAAACAGCGGTGAATAGTTAGTCACCGCAAATCCAAGCATCTGTTCCCCTTGGGATTTCATACTTTCCCAAATCCGGGCCACGCCACGCTCTTCCTTGGTGGAATCGATCAGGTTCCAGTACTGGAACATCATCCGGTAACGATCCTTCGCTCCCTCGTTGAGTTGTCTTACTTGTGAGAATATCTCAGATAACCGCATGACTATTCTCCGCCGTAATAAAGGGGATCGATCAACACCGGATACACGCCCTCGCGCCACCGGATATTCTCGGTATGTGTGTCTTCGAAGTATGATCCCCGTTGCATCACTCCCCTGATCTCATCCAGTGCGGGTATCCACTTGGGCCACGAAAGTTGAACGAGCTTCTTCGTGTTCCAATACTCCTTCGCCGCTGGTTGTTGAGACTGCTTCGCGAAAAGTTCCTCCCGGCCACCCAAGTAAATCGCGGAAAACTTGGAAAGCTGATAGGGGATCGCCTCGTCCTGTCCGCGATACCTCCCGAGAAGTTCCACCAGCACCGCATACACGGACACCGGACCCTTCTCGGAGGGGAAACTCATCACCTCCATCCGGGAGACCTCGGGAAAATGCGGATTCTGGGAACGCTTCGCCAAACTATAAAACCTTATGTACGCGGGGTCTTTCCAGAACACTTTCATCACCCAACCGGGTTTACTCTGATGCGTGTATGCACTCCCATATGCGCCCTGTCCGATGCGGGTCCACCCGGATTGACGCAGGGTCTGTCTCTTATACACATCTGACGCTGCCGACGAATAGAGAGG
>ENA-ORBV01008243-ORBV01008243.1-microbial-mat-metagenome-genome-assembly--contig:-NODE-8243-length-17586-cov-5.909247_pt1 | contig 17586 bp, 25 predicted proteins | sample MGYA00237777_ERZ505514 | MGnify/ENA primary metagenome ERZ505514 (study PRJEB26160, sample SAMN06269048) | microbial mat metagenome | isolation source: Oligotrophic lake microbial mat | place...
CATCACATAGTGTACGTAAATTATAAAACATTCAAAGACAATTATAACTTCATTCATTTTTAAGGAACTACAGATGACACCAATTGATGTAATTTATGCTGACATGTTGAACCAAGTGCAATCTACCGAAACAACAATTAAAACTCGCAACCACGAAGTCAAGCGTGTCACCGCTAATATTGTATTTGAATTTAAAGAAACACCACTAGTTACTTTACGCAAGACCGCATATCGGAAGGCTATTTCGGAATTCGAGTGGTTCATGTCCGGCGATGATCGTTGTCCTGACAATCTACTCGACTGGTGGAAGGGTCAACTCGGTCCCGACAATCGCTATCTTTACGGATATGCAACACAATTACGAGGCGGTCCGTTCAGTAACGGGTTTGACCAGGTTAAATTCGTGCTCGATGCGCTGATGAACAACCCTAATTCCCGGCGGATTATAACAACAACATGGGACGCCGATGATATGGCAAACATAACGCACCTCAACAGCAACCCGTCGACCCCGACAACTTGCCACGGAACGATGGTGCAATACTACGTGAACGGTAATAAACTTGACATGTTTCACTTTCAACGCAGTGCCGACTTGCTCCTAGGCTTGCCACACAATCTTATTCAGTATTGGGCATATGGACTATACCTTGCACGTCATAGTGAGCTGACGATGGGCAAAATCACTTGGATGATTGGTGATGCTCATATCTACCAGGATGAATCTCATGTGAATGCGGTTCAGGAAATCGTCGACGGTCAAACCTATGATTTTAACTTCCCAGAAATCGAGATTGGTGGGGAACATGACGATAATGTTAAATTCTCAGAAATCGAGCTAGTTTATAACTACAGTGGTAAGGTTGATAGGTACGACACTCCTCGTTTTTTAGCGAGCGACTTCACAATGGTTGGTGATATTCCAGAACCAGCTTCTAAAGGTCGACCTAAATTGTTTTGAGATGTTCTGCGTAAAGGTCTTGCCACTTCGGTTTACCCAGCTGGAAGTGCGCAGTTTCCTTGAGTTTTCCTAACCACGTACCCGACCATGTTAATCCTTCTTTATCTAACCCCATCTTGCACGCTAACTCCCATAATTTCTTATAGTTACTGGGAGTGAAGTCAGCTTTACCGTCTACCATAAAAAACAAATCAACAGCAATTCGGTACTGATGTAGACTTCGCCACGGTCTAGCGTTGGTGACGATTTTGCCAGGTTTAGTTCTACCTTGACCGTATAGGGTTGCCTGCACTTCGGGACTACGGTAGCCGCATGAAATTTGAACGTCAAACCCGCCGTCATTGCCACATTTCACAAGTTGTTGAATTAACGCTCGAAAGGTTGGTGTCAAGGTGTTGAGGTTCTTTTGGCTAGTTGGTCTCAGCGACATATGATTACCTCTGGAATATAACCAGCGTCCCGTAACCATTTCAACCCCACGTCTTGGCTAATTCGGTCCTCTGAGTTTTTGAATTTCACAACACCAACTACCGCAACATTATTCAGGGTATCGACGAATACTTTACCGGCAAGCTCTTTGCCCATACATACGACCCATTCCGGCCACCATCCTCTAAGATCATTCCATTCACTACCCAATTCTACAGGAACTACCATTCGCTTACTCAAAAAGACACATTTACAAATCATAAAACCTCCGTATCATTACAATAGGAGGAGTTTGTAGTTTCGTCAATCTTTATTTACTATTCACACATGGGGTGCGTGCAGGTGTACCGAATGTAAGTTAAACCCGAACAATTCCTACACTCGAAAACACTTCTTTAAACAATCAAAGTAGGGGTGTACCAAAGGTCAGTGGCAGAACTGTGTGAGATGTTCATGCAGGTTCCTCGACTTCATATTCGCCGGTCATTTCCACACACGTGACTGCCTGCTCTCTAGTTGTATTTACACGAGATGCGTAGCTAAAGGACAGAAGGTCAGGGGCAGCGCTGTGTGAGATGACCAAGAATTCCCTGGCCAGCGCGGTTACCTGGTCCTTCGTACTCCCAAGAGACATAAGAACGCTTGCGAGTGGTGTTGCGCTTGAGATTCTCAAGACAAGGCCGTTGAACGACATCTCTTCTAAGATTGAATTAAGCTCCGAATCGATGTGTCGCTCCAAGGCATGAGAGGTAGCATCGTCTTCCTTGCGACCGAAATTGACATAGCTGTGATCGCCACGGGAAACAAAAATGATGACGTCGTAGTTCGGAATAGCATCGCAGGCAATCCTCCTCAAAATTGTCGCTTCTTCCTTTTTTCCGTAGAAGGATGCATAAAGGTACCCATTGACGAGAGGGCCTTCAGTGATGAAATGTGTGATTTGCTTGGTTTCGATAGCGTGGTGAAAGATTCCCTCGAATTTCTTCTGCTCCAGTGTATTCTGAACGTCGAAACCGGGTTCTGCAAAGTCCACACCCTCGTAAACCTTGAGCTTTATGAGTTCGGGAATCTGCTCAACGTGCTTTCCAAGTTTTTTGAAATAGTGGAAGAGTCCAGTGCATATGGTTGTCTTTCCAGCTCCGGGAGGCCCAACGATGGCAATACGCATGCGATCCCCACTTTCTGTGTTTTCGTTCATTCTGTCACCTCGACTTCATATTCGCCGGTCATTTCCACACATGCGATGCGATTACAATCTGCGTACGTGTCTGCCAGCTCTCTAGTTTCATATGCGTAAGATGGGTGGTTACGGTACACATTAATCCACTTTGTCAATTTCACTTTTTTCTTTTTGCGCGGGAGTTCTGTACCTATAAACGTGATTAGATCGTCCGGTGAACCAATGCTGGTCCAACAGTCACCCTTGAGATTCCAACACTCGGAGTTGATGTAAACGTCATCTTTCGGCAGGAAACCTCTGACAGGAAAGGGATAATCTAAACGCGGGTTCATTATCTGCACCACCTCTGCTATTCTCCCATTGCGTGTGTTATAAAATCCTGGAATCACTACAGTAAAGTTGCGCTCTGTCATGCCAAACTCCTCGGTTATTGATTTTCTTTTGTAATCGTGCCGCAGTCAGTAATTATTGTAATGGGCTTTCTAAGCCTGCGAGCGTGACGAATTGTTGACCACGTGCCGCTTCGAGAAATTTCAGGACCTATTGGGATTGCTAGTAAATGGTCACATGCGGCAACGATGTCTTTATTGCGATCGAGGTAAGTCTTCTCCGGGAGAACCATGTAACAGTGCTCTGGCCCAAACTCTTTAGACGCATAAGCTCGCAAACTTGGGGTATGTGGTGGATGTAAAACAAATTTAATATCAAGCCCATTGTATATTTCCATTATACGACGCTGAAAATAAACGTCGGCACCCTGACAGTCTCCATGGTGAAACTCTGTAAATTCTAGACCAAAGTCTGCGATGGCAACTCCAAATGCAATATGTTGTACGGGAAAACGGAGAGGATTGAATAATCGGCTGCCCGTGAAACCTAAAACCTTAGTCATTCTGACACCCTCTGAAATTACAATGTTAACAAGTGGGAACGTAATACTCAACAAACACCACTGTTGGTATTCCAGCGGCCTCGATAATCTTTCGACAATGGTCACATGGAGCTAAGCTAACATATAGAATCGATTCATTAAAGTCTTCTTTACCGTCTAACACCGCTTCTAGTATCGCAGTATGTTCAGCATGGTTAGCTAGAAGTCTACCTAATGCTCTATTCGTTGTCCAGATATATTTTGAAATTGGATTAGGTTGTCCGTCCCTAACGGCATTTAAATCTCTGATAAAATTGAAACCCGTGTATTGTGTGTCTGGAAATACAAGAAGGGCTGCCACTTTCCGAATAGGGTCGTTTGAACACATTAATCCCAGGTGAAAATACTCCGGGTCAATGTCGGGGTCTAAAATGTAGTTAGTCATTTTATTTCACAACTCCCACCTGAACATGCAACTTCACCTGAACGAGTGTCATCTTGTATAGTGTACACAACATCGGACAAATCAACGGCTGGTAAATTTGCTACGAGTTCATTGTATCTGTCTTCTGTGATCTCTTCAAATGGAGCTTGTACGTAGCTATGGTCAAAGCGTGGTAACAACGAAACGCCGCCATATGAATCGCGATTATACCACATCCACGCCTTGATTTGTTCCCGTTCATCCTCGTCATAACTACACGTTAGTGAAACATTGTTAGGATTGTCACCGGACACGTGACCAGGCAGAACCCAATTGTGGTAGATTGACGCAGCTCTTTCCAGTTGTTGCAACGCGGTTTCATCTTTGCGGAAGATGGCGTTTTCCATTTTATAAGGAACTGATAGGATTACGTTACTTTTGTTGAACAAGTCTTCTTCTAAGTAAGGAGCGCCTAATATGGTTGCTAGGTATTTTGCCACTGGGTCGGTTTTATCAATACGGACGCGGCGGATATAATAGGGAGCATGTGCAGCGTGGATACCTGATGTAGTGTCTAGTACACAGCTGGTAGTTCCCGACGGTTTGATTGTTGTAATGCGTTTTGCCGGGTTAATACCAATAGCTGACGCAATTAGACGGTTTGTATGCGGTAAGGATTCTGCACACTCCCGGAGACTACCATCAGCAATTATCGATTGCATTAACTTCCAGTTGTGGGCAATGCCGGTGATACTTACACCCAATAATGCATCGGCTTTTACTGTGTTAGTCCAAGCACTGGAGATGTAATTAAAGTCGGTGAAACCTGCCTGCAATGTTCCGAGAAAGGTGGCGAACCATGCTGCCAAAAAGAAGTCATCGCGGGTTTCACATTTCGAAAAGTTAATCTCGGTTAGGTTACAAGTCCCATGATTACGCAGACTTATCTCGGCGCAGGGGTTATATCCCCAGCCGCTTTCGGTGTTGGTCCAAGAAATTCCAGGCTCACCCGCTTGGGATTCAAAGCATTGGTCTAGTATTGCGTTGAATTCTTGCTGAGTTGCAGTATTTCTATTCAGTTGCACCGAGTTGTTAGAACGGGCAAAGTTGGGGTTTTTAATCCACCAATCATTACTCTTCGATTCAAGCATGTCGACTTCATCTTTGTCGAATAAACTAATTAATGCACTTCTACGAACTCCGCCCACAACTACAGCGTCGGCAAGGTGGGTAACAATGCCGTGAACTTCGATTGGTGTGAGTTTACGACCAACGGCTACCATCAGTATGTTTCGTACTTTCTGGTGAGCTAATATCAAGGGTTCGGGTCCAGATGCTGTTCCGCCAGTAGAAAGTGATTCGCCTTGTTTTCTAATCTGCGAATAATCGAATTGAACCATGGGATTTTCGAGTAGACGAATAACCGACTGCGACCAACCTTCTTTGGAATCTAGTACAGGGAGGGTGTATTCCTTAAACAATCTGATAACCGGCAGGTGTCCAATGTCGTACTTCTTAACACTGAAACCCATGCCAGTACCACACATGCTGATATACAGGATGTCCGCGATATCCTTAAAAGAACGCACTGACACGAAAGCACAGTTGTAACCGCGCATGTTCTCAAGCTTAATTCCACTCATGGCGAATTGTAGGAAGCGCATCGACGGGGTAATTCGTTGTAGTCGCACTAGTTCCACTGCCCGGACAATCAGTTCGGTGAGTTGCGGGTACTTGCCTTCTAGTTCTTGTTGGTACCGGTCACAGATGTCGTTCCAAGATTCTTTAGTTCCGTCCGCTTTTACTTTACTATACGTGCGAGCAACGACAACATCTGACAACAAGGTCATACTGGTTCTCCTAATTTTGGGTGGAAGGTAACTATCTCATGACTAGACGATGGTGTCAACTCATAACGGGCACAAACTTGGAACACCTTCTACAATTTCAACATAACCTTGCCAACTACGTCTAGGATTTTTAGCTGCATATCTAAAACAAACAGCATCTTCGTCAACAATACAACCAGCATTAGCTGCAAAATACGATTTCTGAAACACATTAACATACGCAATCGAGGCTTGGTGGGTGTGCCCAAAAACAATAGATTGCCCTAACCTAGAAGCGGCTAACCCGACGTTGGTTGCTGCGATTGGAAACTCATCACCGTGTGCGTATAAAATCCCCCGGTGTTCGTACATCCGGCTACCCATGTGCCAATTCCAACCTTCGACATCGAAAGCCTCGTGTAGTCCCTTAATGAGTTGTTTTGGTAGTTGCGCTTCTAGTGCCTTTTTCATAGGTCTAATGCAATGGTTGCCTTCGAGAATTGTCATCTCAGGAATCAGCTTTGATAATTTATCAACAGCAAGAAGCGTTTGGTCCCACTCTAGTTGTGCCGAAACCGCCTCTGGTGACTTGGGGTATCGCGACCAACTATAACCATCAATTAAATCACCTAGTTGAATTACATGTACATTATTTGATTTTTGTCGTCTATCGAATTTAATTCTCTTTGCTAATTCTTCAATTCTATACCAAGATGTCCAAGGTAAATGGAGATCCGGTATTGCATATACTACACTTTTCATTTTCTCTTCCTTTTTTGTTCTTCAACCTGTGCTATTTTTCTAAACAAGACAACCATAACTCCACCGTGAATCATCTCTAGGGGAACATCACCAAACTCGGCTTTAATCATATCTATAACGTTGGACTTTTCTTCTTCACTATAGAACCATCGAATTTTTGTTATTTCCATCGAACCAACTGGTGTAATTAAAACTTCCTGTTCGCGGCGCATTAAAGTCCTCTCATACTATCTTGCACATATTTAGGAACTAACCCAGCTCGAACCCAATTATTGTAACTGTACTTGAAACGACTGTCTAATACAAATGTTTCGCTGTAGTCTTCGGGATACCTTGAAGTACGCCCGATTGCTTGAAGAAAAGTCTTAGCAGTTTCAGCGGTGTACCAATCTTGACCGTCGGATAAAGCTTTCCGTTTCTTAACATAAGTATCAGATAAATTAGGAAAACTTAGTTGAATGATAATTTGCGCACGGCACACATCGCCCGATAAATCAAGACCTTCGGCAAGCCCGCTACCTATCATTAATCCACCTTTCTGCCTGAACTCTTCAACTACATCTATTTTGGATACCTTATCATGGAACAATACATCATTTTCTGTCAAGTAAAATTTAAGCTTCTCCGCCATGCCATATGTAGCGTGAACGAACAATGGCTGTTTATTCCGTCGCTTATAGATTTCCATTATTTTAAGGGCGATAAGATCGGGTCTAATGCTATCGTAGTTAAAATTACATTCAACCGGTTCATAAATAACTTGACGGTTACTTGCAGGAATAGGTGAATCGCATTGATAGTATTCAAACGGTTTATCCCCTAGTAATTCCTTCAAATCGTGGCGCATGAACGTGCCGGTAGTCAACACTCCGGTTCTGCCTAGCACTTTTTCAAGAACTTTACGTGGAGCGAACACAGGAAGCACCCGAAGATGTCCTTCTTCGAAATTAGTAACAAACACCTCGGGGTTATTTGACAACGCTTCGAACGTGAATTTAGTATTTTCAATAACATTGAAGTATTTAGTCTGGTCCACCTCGTCTTTAGATTTCTTCATCAAAGCTTCATATTTTACGATCTTCGTTTCCAAAAACTGACACAACTTTATCTCACTAACGAGATCCTTCTTATCAATCTTCATCTTGCGCAGAATAGCTCTTTCGGTCGGACCAAATTTAATAGTGGTACTGGTTAAGCTTCGGACCGTCGAACAAAGTGCATGGGCTTCGTCGATATAATTGATATCGTTGGCGATGCCGTGACGTACCTTGTTAAAATATGCACTCATGGTATTCAATAGCGTCGGTTTGTTGTCGAGGAATGCTTCTTTGGATTTCGCATAACAACACTGGCTGTCAATTCCGCCTTTGCAGTTATACCGCGCTGCACCCACTCCGCAATTTGTCAGGTATTCCTTACATTTGTAGTGGGCAGACCCTATGAGTTTGTTAAGCTCTGGATATGTTTCGACATATTGCCCGACAAGCTGGTTGGTTGGTGTCACAATATTCCCACCGTAGACCCGTTGGATTGTTCGTAGGACCATACTTTTACCTGTGGCAACCGGCGCCGACAACACAAAATGACGGTTAGGGTTCCATTTCGTTATGATTTGGGTAATAGCGTCAACCTGCACAGACCTTAGCTCACGTCCGCTACCATCGGCATTGGACAAAATTTCGTCGAGTTTCATGTCAAGATCCTTTTACAGTTAACATCCCAGTATTGAGATACGACGTATATGGAGCAACGCCCGCGATGTGTCAAGTGGATAATGAGATATCTATTCGGCGGGACTGCGGAGAACGCATTTGGCTGCATTTGGGTTGTCGACGGGTACTTCCATTATCTTGTAATACTGGTAGTTGTTGCCCTCGCCGTCGGCTTCACGGTGTTCTTCGAGTTTCTCTTTCGCGACACTTAAGGAAGTGAACGCACCAATCAAATCCAAAATCTTGTCAAAATAAGTATCGGTAATGCGATATATTTCATAGAGAATCATGCTTTTTTCTTAGCCTTTGTTTGATAGTAGTTAACTAACTGCGGGTTGATGGTGATTCCTAGCACCTTTAAAGCCCGTGATGTTTTACAACAGTTACCTCCGCATTCCTCTAAAGTTTTCATAATCGTCTTCATTTCCTTATCCGAATACCTACTCATACGTCCATTCATAATTATTCCTATAAATTTACTTCTTTTCTACGATCGCATTCCCATATGTTTTTTGCCATCTGGTATCTATTTTTATACTCGATTCCTGGTACAGCGTCAAGTAAGGATTTGAATTGTAGCCACGGTAGTTTTCTCGCTGATAGTGATAAGAAGAACCTGTAGAACTGTCCATCCTTGGGTAGCTTCTTCGGTAATACGGTTATATAGCTAAGTCCTTGTTTACGTTTAATAATTGCGGCTCTCAACACACCAATCGCCTTGTATTTAATAGCAGTCAACCCCACGATGTAAGAATTAGACAGTTTAACTAAAAGGTTATTATCTCTGAACCATTTCAACCATGTAGAGACAGTGGAGGAATCTACGCCGCACTGTTCGCCGATTGTTTTTGTAGGAAGACTGAAAGATTCTGTCAATCCAAAACTTGCTACCATTATTCGACAGAACTTTAACCTAGCTTCGTGGCCACGGCGTGTGGGGTTGATGAATTCTTGTAACTCGTGTGGCAGGGTGTCTTGGTCTGCAAGGTGGTAACTGAAGCTCCTTGATATGATTGGGGAATAGCTATCACAAACAATATTACTATTCTCCTGTTCTGTGCCCTCTTCATTCCAGTCAAAGTAGCTCGAAGAACCTAGTCCGCTCAAACAACCAGACACTTCTGTACTCAAGAAACAGCGACTAATTCCCTTTTTGTCAAACTTATCTTTAAGAACATCTGGTAGAAGTTCATTGAGCCTCTCCGCAACACGATTAGCGTCCGGGTGATGGTTACCCCAGCGAAACGTAGCAAATGCCTTCACGCGCCCACTAGGCGAATTGCAAACTACCAAACCTGGCACGTCCCACAAGAGTTCTTTTAGTGCTTCAAAACTAGCAACACCCGTAGGAACGTAGTCAAAGTCGAGTGCCGCTACGTGAAAATCCGTTCCACTTGAGAATAGTCCCAATAGTGGCATTTGTAGTTTTTTATGTCCAGGATTGATAGAATGTTGCAGCCGAGTGAAAGTACCCCGGTCATACAGGTTTTTCGACCGCAGAATTGCGCCGTTGGGTAATGTCAGAGATACTACAGTAGAATTTAACGCGTACATACCGACCCCCGTGTAACTACACTACACACTAGCGCACAGCATTGCAAGTTTTTAACTACAACACAAGGTATCAAAGATTTTTATAGCTCGCACTACTTTCGGCTCTAACTTCAATAGCTCATCTTTACGGAACCTGTAGGCATAAAATCTCAACGTGCTTTTCGTAAATTACCACCTTAGACCCTCCGGGACATGTTTTAACAGTCCTATTGGTACTCACCTCTTTACGTGTATCCGTCACCTTGTTGTCGATTGTAGTCACCACTCGCTCTTCTACTTTGGTATTCTTCAATGACTTCACAAAAAATGCCGTTGTGACCATACACCCTACAATGAAGGGTAACACCGAAATCTTTAGTTTATTGATCATAATAACTCCTTTTTGTAACTGGATTTGTTTAGGTATAGTACCACTAGGACTTCACTCTCTCCCTCCGGCTCTTACTTTTATACCACGAATCTAGGTATAAAACACCATCAATCTCTGTATTTGAGTCGCATGAAGCTCCTACTGAGGGTCAAGTGCTGTATTTGCGGCAATAGTGATTTCGCTGGTTCTTCAGAATTATGGGATTAATAACCTCATCCATTGCAGCCCAGTCGTCTTTCGTTTCACGCCACCAATCCGCACGGTCAGATTCAACTGCGAGCCCGGAATAAGCACCGTAAGTACGAATCTTTCCAGGGACGTATCTGTCTTCAAAAAGCTCTCTAATTTTCTTAAAAAGTAATTTCACGTTCTCTCCTACTCTTGGCTTTGTGGCATGGCACGCAAACCGCAGCTAATCCAGAAGGCTTACAGAAGGTATTCTTGAGCCACTGCTCAAAAGATCCTTCCCCGCGAAAACCAGCGCGGGCATACATATGGTCTACTTGGATTTCGGTAGCTTTGAACAACCCACCACAACACGCGCATTTATACTTGCCTCTTTCCACTCTTGCCGCTTTAACTACATTTGAACGCAACTTACTTCGAAGCCAACCAGACCTCATAATAACAGATTTAACAAACATGACAGTAGCTTTATCAAGAATGTCATTCGGTTGGACTAGCTTGCACTTTTCCCAATATTCTTCCTGCAACAATTCAACATCTGATACTTTAAAGTTTGCGAATTTAGACATGTTAAAAACTCCTATAATATAATTACTATAGGAGCTAATCGAGGTAAAGTCAACAGCTTAGTCCTGTGACTTCCTAGTGTATTTAGTTTCTGACTTACTTACTTCTTTTGCAACCCTGCATTTTTTTCCGATAGTAACTTCCCTGTGACTACCAGTATTATTACAAACCATGACTACAGATTTTGTTCGAACATCCGAATCAAGGTTCTTCGCTTGAGCATTACTTGCAACAAAGGATAACAATACTAGTAACAATTTCATACTTACCATGCTTTCTTTGCAGCGGACACTGCTTTAACTTTGGGAGCTGGGAGTTCTTTTTGGACTTGTGACTTAACGAATTCAGTTACCTCGGGAAAGGATGTGAACTTCAATTTATTCTGTTCACAGTACGTTCCAGCATCTTCCCGTGAAGCGAATGATTGCGGCTCGCCATCCGATGTTACCGGACGACCGTACTTCTGTGTCAGTTGAAATCTACCATTAACAGGAACAACATGGTTAGTTGTATATCCAACATTTACTTGGAGTTCTGCACCCACAAGTGATTCCGCTGGAGTTGAGAACAGTTGAGCGAGAAGTGCCGGGAGTTGTTTAGGACTAGCCGAAAGACCCATTGCACCTAGAAATGCGAGGAATTTCTGCGCAGGAAAACTATTAGCATCGCCATTGTAAACCATTGATTCTGTTGGATATTGAAGGTTTGTGTAGATAGTTTTACCACCGGTTCCTTCTAATGTGAGCCACAAACCTTCCCATGTGCCATCATTTTTCGCTGGTCCTTTTTCAACAACATCAATAATACTAACACTATGGAGACCGGGCGCGAATACCTTGGATGGCTTTTTAGCGGAGTTGGACAGAGGAGCTTCTACGGCCTCGGCTGAATCGGTATCAAATCCTGCAAATTTCTTGTTCGACATGTGGAATTCCTTTGGTAAAGAACAGTTGTATTACTGCCCTTTGTTTACAGTAGAGTAAGCGGGAAATCCTGTCAACGACTATTTTCAGATTTGTTCTTCATATATTTGAGCAGCTAAATCAATCCACTCTTCAAGATCATCTACCGCCGAGTCGCAAAGTGGTGATAATTTGCAGTATTTGCAAGGTCCACCCCAACTATTAGTGTCGAATTGTTCTATACGTGGCGGAAGAACCCGCGCTTTTACTAATTCGTGAAGTTTATCTTGGAACTCGAACAACTCTGTTACGTTAATGTTGTGGAAATGCTGACCATCGACTAGTACATACCCCTGTTCGTTTATTTCAATTTCGAATACGTGCATTTCCGGGATAGCGCCTTCAAATAAAGATGCAATTTGGTCCGGGTGCATTTTAACTAATTTATCATAGGTACAAATGTGTGTGTAATCGCCGTAAATGAGTTGACCTTTATTCATCTCTAGTGCGGATAAGTACGTGGCTAATTGCAGAACGTTCTCGACTTTACACTTGCGTTCTTTAATATACTTTTTCTTACTATTTTTACTAGTAACCGATTTGAGTTCATATACCATATCAGAACTTACGGCATCTGCGTGACCTTCTAGCACCTTATCAACAATAATCAGCTTCTCAAATTCGCATTCGGGGTGCAATGTTTCAAAGTATTTCTCAAACTGATGACCTATTGCGAAGATTGCCTGAGTGGTGGCAGAGTGTGTTTCTTCAATTTTAACGTGACGAAGTAAGGATTTGCGCGGACAAACTACATCCGAATCTCCCACAAATTCACCGTTGCGAACGATACCGCAGCTACTACCCCTAATGACGAAATTGTTAAACTGGATCACCGGGCGTTCCTCCGCTTTGTTTTAATTGAGTGTCTCCCATGCGACGCCCTTTTTCCGCAATCTTTTCAACATCAGTGGAACCAGGTTCAGGTTCGACGGGTGCTTCGGCGGGTGCTTCGGCTGCTGGTGCCGGTGCTGGCGGTGCCATCTGTGCGCTCGTTCCAATTGGATTCCCCATCGCAATATCAAGTAGCGTGGGGTTTGTCATCTGTAGTTGCTGGAACAGTGAAAGGTGCTCTTCAATGTGATCCATAATTAAGGCAACTAGATTGGAATTCTTTCTAACCAACGGGTTGTCGAGCATAGTCGAGTGTCGTTGGATGTGTTTAATCGGGTTGTCCATTACGCTAATAATAGGAGCCTCGCCCTGTGCCATCATTTCGTTTTCAGCTTTAATGAGTAAGTCTTGGCTGGCTTTTTCTTGCACTTTCTGCGGTAAATTACCAGTTAATAGAATAGCCTGGTATTCGCCCGCATCAATCATCGCTTGACCCAGTAGTTGGTTTGCAATTTCCACACGTCCCGATAGTGTACGGGCTAGAGCATTACCTAGATTAATTCGCACTCGGCTGATTGCGTCGAGGGATGCTGTAGTAAAAGTGTCGGTCTGATAATCCAGCGACATACCCGCGATTGCTGTAATCTCTTTACGGGTCATAAACGTGCGAGCAACTTTAACAATAAGGTCACACGAGCGTTCAATCAAATCGATGTACCCAGACTGGACGTTACTGTTGTATGTTTGAGCAGCCGACTGCGCCAGTGCGATAGCTGTACCAGATTGCTGGGATGTTGTTTGTCCTCTAATGGAACCGTTTACACCGGACAACGTGGACATTGCGCTGTTGTATCCCTCACGCATCATCATGTAGGATTGGTCTGGTTTAGGCATGTTCATAGGTGACGGAAAGCCACCGTTCGGTGCATTCATGTCACTTGCACCTTGAATTAACTTCATTCCACCGGAAATGCTCGTCTCTGTAGCCTTAAAAGTGTTCGATGCCAAAATGTTAGGTATTGCGAAGTTTTCGGCAATAGTGAGATTTGAACTATCTAGTGTGTTCATTGCCTCTTGAACTGGTATCAAATCCCAAAGTAGAGCGTGTCCATAGCTACTACCAAATCTAATAGCAGGCCGGTAACATACGACCGGGATTTCACCGTACGGGTTTACGTCATCAAACAAAACAATGTCATTTTCTGTGCAAATGTGCATCCGACCCTGTGGTAGAGCTTTGCATGATTTGTGAAATGTATAGTACACCCATATATCAGGGTTCTCGGTTGACGAATTGTAGTTAGTGTAGTAGAGGTTGTCGGGCATTGGTACATTTCCGAGTTCTTTCTCAACGTCGGGATGTTTCGCCATCAATTCGTAGCGGTTTTCGAGCCGACGGAACAACAATCTGTCATGGTCCTCGAATTGGTCTTTGTTGTTGTCAACCTTGACGTCCATCATGTGGAGCGGGTGAATGTCGAGTTTACCTTGGTATACCGCCTTTTGTTCATCATCTTCGTCGGTCATTACCCCAATTAATTCGTTAGCCGTAGTAAACCCGATGTAGAGGTAGTGCGTTCCATACACAAGACCGCCTTCTAGCACCTGGCGGAATTTAGCTTCGGCTTTGTCGGCATAGAAGATTTGTTCGAGTAGTGCATTTGCCACAATAACATTGTTCTGCGCAGACACATCTGTACTTGTGGTAATCGGGTCGAATGCTAGTTTGTTCTGAGTTGTCATTGAAACAACAGCTTTGATATCCGAACGACACTGGTTGATTTGAATGGTAGTGAACTCTTGTTGCTCACCTGTAGTATCAGTGCCGAGTCGACCAGACCATGCGTTGCCGTAGTAAAAGCGATGGGATTTCTCTATATAATCTCGTAGAACATGGTCGGTGTTCTGGCTTTTAGTTCCTTTCCATACCGAGTTTACATATTTGGTTAGTTCAGTCTTGGAGTGAAAAATATACTCTTTCATACGGATTCCTTAATTAGCAGTAGAATAACATCAGAACTTGCATTGTCTTCGGTAGTAATAGTAACCTGTAATTGATTAGAACGCAATTGTTTGTGGTTAAAACTCTTCACTTTATTAGAGGAAAATGTAATTACAGCACCAAACCCCTCGGTTTCGAACGCAGTGCCACTAGTGATTCTCTTTTTATACAACGAAAATGGCAGGTTATCTATGGACAACCCACCGGTGAGTGACTGTGATAGGTCATCAGTAATATCTTGCAGCACAGTTGTGACGTATGTGATATCCTTGACAGAATCCCCTGTGGGGGGTGATACTTTGCGCTGGATTTTTGTTCTCACTTACCAAACCTCAGTGAATTACCCATCTTGAGGTTTTCAACCTGTTTGACAACTTCAGCTAACTGTGCAGCTTGTTGTGCAATGTGTTCCTCTCGTGTAGCGTCGTTGCTGTATGCTTCTAGACATAGGGTGAACGCGTGTTCGTATTTATCAGTAGCATCTTGTAACTCTTTGCCATGTTTTGTGTGCGTTAGTTGGGTCGTAAATGCATAGACGATCAATGATAAACATGCCGGAATTATCAACCAAATGTTGAAGAAACTGGCAACACAGAGCGCAACAAAGAATCCCACGAATACTTCACTTTTCATTTCTTTCTCCTTATAGACAACTTTTTGAATTCCAACCCTACACTATCACCTGGACGCCTTCCAAATATAACAGCTTTAGCGCCATATGCAAGGCTCATTACACCATCGGCATGTAGTTGTTTTGAGTCTCGTTTGATTTCGGTTCGCTGGTCATTCCATATTGCAGTTTTGAGCTCATTGATGAGACCTACACAACGGGGATGGATCATGATTCTGTTGTTTTTGAAACAATCACGCAGGTATGCAATAGTTTCCTCTGTTCTACCTTTACTAGGCGGTTGTGTCTGCCAATTGTGATCCACATTCATGGAGTGTCTGGCGTGTTCCCATACATCACAAATCTCGATAGGTGCCAAGAAACTAGTACCAGATATATACTTGACTTTACATTCGTCATTTGCAATCTTTATCTCACCATAGGATTTGCGGGTGTCTGCCCACTCGCCGAGAATAACGTACAAGTCTCGGATATGGTCATGGTATCCGTATGTTATAAATGTGTTGTCAACCAAACCCATGTCGATTGACACGATGGATTGGAATGTTTCAAAATTACCAAAATTATCAGAAAGTGGTAAATCCGCACCAACATGTGTGTCGTTGAATTCCGGCACTAGTCGCAGTGACCCGTCGGGTATCAATTGACACAGGTGTTCGCGACAAAAGTTTGAATCATCAACTCCGCCGTATGTGTCGATGATGTTGTCCACCATTTGCGGTGTGAGTAAACTATTATCGTAAATGTTTAAAGTGATTAAACAATTTCTCATCAAGAGTTTCTTATAATCGATCATTATCCACGGGTGTGTTGGTGTCCTGGGTGGGGTTGATGCGTCGATTATTTTAAAATCAGGAACAGTGGTTCCCTGTGGAATTAAGATTGACATGTTCACGTACTCGTAGTTAGACGCGTCCCATGAGCAGATTTCATCGCGAAGTAGTAAATGTGTCAAAGGTCCTCGTAATGATTCGCAATTGTCAGGTTGACTCCCACCAAGAATAACTCGACTGCCATTGGTGAATTGAAATGCGCCTTCCATTTTTAGATATTTAGGGGTTAAATCGATTGGTAGCGCCGAACGGAGTTGTTGATAAATATCCGAATATATCTCTCGTGCCTGGGTTTTGTTTGGCAGAATGATGCGACAAATTGTACCAGGGTTACGTTGGGCAAATTCCAGAGCAATAATGAACAACATGAAACTTTTACCAATCTTACGAGAAGAGTAAAGTCCAAAATGCTTTTCTTTTGATTCATGCACCATGTCGTAAAAAGGTCTTTGATGTTTTACCAAAAGGTGCCTATACGAATGCCTTCTTAAAAGTTCGTCGCTTTTCTGTCGTTTCTCAGCGGACCAACCACTACCTATCATCGGGTCCCCTTAGTCATCAAAATCACTTGATAAGTCTTCTATACTTACGTCTTTTAGTCCTGTTTCTTTTCCAGTTTTCGACGCTTGAGTTTCTAGCAATATGGTAGATTTAACCACCTTATCGAGAATCTGCGAATCAAAGTTAGTGAAATCTCCATCCTTGTGTTCCAGTTGTTCGACCATCCTAGAGATTATCTGTAGTGCCCTTGCTCTAATATCGGCGAAGTCGCTCATGCCACAACCTTTCGTTTAACCTTTGGCTTTTTGATAGCCTTTAAAATAGTCTCCCAGTTTTCATCAGACTTACTAACGATGGCTCGCACCGCATTACCTTCTAGTTCAAGTACAATTTTCTTATCCTTGTAAAACCGGTAACACACTGGTTCGTTTGACTCTTCTGCGGATAGCACATCATAAAACTCAACTAGGATGTCTAATACTTCACCATTGGACAGTAATACCGCATAGTTAACGTATTTAGATTTGTTTCCATCAATTTTAGACAGTGCTTGCATTGTGTTATCTCCAGTGTGCATAGATTACCACAACTACAGAGTGCAAGCAACAACTTACATATAGGTAGTTTTAAGTGTGGAATAGGCACATATGTGGGTGTTCTGGTCGGATTGTGGTTGGTTTAGTTTTGTCCAGAACAGAGGAATAGTAATATTGTTTGTGTTAGCCCAAACCTACTGATATCACTTCGTTTGTGGTTGCTCCATAACCCGCGCCAGTTCAGCTGCGTCAACCCCGTGTTGTTGTGCCAGTGCATTGATAGTTAGCCGGGTAATAGCCCTACCACTGAGTGTTAAGACCCTGACCGCTGCGGTTAGTGCTGGTTTGTTAAACCTTTCCTTCACGTAGTTGTATGCCTTTATTTGATTGACCGCTCCCAACTTGTTAACAGTATGACGCGCAATTCGTCCCACCGGTCCCATCA
>ENA-ORBV01008244-ORBV01008244.1-microbial-mat-metagenome-genome-assembly--contig:-NODE-8244-length-17584-cov-8.340150_pt1 | contig 17584 bp, 14 predicted proteins | sample MGYA00237777_ERZ505514 | MGnify/ENA primary metagenome ERZ505514 (study PRJEB26160, sample SAMN06269048) | microbial mat metagenome | isolation source: Oligotrophic lake microbial mat | place...
GTAGTAGCGAGAGTAGCGAGAGTGTAGCAAGTAAGCAATTAGCCAGCTCTGGCGTGCTCATGTTAGGAGCTCTATCTGGACCTACTAGCTAGCTAGTAGCTAAATAGCACCGGTGCACTTTCCCAGATCATACCGGCATAGTACCTGGTGCAAGTTCCATGACAGCGGGAGATTGGTCGACATGTCGCTGACGGTAGGTAACATCTCTTGAGACGCACCCAAACAAACGCACAGCATCAGAATACACATAGCCTCGACTCCTGATTCTCCTACTTTTCAGCTCACCATATCGGAAAACTACAGTTGCAAGGAGTCGCAGTGAATTTGCCCCTCGCGAACCTTTGCTTCACAACCAAAAGCTCGAATGTCTTCACTTGCAAAATCATCTAAAAATCTTGCAGGAGGTTCGTACCCAAAGGCAGCCAGCGACATTTGGCCAGTTTTTTGCAACTCAGCCAGCACTGCGGGTTTGTCCTGTTGCAACAGCTTCCACTTTCCATACCGCGCCAGAACCTTTTGCTCTTCTTCCGCGCCGCCATTTTGGGCATATCGAGCAATTGTCAAAGCATCGCGTGGGTTGTCCGCGGATCGTAGACCTGACTGTCCCAGATCTTCCAACGGCTGATGGCTGAGACAGCAGAGCTGTTCGGGTGTCATTCTGGCACCGACTAGTTCGGCCAACTGTACCAAAGCTTCCAATCGAGTGTCGGGATGCACGAGATCTTCAGTCCTCATTACCAAATAGTCAAACAATTTGGGGTCGTCATTGCTGTTTTGTTTTTGTTGCCTTCGTTCCCACTGTAAGACCTGAAGGTTCCAATCGTTCCACAATTGCATTGCTTGATTTCGTCCATCCTTTTTCAAAAGGGGGAAATTGTCTAGCTTACCATAAAAACGACGATAGTATCGTTCCAATGGGCTTTGGTTCTCACTCAAGGCCACGTCCCGACCGTCACGTACAACGTGAACAAATTTTAGTGGACCCAGCACCTGCTGTAGGAGAGGTAATAAGACCATGGCGATGGGAGCTTTGAACCCATACTGGACTCCAATAGCATCCCGTGGAGGGCCCGGAATATTAATGCTTGCCGAGATGTGCTTACCCTTGGCAGCGAGGCTCGATTTGAGTTTGATCAAGGCTTCCATAGCCTTCTCCTGCACGGGGCGTGGCAAATTGCGCACGGAATAGTCCGCAGAATGCGTGGCATTCAATACCATTTGCACCAGTGGAGGCCACCCAAACAAATGTTGCTTGCTGTTGTCATTTCGTAGCTCCATTTCTTGGCCATGAACGTCCATAGTTTGATAGTCATCGACAATCATGGTAACACCCAATCTCGCCAAAATTTGCACAAAGGTTCGTGTACCACTTCCATCGCTTCCGCCCACAACTAAAAAGGGGACTCGTTGAGGCTGCGATTGTGAATTTTGGGCGTTCTTGTTTCGGGATGGGAGAATGTGAGACCGAGAATAAAAGTCGTCGAGTGTCTTTGATTTGTTTCTCATCTTGTCTGTCTGTTGATTGTTTTGGCTATCACGATAAAGGTATCTGTAGCCATCTTGGAGTGACGCCCTCATTCGCGAATGATCAAAAATGGGCGTTTCCTTTTGTTGCTTTAAAAAAGATTTGCGAAGACGAACCGTGTCTCGAGATCTCCATTGAGGATCCATCAAACGCTTGATTTTACGCCTCAAGGACGTTGTACTCAAGTGATGATGAGAATCCAATTGAATCACCAAAAACATGAGCACCGCAAACTCCATCATGACAAAGCATACTGCCAGAGGGAACCACCAGGAGGATCGAATGTCATGCCAAAAGTAACTGTTTTTTCGCTTCGCTTTCCGTGGCGACGATGGCTGACGCCTGGGCTTCATTCTTTCACGCCTCGAGGATTCGTTGAATTTATTTCATTATACAAGACATCTTGTCAAGCTCGGCTACTAGCTAGCTTTATGAATGGAATGAATCATACAGCTAAGTAAATTAATGCTACCAGTACCAGCGCTAGCTAGTGGCGACTCACTGTCATGTCTGCTGCTGGCTGAAAACAAGCAGTCAAGTGAGCATCAACAATAAAATGCATTGCTGGGCCGATCAAATTCCTGTTCCGTCCGTCCTCTTGCCCAAGGCCCGTCTGTTCGTCTCCCATTTGGAAAAACTCATCGGCTACAGTATCCCGACCCCTAAACATTTAGAAGTGCGTTGAATCTATCGGCACGAGAATTTTTCAGGAAAACAGACTACAATGACGCTTCCAATTGCGAAAAAACAAAAAAATAATATAGAACGGAACCGCAGCTATTACTAGATCACAAAGCACAAGATACTAAATTAATAGACCAAGATGAGCAAGAATCAACCACCGGATGACTATTGTATTACGCTGGAGGATGTGAAAATCGCTGCCTCTCGGATTCAAGGAATTGCCCATCGAACGCCAGTATTAACATCGGCGTCCATTGATCGCCTGGCCGGCCGCAATTTGTTTTTCAAAGTAGAAGCCTTGCAAAAAACAGGGTCTTTCAAATTTCGCGGGGCCTTGAACGCCACCAAGGAAGAATTGGAACGGCGTGCAGCCAACAACAACAATAATAATACACAACAATTACAAACATTACAAGTCGTCACACATTCCTCTGGCAATCATGCACAAGCCTTGGCTTTGGCCGCCAAATTGGCCACCACCGATGCGGTAGAAGTTACGGCGACCATTGTCATGCCCGAAAATACACCCGATGTCAAGCGCAACGCCGTGGCTGATTTTGGTGCCACCATTGTCTTGGTGGAAAGTACCAATAAAGCACGCCAAGAAAAAGCAGATGAAATTGTCCAAGAAACCGGTGCTTCCTTTATCCATCCCAGTGAAGATCCCCGTGTCATTGCCGGACAAGGAACTGTGTGTCTGGAACTTTTGGAACAACTCAAAACCGATTTTCCACACCCAGTGGATTTAGATGCTGTCATTATACCTGGTATGTTTTTCTGTGTTGAAAAGATGAAGAAAATAATGAGTTTTTTTGCAAGGGGAAAGGGAAAGACGGAATTTCGAGTAAGAACTCTTACTGAAATTTTTTCTTATGCATTTTTTCTCAGTTGGGGGCGGTGGTTTAGCTTCAGGAAATATCATCACATTACGCAGTATACTGGGTGATAAGGTCAAGGTATGATTGCAAAGATGGAGGGTTAAAAATTAATTTTGACATTCAGAGCTTTTGCTTGCTTCTGAAAATTCCGGCTATTCCTTCAAGAAAAAAACTAAATCTTGCTCTCTCTCCCTGGTCATAACAAATTCCTCTTGCCCTCTCCCTGGTCATGACAGATAATCTTGGCAGAACCATCCAAATTGGATGATGCCAAGCGATCCTTTGAAGCCAAAACATTATTACAGCATGATCCAACCAACACCCTGGACAGCGTTGCAGATGGCTTGAAGACAACCTTGGGCCCCAACACGTGGCCCATCGTGCGTGACAAGGTGGATGATATCCTCACTGTAACTGAAGACGAAATTTTGCTGGCCACCAAATTGATTTGGGAACGGCTCAAAATTTGCATTGAACCAAGCGCCGGAGTGGGAATTGCTGTAGCACTTGGTCAGGAATTCAATGACAAATACGAAGCTAGCGAAGGATTTCATAACGTCGGCATTATTTTGTGTGGTGGAAATGTAGACATTCTCAAAATCTCCGCCAAGATGGAAGCGGCTGTTCAAGCCAGCCAAAAATAATTCATAAAACTGAAAAATGTAGCGATTTTCTTACTCCGACGGGAAAAAGGACCATGATTAGAACTTTCGCCGCATTTTCTTCCTTGCCTCCGGTCCATGCCATTTCTCCATTGTCTTCGGCATTTTTCCAGGATAACCGACCCAGCCCTTCGACTTGTAACAAAAATTAATATCTAAGAACTTACTTGGAGGATTCGACCTCTTGTTTCGAATTTAGTTTCGTCTTGTTGTCGACGACAACCTTCATGTTGATGAAGGCAATGCATTTCTATTACGTTGCCATCAAACAGGTGATGGCAACGACCATTTTGATGTGATGGGTTGAATATCCAACCCATCAAAAGCGCATTGCATTGGCTTGGTGGCATGCCACGATTGAACCAAGACGCGGTTCCGAATTGGATACGCACTGACGTCAGCCTATCAGATCACTCCAAACCCTGCGTAGGACTCAGTACTACGTGCACTAAACGGTCATATTTCAATGACGTCTGTCTCTCGTGCTTTTCGTCTCGAAAAAAGACGACATGGCACAACCACAGATAGTAGTAAGTAATACTGAGAAAGATACAGTTCCAGATACAAATCCAGGCAGTGTGATTGGGTATGCGAAGCGGCTGTGTGGATATGAGAAAATCCACCGACCAGATTCGCCTCTTGATGTCGCCCATATCTGGCTACGTATGTGATAAACTCTCCGCAAACTGACGCTTGGAGTAAAACATCAGGAGATTTTTCACTATTTTTGGCTTCTGTATCCCCTCTCCTTCCTCTCACAATATCAGATTTGATCAACTCAAACTCCTCTTCAATCAATACCTTAATATCCCACCATGTTCCAAAAGACTGTCATCGCCCTTCTTGTTGCCGGAGCTTCTGCTTTCGTCCCCATCGCCCCCAATGCCCGTCAGTCTATGGCCTTGAACAACGACAAGGTCAAGGAATTGATCGCTGAGCAACTTGGTGTTGATATGGCCAAGGTTGTCCCAGAGGCCAAGTTCATTGATGATCTTGAGGCCGACTCTCTTGATACCGTTGAATTGATCATGGCCATCGAGGAGGAATTCGACTGCGAAATCCCAGAAGAGGATGCCGCCAAGATCACCACTGTTGGAGAGGTCATTGCCTTCGTTGACAAATTGTAAGGAGCCTGCTGATGCTGCCGCTTCTCCGGAAGTGAAACCCATGCACATAGATTTTCTCCTACTTCAAGGAGATCTTCTTTCCACTATTTGTTGTGTTTTTTTGAGAGTTGAAGAACGGGACATCACCAGAACTGAGCCGATGGGATTAACTCTTTGGTTAGGTTTATAGATCACTAATTTATAGCCTGCTATTATTTAAAATTAAAACGGCACTGCCTGAATATTTTTCTTCTGTCTCCGTTTTGCCTCATGCCATTTTCTCACTCTACTTCCACCCTTCATTTGGCTGTGGACAGTGGCGCTGACAACCATCGTTGACCGTAGATAAGTTTGTCCGACAACAGAGTGTTAAGGATTCTGTTGTCCGGATCGGACAACAAACTCCCGTCCAGTAACTTACTTGATAACCCGTGTCTGCTTACATCTGACTTCTGCTCCTCCCGACGATATCGCAGCACGCCAAAACCATCTGCATGATTGGCATAATGAAGGCATTGTGAACTGCACTCAGTATGGGGTGTGGGCAGGTGGAAGAGTCAACGGAAATGTTTTAGTGTCTTCTTTTTACGTAGTAGACTAAAGACGCGAACTGCCGATGCAATGGCAGATCTTTTACCTCCCTCCGCTCTCCGCAATCTACTTTGCCCTTCCTTCACCACTGTCCTGTAGTAGAGGACAAGTTGAGCTGAGCGTTGAACGATAGCTCTGTGCCCGGGCCGTGACGGAGTTTCAAAACCAAACAATACTCTAGCGTGTGTGAACTGCACCTTGAAGAGTGGAGGCGTGGCCGGTTACATGCGGTGATTCAGTTCTTTCATGCGATATAAATCTTTATTTCTTGTAGCTCACAGTCGCAGGTTAAATTTATGAAAACCTACTAAAAATTATATACCATGTATTATAAGCTTTATATATTGCATACTAAATGCACGAGGCTCCACAGCGGACGGTCTGCAGCGATAAGGTTGACTACGCCAAAAGATTACTACATGTGTGCGTAGTACTATTATGTGGCGAGTGCTGGCAAGCTATCGGCTATTATGGATGCATTCTGCTGCTGCATCGTTTCACCCAAAAGCTCCTTGAGTATGATTTGACTGGAGTTCTTACAAGAGTGGCCTTTGGTGCATTGGCCTAGCAGATTTTCTTCGGCAATGGCATGCAAATGTTGCGTTAGATAACTCCGCAACTGAGCCATGGATTCCTTGGGAATCATAAAATATCGAACGACAACAGACCACATTCTTTCTTGCTTGCTGTAAAGGTCGTCTGGATCCTCCAATCCCACCAAATCTTGAGCTTTGGAACTCAAATATGATGTGTGCGATCCCAAGACAAATTGCATTCCCGCACTCGTAGGTGTACGACCGCGAATGGCACAAGGAACGAGCTGATTCCATATAACGAGGCATTGGTGCCAATCCGGAGAGTCGTCCTTGCAAGTACGCAACTTCCAATGCAACTGATGGTGCTGGGCGTCCGGTAACTCTTCAAACTGCACTTCGGGACTGTAACCTTTCGTCAGCCCCGGAGTAATGCATCCGCGTGTCAATCCGGGAAGGAGACTGCCGAATGACGAGTTTTTGGGTTGTTGATGGAGGTGATGCGTAGTATTCTGCGTTTTTGCAGATGCACTTGATGACCGCGTTAAGTTTGCCGCATCCTTAGGTTTGGTTCCATCGAGCATCACGCTTGATTTTGCATCAAATGGAAACTCCCACGGCGTTCCATACTGCCATTCGACATGCGTTCCGGCACACCAGACGATCCAATTGGGAGTGTCTTCATCGTCCAAGTACTGGACGGCTTCTTCTTGCATGACCTCTACAAAGTACGTGTGAAGTCCATCATCGGCATCCAACCTCGTCTCCAACACAACACGTGATTGAGAAGCTTCATGAAAATGCTCCAAGAGTTCAAAATTGTTGGTCCACACTTGCTCGGCTGTTTCGGGCAAAGGCCTACGAAATCCATTGGGATTGTCGTTGGTTCCCACCACGACCACATGAAACTCGGGTGTGGCCTGTGTAGCGTTTTGAAGAATATCCAACAAGCCCTTCTTGATGGGCTCTGCCAAGTCTGGATCGGCACGAATGATCCACAAAAAGTTTTGAGATGTTTGTTGCTGCAGTGTTGGCAGACAGATTCGTTTTAGTAGCTCTAGTCGAGCCAGACCGAGTTCGATGAGGAGAGGTTGTTGTTGCATAAATCTAAAAAGTGTCACCCAAAGATGTGTGAGTTGGTGCTTGCTATCGGCCAGCAAACAAAACAAACCTCCTGAGCAAAAAGAAAGCCATATGTTTCAATTTTCGTATATACGTACCGTGTACTAATGATCTGAACCACGGCCTCGTCTTCGGCTATTCGAAGTTGCTCTGGTACTGCTCTTCTTTCTTCTTTTCTGACAGGAGGACGGAGGGGTTTTGGGGGTATAACCACAGGCTCTGCTAGTTTGGGGGGACGTTGATCATGTAGCGGCGAAGGAGACGTTTTAGAAGCATCATCCTCACCCGTAAGAAATGCCTTGACAGCCGAAGCATGGGAAGGGGATGATTGCTTTTGTAGTTCGACTGGAAGCTCATAGCGAACTTGCAAGTTTTGATCGATTTTTTTCAAGTGCATCATACTCCGACTTTGAGCTATTCGTCGAAAGGGGTTGCCGAATCCGAAGGTGCCACTGCTTTTCGATATTGTTGTGGATGACGGAGAAGAAGGCATAAAGCGTTCTCCATTCCATAAACGATGATGTTCTTGTTGATCCAACGTAGAAGTGACAGTCCAAGTAAATAAAAGTGCCGACAATGATACACAGAGAACAAAATAAAGGCAAATGGCAGCACGAAGCCTTTGCGCTGACTTTCCCTTTAGCGTGGACGATTTCTTATTTCGCGGCATACTACTCTTGTTTGTGCCAGAATTCAATGGACTGATGGATTCCGTGGTGGATGATGTTGAGGTTGCTGCTGCTGTTGCTGGCTGAAAGAGTAATCTTTTTCGAATGGGGGAAAGACCTGGAGTAGGTTCCTTTCCAGATTCTAGCATGTCATCGTCAACTACCCATTCACTCAGGGAGTCCATCGTGTTTATATTCGTTGGTTTGTATATTATTGTTGATGTTACCGGTAGGATTGAGTTTGTCGACGAAAAAATAGAATTTGCATTCTATAGCTAGACGCACACAAGCGCTTTGGTTCAATTTCAAATTCAATTTTTGCCTAAATAGAAAACTGATTTGACGTGCACGCTCGAGTTGAGTTTAACGACCACATCATCCATGGTTTTGCCTCCACCTTTCTCCGAATTCTCCCGCCGTAAATATTGCCTGCGATCCTTCATCTTCGTGTAATACCACCACTTTGACTGCTTGCGCTTGTATAGTGATTACAGTTTTTCATGCATGTGTCTCTCCTGTTAATGTAATCCACACACAAGGCTACAACTAAAGACTGACCCATCAAAGAGAGTTAAAGTAATTAGATTAGCTAGTGCTTGTACTTGCAATTGATCCATCATGGCGAGACACAAGAACCGTCGCTTCTGCACGGATCTTCCCGACCTTCAGTTACCATCTCCTCCCCGAGAGGACAAGAATACAGACGACATTGACACCTTCTATACGATCAACTATGATGAACCGCCCCCCATGGTTTCTCCAGGAGGAGAGTCCACTGCCTATCTCTTCAATCATGTCCAAGACGGCAACCGTCGACGCTACCGAGCCATTTTGTCTTTGGTCTCCACCATGACGCTGATTGCTACTGCTGTGGCTATCATTAGTGTCACCGCCAAGAAAATGTCGAGCAGTAAATATAACAGCGACAATATTCCAATTATTGACGTAAACAACAGCACCGAGGACGGTCTTGGGTTCGAGAAGTACTCACTGCCACCCGCTATGGACGACGAGGGAAAAGAACCACTCTTTCCAAAACCTCCCATTTATGCTCAAATTGATGTCACTGCACCTCCAGCCTTGACTCCGAATATTGAAAGGCCCACCAACACCGCCGACAGCACGCCAGCCACTACCAGTCCTGAAAATGACGACGATGATAATACTGCCCCTACTAGTGGAACCCTCTTTCCTCTGTTCCCACCCCTATCGGTAGTTGGCGCTCCTTCGCCGTGGCCAACCCCCTCGCCCCAACAGCAACTAGACGACGATGGATTGGACTACGTGTTCAAACGTCCTTCCGTCTTGGATTTGACTCGTGCACCGATTCCCCCTACCATTCATCCTACCTTTCAGCCCACGTCGAGTGAACCTGCAATAATTGCACCCACCATTGCTGAGACACAACAGCCAACGAATAAACCACGCCCAGGGGAACCAACGCACGAACCCTTTGCGCATTTTGACCTGGTGCGCCCTCCAGCCTTGTCGACACAAATCCATCCCACCACGGCACCTGAGAATGTAGTCATTCTGAATGATGATTATATTGGGTATCTCTTTGATAAATACAAAAACAAGGATGAGGATGATGAAGATGGCGCCGTTATGGATGATGATGACGACATGGACAATATTGCAGTTAGCGAGCAGGACGCCGACGCTGACAATGATGCTACTGTTGAGGATGTTGCTAGAGTCACTCGAGTGCCCTCCAAACAACCCGTGGCAAGCACACTCATGCCCACCTTCTCGCCGACGGACAAACCAACCCGTCCCCCGAGGACCAAGCGTCCCACCAAGGCTCCCAAGACCGAGATTACCATCATTGACGAAGGGGTTCCGATGACCGAGATTGTCATTATTGAGGAAGACGAGAGTATCCCCACCAGTACCCCCACCAGCACACCTAGTGAGACTTCAACATCCGAACTGACATCGGAAGCAACCGAGGTGCCAACATCCGAACCTACCGAAGAGGAAACTTCGGAGGAAACGTCGGAAACAACCCAGGAGCCAACAGTGGCAACCACCACCAAGCCAACAGGTACCCTGCGACCAAGAAGAACACGTCGACCCACAAGTGCACCTGTCACCATGGTACCGACGTCGCAAGCTCCCGTTGCCTCTACCTTGGCCCCTGTTAGAGTTACCATGCCACCTCAGCATGAAATTACCGAAGAAGAAGAAGTCGACCTGCCAGAAGAAGAAGCATCGCCCTCTCCTACCTTTAAGCCAACTATCAATCCGACCTTTGTCCCAACGGAACGTCCAGTGTCGAGTCCACCTACCGTCTCCCCCACGGAGAGTACTGAAACACCCACCGGCAGTACGGAAAGACCCACCGGCAGTACGGAACCACCAGTGCCACCACCGGTGGAAGAGACACCGCCACCTGTAGAAGAAGAGACACTGCCACCAGTAGAGGAAGAGAACGACGACGCGACGGATGAAACTGTGGTCGTCATGGATGATGGCACCATTACATATCAACCAGGTGACTTGACGGTCGAGGAAGCCGGATTGAAACTCAGTACTGGATTGACCGCTCGCATCCTTGCTACCACAGGGAAACCTGTGGTGTATGCGGATGGAACCGAGTCTGAAAAGGTCTTTCATGGCCGCCCTGATGCCGGACAAACCTTTCCGGATACACGGCCTGAAAATCCAGGAGGTTGGGTCTATGTAAGCTTTTTTGTTGGATGCATGTGTTCTTGTTGTTGTTTGTGTTGCGACATCCGTTCATGTTTCTGATTGTTTTGACTTATTGGATGGCTCACAGGTGAGCAACAGCGAGATGAGAATTGACGACCCCCCAGGAGGTGAGGGGAATGGTGGCGTTGGAGCTATAACCTTTGATAAGGATGGCAACATGCTGTTGTATGATATGATTTTGGAAGGTTCCACCTGGAATTGCGGAGGCGGGAAAACACCGGTACGTCCTGTTTTGGATACTGTAGTTGCCAACAGCCATGTGATTTATGGAGTGGAGATGAACCCAGTCATTTGCTAACCGCAGCGTGGCTGCCATTGTTCTACCTTGCATTGCAGTGGAATACGTGGGTCTCGGTGAGTAAAATGAGGTGTAGAGCTTGAAACAAAGATCCATTGCTTGTCCTCTGACCGCGTTGCATCCTCTAATTTCTTATTTACCAGTGCGAAGAGGCTCCCAAGGGTAGAATTTGGCAAACAGACCCGATGGGCGTACGCCAGGCTGAAGTTCTTACCATGGGCAGCGATACGGGTGGCGCTTGGGAAAGTTTCACCTATGACATACGTGATTTGAATGCACCCCACTTTTTTGTCACAGAGGATGCCAGCAGAGGTGCTCTACTGAGATGGACACCCGACGTAGTCAACTGGCAAGAGCCTTGGGGCATGCTGCACGGAACTGGAACGACGGAATACTTGGTCTTGACTCCCAATGGAGAGGGAAATGGAGGAACCTATGAATGGGTTTCGGACAGGACGAAAGGTAGAGACAGTGCTAAAAATTACTATCCTAACTGCGAAGGAATCGACAGCGACGGAGAGTCCGTGTTCTTTGTATCCAAGAAGATCCTACAGGTATTTGAGTTAGACTTGAACAGCAACATGTACACAAATGATTCGACACAACGAGGTCTTTTTGATGGGAAGCCCGGTAAGTTTTTATCTGGCATGTTGACACGGCCGATGGTGTCGTCCAGGTGCTGTTTGATAACTTTCTCATTCATAACTTTGTGTTGGGCCCTGCAGATCAAGTTCAACGTATTCTCAAAAGTGGAACAGGCCAAAACCACGAACACGATATTCTCTATTTTACAGAGGAAGGCGGCAAAGATGCGGGTGTACATGGGCGTGGCCCTGATGGACGTTTCTTCACTATACTGGAGGGCCCTTCGTACAAAGATGAAACATCTGGACTTGCATTTAGTCCAGACGGGTAAGTTTCCTAGCCCGAAGGATGGTGCAATAGATGCGTCCAGCGACTTCTGTCTTGCTCACGTTTTATGAATTTCTTTGTGACCGGTGGTATTCCAGGATGCATCTTTATATTGCCTTTCAGGAAAATGGAGTTTTGCTGGATGTAACACGCGAGGTGAGTTGGGGGGGGAATGTGTTGGTCTAAAAACAAGATAGAAATCTCCTTTGGCTGTGTCTCATTTGATTGCTGCTTACTCCACCTACTATTAAGGACGGAAAACCGTTTCAAGCACAATCGTTAGATGTGAAGTTCCATCACCTTGTGAGCTAGCTGTTGGTAATGAAATGGGTCTAATTGAATTGGGTAAATATTTGGCACTTCTCGAGCTATATTCTGCCTTGAAGGCTTTATCACGTTATGCATATAAATATCTCTATAAAACTACCTAATCAAAACCTCGTATCTGACGGTCCATTCTGTTCTTAATATCCCTTTTCTTTTTTCGCTTTCTTATTCCAAGTAGCATTCCATTCTCACCAAGTAGTAGTCTCTCCGAGTCCTTTTTGCAAAGGTTGCACACGAGCTGTTTCTGTTGTGAACTTAATGGTATGCCCGCCGTGACACAGCAATCCAAACACATGAACATCATCCCGCATTTGGCACACTTATTGAACGAGAATTGGGGATCGGCACAGCTGTCGCAAACTTCTGCTTGACATCTCCAACAGGGTGTCAAAGCACAATCATACTTCCACACCTTACACTTACGACAAGGAACAAGCTCTCGATTCCACGTCTCCAATGACCAATGCCTAGTGCGGATATTTGTGTAATACAATGAGCGACGCATCATGGGCCGAAAAAGGCGCAATGCAGTGTTATGAGTAAGCTTGCTAGGCTGGCAGCGCTCAAACATGATATCAAACGTTATCTGCTCCAAAACTTGAGATCCCTGCAACGCATACAAGCAAGTCCCATCCAAGTTTTCACATCCAGCAAGACGAAAGACTTTGGTCACTTGCACAGCTTTGACTCGCTTGATGATGGCTACCACCTGATGATCATTGAGTCGTTTTTGCTCGTGATTTGCCAAACCACTAAAATTTAGGGTTTCCCAGAGAGCATTGACACCCCTTTCATCGGCGTGCCCAAACACGGCAGCTTGGAGGTTACGATTGACGGCAGCTACTCGAAAGCGAGATGCCAAGTCCAAATGCAACAGCACATTCACGAAGACAGGAAGAAGATACTCTTCCAAAGCTGAGCTTTTCTCCTGCTGATTGGCGTCATTTTTTTTCGCCGACATGATTGGTTATACAACAGTAGTATTGGTTGATGAAGACGGTTGTCGTTTTTGTTTGAGAGCGTGGGTTCGGCAGCCAAAAAATGTTTCAGCTGAATCGAATATTATTGCCGTGGCAACTTTTTATGATGGTGCACAGTATTGTACTCGTGGATAACTTGGGTGGCAAAGTCATGTGGGTCTGGCGCGAGCGAGTGAGGCGAAAATGAAAAAAGTGCGCTTAAAAGTGCGCTTCAAGTGCGCCTGTGAGTGAAAAAAGTGCGCCTGTGAGTGGCACATAGTGCTGGTGCTACTGCTTTTTCTACAGTAAACACCATAAATTAGAGTACCACTCTGCTGCTAGCTAGCTAGCTAGGTGCTAATGCAGCAGAACCTTGCAAAAAAGTGCGCTGGGCGACTCACTTCAAGTGTGCTGCACGACTGAAGGGTTCGTTGTAAAAATAATTCAGCGAAGTTTTTGTTAGTTCCGTAGCCATGTTGTTCCAAATCTCCTCACTTTTTGCCACAAATCTGGAACTTGTGCTTCATTTTGGTTTAACACAACCAATTTTCAAGCTAAAAAATCAAACAAAAATTCTACAAATAGCTACATTGTCTCCTCTGTCCAGCTGCAGCATCAGATTGAGTTAGCTAGCTAGCCATGTGGAACCACAACAACAACAACAACAATGGAGCAAATCAAGGCAACAACAATGACAGCAGCAACAACCAAAACAATTCTGCTGTCCCCAATCCAACTGCTCAGGACCTGCAACTCTTTCTCAGTTGTCTTCACCAAGTGGCAGTTGCACAGATTTCCCAGTGGCATGACAGTTTGCAGGCAACTTTTTCTGCCAGAGGTGTGGGAAGCAGCAACAACAACAACAGCAACAACAGAACCAACAACAACAATCCACAACAAAACAATTCTGCCAAGGCCAAGACAAGTGGCAGATCTGCAACAACAAAAAAGGAGAACAGAAAGGAAAGAAAGGAAAGAAAGGAAAGCAGTGATTCATCATCCAGCAGCTCAAGTGACAGTGAAAGTGAAGATTTGATTTGGGTGGATGGAGACAAGGAAGTTGAAGTGCCCAAAAAACAATTGAAGGAGAATGGAAGTCCCTACTTTGGATGGGCTTTTTGTCTTGTTAGCACAAAGAAGAACAAGGTCAATGCTGTGACAAAATCATATCATTGTTGCATGGGTTGCTTTTCATGTCCAGAGGAGAATTGCACTTTCCTAGCCAGGCCCCTTTGGCCCTCCATAAAATGGATGGGTGCCCCCCCCAAAGCACCCAAACGCCAGTGTGTGGTTCACAAGTGTGATCTTGTGTGGATTCCTTGCACTGGAAACTCACCACTGACTACAAAAACAGGAGACCCCATGCCATGCACTCTCACTGTCACAATTCCAGATGGAAAATCCCAATCAGTCACAGCAATTCACAAAGGAAACCATGACAGCCACCCCAGGCCCCCAGAGCACAAACCTTCCCCAGCAGCTATGAAAGCCCTCACCAAAATTGTCAAAACCAATCCAGAAGCTGGTCCAGCAAAATTGATAATGGGAACAAGAACCAGGTCATCAGTGGCTTCCTTAAGCAAAGCATTCCACAACATTGACAGACTTGGACACAAGAGGAGACAAATTGTGCACAAGAACTTGAGGGCCTTTGGAATCAGAGGCAGCATTGGGGGTCTCTTTGAAATGAGTGCTGACTTTCCAACTGACTTTATTGTGGAGTGCAGCTTCAAAGATGGAATCATTTCCCTGCAGAGTGATTACATGAGACAAGTTTTAAATGATGCTGCTGGAGGACTCCAGTCAGACACAGTGGAAGGAGTCATCAATGAACTAGAATACAACAAAGGTTCATTGGACATCCATTTTACCTCTGCATTTGATCAGTACCAAGACAGATGGGTGCCTGTGCTCATATCAATCATATTTGGAAGGAAAGCTGAAGTTTTTTCTGCCCACTGGATGACTTTGCTCAAATCATATGATGACATCAAAACTTGGGAAGAATTCAAAGACATTTACCCTGGCACAACAATTGACTGGTCCAGTGCTCTGGGCAAAGCCATCTGCAAGACACTGGTAGAGTTTGCAAAGAGGGAATTAGGAAAGGTTTTGCTTGAAGAAGAGACCTACTCCTTTGTCAGGAAGTTCCAGAGGAAAAAGAAAAGGAGTTTCGTGAACTGGTAAAGACAATGACAGCTGAGGACACCACTTACAAAGAATTTTGTAAAACTGTTAAAACATTGATTAAAACTTTTCAAAAAGCTACAAACTGGGTTCTTTGGTACTTGCATCCAAGCAGGGCACAAAGTTTTTTTCCTGCATGTCAAAAAGATTTTGCTGAAGAAGAATATGATCGCTTCAAAAAACTGTCCACCACAACCAATCCACAGGAAAATGTAGGACGCCAATTTCAGCATCTTGCACCGACTCCTTCAATGACAATCAATGAAGCAATTCTGCTGGCTTGGAAATTTCAAAACCAAATGCACATGTCTCAAAAGGCTGTCATGGGTGGTCTCAGCACAAAATATGGAAACTTTCCAAGACAACTTGACAAAAATGCCAGAAAAAGAAAGCAGGCTGTGGACCCTGGCCGTCCTCCTGACACCAAAAAGCAGCTGCTCAAAACATCAAAAAAAAAGAAACAAAAGAAACAATCCACAGATGAGAATGATGATCTCAGGTACCCAGGTCCTTGTTGGTGGAGACTTGATTGGGCTGGAATTGCCACATGTTCATGTGCACTGGATTCAATTTTGATGATGCTGTTTTTGCCCAAGGAATTTTGTGTCCTCTGCACATTGTACCCTGAATTGAGTGACCCCATGAGTTTGCTCTCCAGAACATTCAACCAATTGTCTGATGGTGACAGATATGGAATTGATGCTCGTGTTCTGTGGATCCAAGAATTCTTGGGGCTTGAAATCAAGGAAGGTGAAAAGCACAATCTTTGGATGGGTTCCAGCAGGTTTTTTGAAACAAGAAACAACAGATCCCAGAAATGGGGACTTGTCCAGCATTACAACAAAATAAAGAAGGAGAGAAAGGATGACGATGAAGAAAAAGAAGAAAAAGACAAAGACAAAGACAAAGCAAAAGACAAAGACAAAGCAAAGACACACCCACTCAAAGAAACTTTGGAACTGACTTACAAGCAAGAGAAAATTTGTTTCCGTGAAGGAGGGTGCAGAGGACATCTCGGAATTCGTGATTGGTTTTCCAATGTTGACGGCGAGGAGGTTGTGTCAGAGGATGAAATTGAAGTGGAAGGAACACGGGTTCAAAAAATGACAAGGTCACGGATCCACTGTTTTGAACTTTGGAAAAGTGTGAGAGATTGCTTGACTGATTGCTTGGGAGAGACGATGAATCCCCGTTGTTCAGTGCAATGGAAGAATCCTGCATCAGAGTCAAAGGGAGGGATTTCAAATTGTGAAGGACCAGAACAGTGTGGGGAAGCAGAAATCACAATGTGGCCTCACACTCTTGCTTTTTATGTTGTTCAACGCAACTTGAGCTATCTTCCTCCTGTGTTTGTTTACAAGACAAGGAGATTGGTTTTGAGAAGTGTCCTGCTTGGAAATGGAAATCACTATCGTGCTGCAATCAGGAGCCCACATGCCTGGATTGTTTATGATGGCATGGGCATCACTCATGTTGCAGGGACTCCCTGTTTTCAATTTTTTCCACTTGCAGATTGTGCCGGTGCCCAAGGTCGATACACCTGTGACACTGCCCTGCATGAAGTGATGGATCCAAATGAAAAACGAACTTACTGCGACCCAAACTTTGACTTCACCAAGGTGCTTGTTCACACTGACAAAAGTTTTATCCCCGAATGTTTTGCAGAAGAAAAAGAGGAAGAAAAAGAAGAAGAGGAAGAAGAAGAAGAAGAAAAAGAGGAAGATGAAAACAATGGTGATGAATCCAAGAAGGATGAGGACAAGGCCAATGACAGTGATGACTCAGAAGGCACCAGTGCAAGTGTGCTAGCTGGAAGAATTAAGAGCAATGCCCATGACCTGGGCTTGTCTTGGGGGGAAAAAGATCCAAACCCCCCAAAGAAGAAAAAGAAAGGTGCACAGAACCCAAAGAGCCCACCCAAAAATGTGAGGGACAACTTGAAAAGTTTGAGAAATGAGATCAAAGGTTTGAACAGCAGGAAATCAGAAAGAGTCCCAAAGGGTTGGTCTGTCAAACAAACTGTCCAAGTCAGAGGCACAAAAGCAAAATGCAAAGGGTGCCAGAAGTCCATTGGGTACACACAAACATGTCTCACTTACAGATACAAGCTGGAACATCACAAGTTTTGGGACGAAATCAAATTCCATTCGCATCCCAGCTGTTTGAAGAAGATGACAAGAAACCAAATGAAGCTTTTTATGGAAAAGAACTGGACAAACAAAGAAGTGATTGAGGCCAAAAACATGTTGGAAAAAGACAGTGGAAAATGAAAAGGACAAGGAAGACAATCAGTGCATGTGTGTGTGTGAACTAAGCAACTAACTAACTAACCAACTAACCAACTAACTGACTAACTGACTAACTGACTAACTGACTAACTGACTAACTGACTAACTGACTAACTGACTAACTGACTA
>ENA-ORBV01008245-ORBV01008245.1-microbial-mat-metagenome-genome-assembly--contig:-NODE-8245-length-17582-cov-6.069580_pt1 | contig 17582 bp, 13 predicted proteins | sample MGYA00237777_ERZ505514 | MGnify/ENA primary metagenome ERZ505514 (study PRJEB26160, sample SAMN06269048) | microbial mat metagenome | isolation source: Oligotrophic lake microbial mat | place...
CCTTAGTCTCGTGGGCTCGGAGATGTGTATAAGAGACAGCCTTCACTGAGAAGATTGATTCACACGTGTGACAGTGTTATTCTCAAAACAAGCTACCAGCGACCCATACTGGCTGCACGCTTCGGGACCCATGTCGGCTATGTAGAAGAATGGGTTGGCATACTTCCATCCGACAAGCATGCCATGAGAAAGATGATGAGAGAAGACGACGCGAAAACGAATCAAAGCGAATAACGATGAGATGGTGGATTTGTGCCAAGATACCTCATTTTCGTCGAAAAGATTGCATGCAAACTGGACAGAAAGAAATCGGGCAGCCATCAACAGATTCTTTCGATGCCCTTTGCTTCATCTCTTCTCGCTTAGCGTTCCTAAACGTGCTGTTTTGATCATTCATCTTGGCTACGCAACTTAACTAGCCAAGGGCCGATCGCAAGCAAGATCAGCTCCACCAGTTCAGGTCTAAAAATATGAAAGAAATGACCCCCATTATTTGGCGAGGATTTCGATTGTCGATTTCCACACTGGCCTTGTTCTTCGTTTTGTCGTTTCTTGCGCAACACACCGCCGCCAGTGCTGCTGGAGTCGTTGATTGGAAAGATATCACAGGCGGTTCTACTGTTCCGTCGGCTGCTAAAACAAGGCGACTTGGGTGGATTGAGCGAATGCTGCAAAGGATTCCTACCACAGCAACAGGACCTGTTGACATAAGCAGCCTCGGCCCGCCTGATAGTAGCAGTAGCACTTCTGATAATGGTGTTACTACTAGTGCGGGTGTTACCCCTAGTGAAACCGGGGGCAGATCCAATGGTGATGATGATGATGATAGCAAGGACGAAGAAAGGCGTAAGTTGTTTCTGTTTCCTTGTCTCTGTATGCAGGCAACGACAAGAGCTCACCAAACCTTCTATCATTTGTACGCCCACTCCGCATGCCTGGTCATAACAATTTTTAGGGAGCCCTACCAGAAGCCCCACCAGACGTCCTACTAGAAGCCCCACCCGAAGGCCCACACCGAGTGCACCCAGACCCACTCCTGGGCGACCAACCCCGATGCCCACACCACTTCCGGGGCCGCGACCTGAACGACGCGAGTCACCCACAACCCCTAGTACAGGGACACTGTTTGTGGTGACACAGCCGCCGATACCATCGCCAACACCAACGCCGACCAGGCGCCCACCCTTCGTAGTCACCAAATCACCGACACAAACGCCGACCAAAGCGCCAACCTATAGAATTGTACCACTTGCACCAGTTACGCTGCCGCCACAACCAACAGAAATACCAACACCTGTACCAGAAACGGAACTTCCAAGTGCTAGGCCCACACGATATCCAACCACCCAGCCAACCTCTGCTCCAATCACCTCTCCACCTTCCGGTGGGCCAACTCATGTGCCATCCACGGAACTGCCTTCTGGCGTTCCTACACGTGGGCCATCGATGATTCCTACAGGTCCACCCACTCTAATGGCCACTGAGGAAATCACGGATCTTCCTACTATTCCTCCCACTGAAGAAATCACGGAATTACCGACTCGTCCCCCCACCGAAATGCCAGGTAGGGCCTGACTTCTAGTGGTATTACCCTCGTTTTGATGTTTTCAAAAGAGTCATCTCATATTTCATTTTATACCGGAACCTCAATGATGTAGCTACTCGCGAACCTTACGCGATTCCTGAAGCTGTTGCGCTGGAAGAAATTGTGCTCGCATCTGAGAGTCCAGCGCCCGCTGTAAGTCTTAGTGAGGAGGAACTGACCCACGTCGTAACTTTGAGTAGTTCTCACTATTAGCATACTAGCACTGACGAGGCCTCTCTCTTTGGTCACGCAGCCGCCAGCAGTGGGCACTACAAGCTTGAACGAATCTGACAGCAGCGTGCCCTTTTCACTGCCTGAAGTACAAGAGCTACGAGATATTAGAGCAGAAACCAATTTGGAGTTGTCTTTGTGGTTCCCAGACCAGCGCGTGAGCAATCTTAATCTCACTCGAGTGGAGCAGCAACTTTTGTTGAGTTTGGAAACGTTGTTTTGTGACATTCGAAGTACATCGGTCAAGATGCTTGACAGCAGCGACACTCTCTGTGTTTTGGAGGAAAAACTGTCTGGAAGCGATTCTAGTTTGTTTTCTGTGGAGGCTCGACAGGCACTCCTTCCACGGCAAGAAATGGATGCAACGATTTTGCTGGCACCCTACGTTTCGCGTCTAGACGAGCGATATGCCTCGGAACAAGAAGCTCACTTTTCTTGGACGACCTGGAAGGTCACTTTTACGGTTTCGCAGCTGGGTGTGCCTATGATCCAAAGAGGAATTCGGCAGTTGGAGAAAAGTGACACTGATATCACAGCTAACCTAGCTTACATGGCCGGGATCCAGGAACTACAGCAAATTATGGCGAAGGAAATGACAGAGAGCATCCGAAGCGGGGATTTCGATATCATACTGCTGAAGAAGCTCAATGAAGCAACAGCAATCAGTAGTCCCGTTGGCGCGGAACTCGAACTGTTTGATTTCCTTGGTTGGGAGAGTACTAAGGACGCCAGTGAGCGGGGCGTAGATAGTGCAACGGTAGACGGCTCGGACTCAAGCCGAGAGAAAACAATCATAGTGGCTACTATATGCGCAAGCTTCATCGTTGTGGTTGCATTGGTTGGTTTCTTTGTCGTGAGGCCACATAGCTCGCGAATTGCGTGGAAGCGAGAAAGAGAAGCGCACATTTTGGATGACATTGAGAAAGAAGCTGCAAAGGAACATCATTTGAACAGTATAAAACGAGAAGTTGTAAGAGAACCCGGTTCCACGAAAAAGAGAGCTTCTACAGATTCAGCCCAAGCAGATGGAGTTGTGAGCGCCGCGCCCTTTCCATCCGATGTTTATGCGGTCCGCAAAGTCGACGAGATCAGCGAGCACCCCGGGGACATAGTATCTGTACTGGATAGCGTTGATGATTGCTACACTTGGAGTGTCGACGGCCTTGACGCTCCTTGGAAAGCCTACCCGGCTCCTTCTACGGATAGCAAATCAGACGAGGAAGAAGTATAAAGGGAGGCGAACCGTGCTGGCACTACTAGTACGCCAGCGAGTCTCTGATTCCACTATACATGTTACTTATATGCTTAATTTACCTCGGATTCTAGTTAGTTTTTAATCTCCTTGTTTGCAGTGCGTTTGTTGTAGTAAAAAACTAAAAATCCTCCTTCGGGCAAAATATGACCGTTTGAACGGGCGCGCGCGGAGCTCTTTCACAGTTGTCAAGTGAGTGGCTGTACTGTACAGTCGTACCATACGTACCCGTACGTACTCAAACTGTATGTGCTGGGCCTTCTATGTACGCGGCGCGAAAACGAATGAATGAATCAACTGAATGAATCAATCAATAATTGGAAATGATAAGTAAAGCATGAACTTAACACCTCATTTGATTAGTGGTTGATCGCATTGAAAGCGATTTACCCCCCTTTGATCAGTGGTTGATCGCATTGAAAGCGCATTCCACAGTTCGTTTCTGAGCAACCACTACGACGGTCCGCTGCGAGAGACTCATTGGCGAGCTCGTGGACACGATTCCGAGATAGCTATGGCGGACAACTCCAAGCAGCAAGTTTCTCGTTCTTGTGCCGGCGACTTGAACAGTAGCCCATTGCTAGCGCCGACCAATGAAATGGAACTGTCTCACATCAGAAAGCTCGGGGTCGCCTTCAAAAATGATGATCTGAAAACTCCAAAAAAGACAGCGGGGGCATCATTGATGAGTGGTGTTCCTAGAAGTCTGGCAAAGATCAACTCAATGAAGCAGCGTTCCCAACGGAAATCGCAAGTCCGCCGAAACAGCCCAAAGCGCGTGAAAAATAGTCAAGACGATACACAAATCGATGCAACTCGGACCAGCGATTGTCACGCGGAGACAGAACAGCAAAGGCTACTGGGCAGTGGAAAGAAAAAGAACTATAGCAACGCACAAGTAGAAGACCTCAATCGTGTGCTTCAGACTATCGGTTTTAGTTACCGTAACCATACATATTGTCACGACAAGATCGACGAGAGCTTTGAAGGGGAGCAATCATTGCGAAAGTACCTTTGCTTACATGGAATTCCCAACATTGACCAGTTGCCAAAGGAAATCCGCAGATATCTGGAGACATATGTGAAATTCGCGCATGTTCCATTCAGTGACTGGACCTCGGCCAAGTTTCCAATTGTCGAAGAAATCCCTTCCGACGAAAAGATCCGGGAACTTTTACCGAAAATGGGCTTCGACATTCGGGAGACACCAGGAAGGACAATGATCATGGCTTCGGGTTCATCGGAAATTCCAAACGAGTCTCTAATTCAAGGCGAGCATTATTTCTTGTCGCTCAGCGAACTCAGAGTTTTCATCCGCTCTCATGAAAATCGTTTTGTGGCTACGCCTGCCAAAAAGCGGACGCGCAATAGCAACGAGAGGGCAATCGATCTGTTGCGATCGCAAGAGCACCGATCTTTACGCTTGTGGGCCGCAACAAGTGAGGAGCCGCTCCCTATATTTATTGAGCAGAAGCATTGTACAACTACTGTCAATGCTAAACGTCAGCTACGCAGCTCCACATCAATGACATCATCTGGTGGTAATCAGCCAATGTCAGAAACCCTAGAAGTGCACCCGAGGGTCATCGACCGCAGCGACGAAAAAGAAAACGACAAAGATGGGAATCAGACAAAGCAGGACGACAAAGATACGGAAAATTCTAAGCCTTTTACTAAAGACAGAAATATGAAGGGTACTGGAAATGATACAAAAGCAAAAGCTGTTTCTGAGGCTTCGATACCAAATGATGAAAGCGCCCCAACAGAAGAAACTACCGTTGGAGTGAAGCACGGGCGCCGGAAGAAGCTTGTAGCCACCTTCCCTTTGGGTCGTCACTCTCTCTTATCGCCACAAGTCTCGGATCGCGATGTGGTGATCGGCCAAGACGATGCGAATGTGGCAGCCGAAGCTCGTTCACAGCAACAGCCTTCAACTATTCAAGTAGCAGGTGAGCACAAAGACAGCAAGCGCCAACAAGACGAGCTGCAATATCAAAAATGGAAATACAAGGCATTGAGGGTTGACTTGATGATACAGCGAAAACTGCGGGATGCGTCGAGAAAGGGCATTGGTTTGTTTGCTATAAAGGAAGCTCCAATTGCCCCGTGGGTTCCGGACGGGGAACTCAAACAAGCCAACGATCGAATGCAGCGACAGTTGCACAACATCCGCCTTGAGATCCGGCTCCTTGTAGAGCAATCTCCAATTGCCGGATAATTCAATCAATGGTTTGCATGAGTTCGAATGTTTTGTGTGTGTGGGGAAAGAGCAAGCGGAGACGATTCATTGAGGTAATGGATCCTAATTTACATAGCTCCTGTATCCAGCTCTACATACTGGAGAGTATTTTTGGTTTCTATCTTGTTTCTGTGCGGCGGCATCATCCTTGCTTGTGCTTGAGTCAGCAAAAGTTGATAGTAACAACTACAGTGAATCAGTTGAAAAGAAATGAAGTTCTACTTTCTAGATAAGTTGTCGGAGGCAATTGGTACAAGTTGGGGCTATCTACAATTGCACTTGTCTAAGCATTCCAGAATAGGGCAACAACAGCCATGCAGAAGTTTTTTGTGCTAAACTATGGACCACTGTCTGCAAAAGCAGTAAAAACATGGAAGGCAGAAACTTAACAACACTTAAGCCACATTGGCCTAGGCAGTTCCATGTTGTATGTCATTTTAAGAGAAGAACGGGACTCAAAGCATTTGCACTACATTGCCAATGCTTTGGCATGTCATCCCCACTGTCTAGGCATGTGAAGCATGGCCCCTCTAGCACTGGTGAGTCTGCTCACCAGGCAATGACAAAAGTGTTAATCCAAATGTTAGCGTCTAAGTTTGTCTGACTGATGTCTAAGTGAAACATGGCAAGCCAAAATTGGAAAATTGTTCATCTTCAATCTTTCAAAGCAATGCTTAGTTTTAGAAAGGCTACTTTGTAATGTGTTATTCTGTGTGTTTAGCTTGGTGATTGAAGACGGTGTTGAAGGGTTCACCAAATTGAGCAAACATGTGCAATTTGTGCTGATCATGGCACGATGTTGTCAAATTGCGGGTTGTGCACAGAAGTGGACACAAAACAAAACAAGGTTATCTGTAGGCCTCACATAAGTAGATTAGACATAAACATCAATGATGAAATTCTTTGATTTGGCACTCGACTTAAAAATGTGATGTGTTCTTTGACTTTGGTTGATGTTAATCAATCTTCCCCATTCATTTGCTTAACAATTGACATGCTCCATAGCCTCAGTGCAAAAGACGTTTAACATTGTTCAAACTAATAAGAAGCAGTGCTGGAGAATTTTCAAATAGAGATCAATGTTTCAATTTGATGGTGATGACAGCAACATGATTTTGTGGGTTTGACAATCTACCTGTTTGTGACAACAGCTAAAACAAAGTGCAAAAAACAGACAAGTGCATGGGATTTATAAAAGATGTAAGACACAACTTGTTTTCCTCTACTTAGTGCATGCTGTCCTCTTGTCAATGTTCTACTGGTGTGTGCTGTGACAATCTTGAACAAACACGGGCAATGCTGATTTTCTGAAAATTGAATTTCTGATCTTGTCGCACATGTTGGATGGTTCAGTAGTCCTTGATAGAACATAGAGCATTTCCAGCTTGTGTTGGAGTGTCGTGGTGTATGCCAATACTAGTATGAAAGCAAGGGGTCTTGGGTGCTCTTGAAACTAGTAGATAGAGTGAGTGAGCATGCAATCGCTGTGGTTCAGGTTGGTGGGGAAGATCAAAGAAATGCCTGGGTGTCCACCCAATGACCCTACTTCACACCGTAGTCATTGTTAACCGCGGTGAGGAGGAGAAGACATCAAGAGGTCGCTTCGTCTCGCTGCATGGCCGGTGGTGAACAACACAAAAAAGCCTGTGCTTCGGATAGTACAAGAGTTAGTCAAGTCTCAAGTAACTTGTCCTGCATTGGAGCTTTGCCTTTTAGTTTGTTATTGTCCCCGGTAAAAGCAGGAGAAGCCAATACGCTTTATTATTTTATTTTAGTGCAACACAGCTATTGTTTGAATTTCCCTGCTGCTACAAGCCCGCCGAAAATGAGAACGATCTTTTTATCATCATTGGTGTACCTGTTCGCAGGCTTGGCCCTGGTCTCCGCCGTCCCGGACGTTGGAGAAGTAAAAAATGCCGGTGCAGGAGGTTACGACGGCAGGAAGCTTGGTAGGAAGGAGCGCATGGAACTCGCCAAGGAGGAAGCGAAGAAATACATGGAGTTGCGCCGTCAAGGAGTCGACGAGGTATCTCACACGAAAGAAGCCGCAGCCATGAGAGACTACCAGCTCCGTAAAAAGAAGCGTAAGGGTTTGTTGGGAAGACGTCAGGGCGATTTGGCTTCCATCTTATTCCCTGGTGTGTCTCCTGAAAACTACATGCCCAATGAGCCTATTTTTGCCATTACCGATTACGTGCATTCGAAGAAGACACAACTTCCATTTGAATTTTACGACTTGCCAGGGTGTCCCAAACCCGAAGGCAAATCATGGATGAAGTCCTTGAAGCAGCGCCGAAATCTAGGAGTCCGACTGCAGGGAAATGAACTTATGCCGGCCCCCTTTCCCATTCGAGTCACCCAGAATCAGTCCTGTAAACCACTCTGCAAAGTCAGCATTGGATCCAAAAAGGTTCGCTGGATGCGAAAATTAGTCGAGCGACAATACCGAATTCAGATGAGTTTAGATCAACTCCCCGTGTTGATGAGATCCAAGGAGCTGAACTATGCTGTCCGTGGGTACCCTGTTGGTTTCAAAGCACCTCCATCCTACACGGGCCTGGAGGAAGATGAATATTATCTCTACAATCACGTCAAGTTCACAATTTCCTACCAAGAGGATCCAAGCGCTTTTGAGGGAGTCAGAATTACAGGGTTTGACGTTCATCCGGTCAGTATTAAGCATGATACCTCGGGGATTTCTGGAGAAGTTCTAGCAACTTCTGAGGTTAGCACTTGCAACGGAGATGGCGTCACCGCTGTGGAGAATAATCCATCGACTTATTTGAGGCTTCGTCTTGGAGCCACTGGAGAAAATCTCGATGTCATTTATAGTTATGAAGTAGAATGGCAATCCTCTGACCTTCCATGGGCTGATCGTTGGGATGTCTACTTGATTGGAAGTCCAGATGATGACATCCATTTCTTTGCCATCGTCAATTCCCTCATGATTGTTCTGTTCCTTACCGGAGCAATTGCCACAATTATGATTCGAACCCTGCGCCAAGATATTGCTGGATACAATGAAATTCAAACACTTGAAGGTAAGTGGGCTATACTCTTTTGTCCATGCAGCGCTGGAATCCTTAACCTTGTCCCCTCACTTAATCCATATAAATTTTCACAACAAAAGAGGCCCAAGAAGAAACAGGATGGAAGTTGGTTCATGGAGATGTTTTCCGCCCTCCAACCCAGTTTCCCTTGGCGCTGTGCGTAATGACTGGAACAGGTGCTCAGATTGGTTCAGCGTTTTTCTTTACCATGGTTTGTGCCATGGTCAAGCTGTTGAACCCAATGAAAAAGGGAGCCACCTTGACTGCGATCTTGATCCTTTATGTTCTTAGTGGATCCGTGGCCGGTTATGTGTCAAGCAGAATGTACAAGTTCTGCAACGCAACCGACTGGAAATTCAACACAATTGTTACTGCGTCTGCCCTTCCTGGTTGCTTGGTCAGCATTTTTATGGTGTTGAATGTCTTTCTGACATTTGCTGGAACTGCCACAGCCGTGAGTTTCTTGACCATCCTCGCTCTGTTTGGAATGTGGATGTGCATCAGTACACCCTTGGTGTTTGTGGGAAGTTTCTTTGGTTTCAGAGCCGAAAAGTTCTATGTGCCTACCAAAACAAATCAGATTGCTCGATTCATCCCGGACCTACCGTGGTACAGCACCCCACCAGTTTCGTTTCTCCTGGGCGGTGTCTTACCCTTTGGATCTGTCTGCATTGAGCTGTTTTTCATCATGAGTGCGCTCTGGTTACATCAGATTTACTATGTTATGGGCTTCCTCTTGGCAGTCATGTTGATTTTGGCAGCTACATGCGCCGAGGTTGCTGTTGTCATGACATACCTGCAATTATGTGTGGAAGACCATCGTTGGTGGTGGAAATCCTTCTGGAATTGTGCCACAGCAGGCTTTTACCTTTTCCTTTACAGCCTTTGGTTCCTGGCCAGTCGATTGGATCTCGTTGGTTTACTTCCCAAAGTGGTCTATTTGACTTACATGGGTATGATTTCAGTCTGCTTTGGTCTCTTCTGTGGTAGTGTCGGCGTCATGACAAGTTTCTGGTTCAACACCAAGATTTACGGCGCACTGAAGGTAAAAAGAGCTCTTCTTACAGTTGCACTATGGAAGGCTTTTTGTTTTCAACCTTTCCTTTCTCATCATTGTTTTTATCTCCTTCTGTATCTTTTAGGTGGACTAAATCGCGGACTAGTGTACGAATGGACCCGTGTTGGTAATACAATTTGCATCTGAAAACAACAACAATGACCGGGAACCGTAGATTATTCACCCGATAGCTGACGGGCCGAGACTGGACGTCCGTGGAGTGGTGAAGTGTCGAAGACACAAGTGAAGGCATTGCGGGGAGCGGAGCACCATAAGATGTATTAAATCATAGGTTTAGATTGAAGGTCTAACTTCTGCAATGCTAAGAGCGTTGGAGTTAATTGTAGTTGTATGTTTGCATCAACGGGCGAACGCGATAGTCGACCGGTTGAATGTGAATTAATCATTTAACTGTCTGTCTACTATCCTGCATATCAGAAGAAGTCTAAAAAAAAGCATCATATTTTACATACTTTTACATGCTATGAAAAATTGTGTATCAAAATTGTGGTCTTCCTCCGACCGAAGGGTTCGAAGGAACACTTGAGGAAAGCAAACATTCAAGGGTATTTCTTTTGCTGTTGCTGCCAAATCGCAAGCCTCTCCTTAATCCAGTTAACCTGAAATTCCATGGCCGCATTGGCTTCTGGCTCGGCCAACAAATCGTGATAGGCCTCGGGGAAGAAGAGATGGGATTGATCCTCGCGGGGTGTCAACGATGCCCTCATCAAGTATTGCGAACCCGACAGTGGTATCACTTGATCTTTATGGCCGTGTACCACACAAAAGGGTACTTGTAGCGTCGGTATAACTTCGTTTCGTAGTGTAATCATTTCTTCCACAAGTGTCAGACAAGTTTGCATGGGAATGTGTCGTCCGACAGCATTCATGCCATTGTCCTCCATCCCGACCCGATATCGTTGTGGATTGCGCCAAAATCGTTTGGGGTGGACTCGATTAAACATCCATTTGGGCGGAGTAAAGTTGGCCCCCAAAATGGGATTGATGATATTACGAACCGTCCAAGCGACCAAGGGACCAAAGTAAAAGATTTCCAAATTGTTAATGGCAGGTGCTTGCAATATGATTCCTTGAAACCCCTTGGGAGCATCCTGTGGGTAGGTTTGAAAATAACTGGCAGCCTTCAAGGTCAAACAACCCCCATAGGAATATCCAGAGAGGAAAAGAGGGATGGCTTGCTCAGCCTTCATATCCGAGTTGTCGTTTTGTTGTTGTTTGTAGAGAGAATTGACACCTTGAATAAACCGAATGTAATCCGCGAGCATCGTTTCTCCATTGGGCATGTACCATCGCTTGCCTTCCGACCATCCATGCCCCAGCATATCCATGGCATAGACTGCGTATCCTTGCTTCAAATACACGTCGGCCTGCAAGGCCATGTTGGTCTTTTGTAGGGAATTATCGGAAGTATTTAGAATGTGCGCTTCGCCTCCAGATCCTTGTAAACCATGCATCCAAATAATGATCGCTTTGGGTCTTTCCACGTGAGGAGGAAGAAAACAGCGGTAATGTAATTTGCATCCCTTTACAACGGACGGAAACCAGCCGTGGCGGCAGTTGCTATTGGAAACGGCGCTTTCAATTTTGGAGACACAAGGGAACTCCTGCGGGGGGGTGTCCAGTGTACAGATCTCTCCAAATAATTGCACAGTTGTTGTCGTTTCTTTTTCTTTGGAAGCCTTGGATGGGACATACACTGTAGCTGTAAACCTGTATTCGTAGGCGGCAAAGAGGCACCCCAAAAAGATGCCCACACAGTAATTCCACATCGCTATAACTGCATAAAGCCATTTGATCAAGACCTTGATATCTATGTGACCAGCAAGAACTTTTGGCAGAGTTGTCACACGGAAATTGCGCAGAAGATGGAGTGTGTTGGGCATGGTGTTGTATTTTTGTCCCTCTACTGGGATAACTACTTGGGGTGAAGAGTGTCTCTATCGTCTTCACAAGGTTTTGTTCAAATCAATTGAGCTAGACAATCACAAGAACCTAAAATTAGTAACAACACCTTTATCATTCGATTTGATTTTATAAATATTAGTAGTTTGAAAAACTAAACAGAACTATACAGGCGAACTGTGACTATAACTTTGTCCACAGAAAAGACAAAGGCGAGCGAGGGCAAAAAAAATGAGATGAGCAAAATTGGCTTCCTGCTGTTCTGTGTTTAAGATATTCGAGCTATTTTTTTGACTCATGCGAAAGATTTCGAAAACAAAGCGGTGCGTCATGGCTTTGGTGGTTATTTTCGGCCGTTGTACTCCGACCCTACATACGTGTCCGATAAATCCCTTGCAACATCATCGTTACAGCAACGGCGTGGTTTCGACGTTGCGCATTGATTGTTGTGACGGCATGTGTCTAGCTACTGGTACTAGTACTAGTTAGCTAGGCGCACATGCACTGCAGCAGATCTAGCTAGCTACTGTAGCAGGTAAGAGTGCCCCACAAACATTGCCAGTGCAAAGATTGATGCTATGCCATATCAACCTACTAGCTAGTACCCACTACTAGCTAGTAGCAGAGATGCACACACACATGATTCCCACTCTTAGCGCATGCAAAAGACTTGAACTGTTTGCAGAACATTTCACATCAGTTCCTCAAGATGGACATGACACTCATGACTGTGCTGAGATGTTTGGTTGAGCCCATTTTTGTGCACAACAAAATTAAGTTATTTCTTGTCATCCTTGAGACATGCTGGCTTCACAATGATGGTCAGTGAGGTGTGTGTTTGCGCTGACAGTGTGATTTGCAATGCATGGTTCTGTCTTGTGACATGAATTTTGTTTGTTTTGGTTTGGTTTGTTATCAGTCGTTACATCACAAACACATTTCATAGGCAACACTGCAGTTTGCTAGGCTTGCAGTGTGGCCATTTTTCCTGTTGTCTTGGAGCTTTCTCTTCGTTGGTGTGAAAGGAAGAAGAAAAACAACTTCTCTGTTGGCTGAAACGGAGGCATCCATTAGATGCATGTCAAATGTGGGCTGCTCTCTGTAAAGGAAAAAGTTAGAACATGCAGCACTAGCAGAATTTTAAGCTATTAGCCTTCATCTCACAATTTTTTAAACACAAAAAGCATGTCCACTTTCATCCAAGTTGTGTGGGACTGAATCGCATCAGTGAATGAATTAAATCTGAATCTTCCATTTTTGTCGTTGTCGGTGGGAGAGTCAGTGAGTGCATGGTGGTACTGGTGGTGTTGATGACCTCAACAACACAACAGAGACAACAGCTGAGTGAGTGAGTCTATCCTCCACACAATGCGGAGGCTTTCAACTACCTCCTCCATGTTCATTCCAAAATGCTGGAATAGAGAAAATCATGATTCGTTTGGCGCTGCTCGTCGTCCCCACACTACAGGATATCGTCGTCGCCGACAACATAATGCCGCCCCATGTTGTCGTTTTCAACACACTCAGGGTTACCAATCGATTGGTTCCTTTCATTCGGATGACATGGGCGTGCTCATGTCCATGACGGAGGAAGAGTACTCTCCACCTCCCTTGCCTTTTGAGCCTCGGGCATATAACAACAATTTCTCGCCGGATAGCCGCATTGCACATTCCCCTAATGCGTCGGACTTTATGCTGGACCGCAAGGAATGGACTTTTCTCAACCATGGAGCCTTTGGAGCTTCCTTGAAGGTTGGATATGATCGAGCCGAACAATGGAGATGGTATCTGGAGCAACAACCGCTGCGATATTTTGATCGAGCACTCTTACCACATTTGGCGTACGCGACACGTCGCTTGGCAAACTTTCGTACACCACTGAACAGTGCTACTAGTAGTGATGCTGACCTCCAACAAATTCGACAAGGACTTACCTTGATTCAGAATGCAACGTCCGGTCTCAACAGTATCATGCGAGGGTTTGCACGGGAATACGGATCGAGTGCCAGAGTGGTAATTTGGGATACATCGTATGGGACCGTGAAAAAGCTTGCCAGTCACATTTTTGGCTCAGATCGAGTTATGGAAATTCCATTTCAACAGAAATATTTGCCCCAGTTTTCATCGGTGGCAACATTATCACCGTCACCGGGGAATCCGAATCAAATCTTTTTGGAAGCCTTGACTGAGACTTTCCAGACATTGCAGCCGTGGAAGGAGGGTCACAAGGTTTTGTTGGTGCTCGATCATACAACCTCCAATACCGCCATGACCATGCCCATCATGGAGATTGCTCAATTTGCCAAACAAGAATATGGTGACCAAGTTCAGGTTTTGGTGGATGGTGCTCATGGATTGCTCGCGCAAAAGGTGGACTTGCAAGCTTTTAGTCCATTCATAGATTATTACGTGTCCAATGGGCACAAGTGGTTGTCGTGCCCTCGGGGCGTAGGAATGCTGTATTGTTCCCAACCGGATTTGAGGAATACAGTTCTGGCAGAGCCAGCCATTATTTCGCATGGCGTTGACGAACCAGATTTGCTCAGTCGATTTGTCTGGGATGGTTGTCGGGATTATGGGGCTGCACTGGCACTGCCGGCAGTCTTGGACTTTTGGGAAGCATGCGGGCAGGCAAATGTGATGGGGCAGATGAAAGCTGCTTTGTTGGGTGGGATACAAATACTGACAGATCATTGGCATGGAGGTTGCCCTCGACACTCGTGGTTAGACGAGCGCGTCGTAATAGTTCCAGTGGACTTGCTGTCGCCCATGGCTCTGGTGCGCCTCCCTGATGGACTTTGTGGCCATGCAAAGGAACCGAAGAATTCCCAGGATGCAAAGAAGATTCAGGACTTTTTGTTTGATCAACGCATAGAGGTTCCAATCAAATGCATCAACGGAGCGCTGTTCGTAAGAGTGTCCGCGCATGTGTACAACGAACCTCGGGATTTTGATCATCTGGGTAAAACCCTTGCAAATATATCTTCAATGGATTGTTTCTAGTGAGGAAGCCATGCTTGTATATATCTTGTTGAAAGCATGTCTTTCATGTAAAGCAGCACTGCTGAGAACCTTTTGGATTGGCTCTTTGAATTTCTGTGCAACCCTCTTAGATGCCGATCCGTCTTGCGACAGGCAATGCTTTTGTTGTAATAATCAAGCCGTTTTGGAAGAGAAGATGTACTCAAGCGACTCGCTTTAACCGTGTGCAGTAAATTCCCATATTGCTTTGGCTCTTCTGGGGTGAGACTCAGGATTAAGAGGAACCCTTCCCAGATTGGCCCTACGTTCAGAAGCGAGCATAGCCGGAACTGAGGTATTGAATAATGATGCTCCCATATTTATCATTTTGGCGCCACTGGACAAGAACGAAACGGATGTGGATGCAAGTCAGATGATAAGCGTTTTTTAGCAAGTGGCCTAGACACTGGCACTGCTGTTAGATTTTTGTTCGATCCGTGCGCAACAGGTAACGAGGGCGTACCGGCTGTCAGATCCTTCCTTTTTTTAGGAAATCCTGCACCAGACTGTGCTACTTGTCGCGAGGCTGAATTGGGTTTGAAAGGATGTTCGAGGGCATGGCCATGAAAAAGAAAATTACTATTTAACTACACACCATACAGCAAGGCCTTCCAACAGTAGATATATTAACTGCCTTGGTTCCTGCAGAGGTGTTTCTGTGATTCTTACCATGATAACTTATATGCCAATATCTTTTAATCAAACTATATCCCTAACGAATTCTCCTTCATTCATAGAACAAAATGTCCACCCATCCATCCATCTTCGCCTTGCATCTCATCCTCTCCAACGTATATTTTCTTCATGAGAAAAATTCTTCGTACTCCTTCTCCTTTCGAAGCACTTTGGATGTACCAGGATCTTCACGTTCATGGAACTGACAGGTAAAGTGCTTTTTGATAATCTTACCCTCCGTATTAAAGACCAGCGTGTCTGTACCCTGGGTAATGACACGGGTGGGCGTCTTGGCCGACCACACGACCGTGGCGTGTTTTTGTTCGACTTTGATAGTTTCTAAGCGAAAGCTCGATTCTCCTGCCGGGTGTGCTTGAAAGATGACATCTTGATAATACTTTTGAATCTCCGCATGCCCGTTGCATTTGGTGCGTTTGTCATCGTTCTTGTCGTCCGGCACGACTTCAATGAGAATGGCATTTGGATCATAGTCGGAAACAATGCCGGCGAGATCACGATGTCCAAAATGTTCCAAAAAATGTTTCCGAATGGCGTTGGTAATGGCCACATTGTCACTTTCAATCATGACACCTTCTTCGTTGCACCCATTCTCCAACTCGATGGGCACCACCAAGCCCGGAATGTCAATGCCCCCCAGCATTTGTTTTCCGCCGTTGGAAGGGGACGACACGGACAGACTCAAGGCACGTGATTGGACTACTGGCATCGTTATATTGCTTTTTTTCTGTTGATGTCGATGTTTGTTTCTTTGCCGAGGATGCAAAAGAATGAGAACTGATGTGTTGTCGAGGATACAGTATGCTCTCAGCTGCAGAGAATCAAGATCGCGATGATCGACAGGTGTCATGCATCGTGCCGGGAAGAAAAATGAGGTCAAGGGTTCGGGAAGGATTTGCGAATATTCCGTAAATTTCTACAAAAGGGTTAGGGCTATGTCAAAGCCCGTCCAGGTAGTGTTTTTAATATTGCCTATTACTACTAGTAGCTAGCTAGCTAGGTCGAGCCATCCCCATGGCAAAGAAGCAGAGAGGGTTGGGATATCAGTCTTTCTCAAGCTAAGTAATAGAAGGTGTGCGTGTTTGTGTGACTCAGTTTTGTTTTATCCAACAGAACTTCTCCGTGTCTCGACGACTTCATCTAAACTTAGGCCGATCCCATTGCAGTTCAGCTTTGAAAAAGATTGCGGTCAACGAGTGCAACCAATACGAGAAAGCTCTCCTTGAGTTGGTTGTTTTGAATACTTAGCTAAATCACATATGTCTGGAGTGGTTTAGCTTTAGTAGCCCTAAACTCTGTTATGCTTGAATAGTTGGGCGCACCCATACCCCTATTTTCTAGGCTGAGCTTCCTGCAGGACGAGCGGCGAGCCGCTTCGTGACCGAAGCCTCCTGCTAGGAACTCCAGCATTTTGGGACATTGGCCCAGGACTCATATCCAGAGGAGTTCAGACTGGATCATAGCCTAGTGGACAACGACAACAGTGGAGTAGAAACTAGCTCGTAGATAGGTACGCGGATACGTCGTGCCGTATGTCTTACTCTTGTCGAAATGCGACACCAAGAAATTCGGATGTCCTTGGGCTTCACTATTGCCCAGAAATAATCGAAATACCTCTCACGTTCTTTATCCGTTGGCAAGGAATTGGAAATCATTTATGTTGCAAAATGCCTAAAGCAATTGGTCGCAAGCAATCGCCAACAACACTGGATAAAGTTGGACTACCAACGGTGGTAAATCGAACGATTTCGTCAATCGTCTCGATGTGAGTTTTCCAACCACAAGACCCAATGCAAACCCCTTGGCACCCACAGCAATAGCAAAGGTCGAAAATGCCACATCACCTCTTGTGAAGGGAATTTTCCATGACGGCGCTACAGGGGCATTGAGAAAGGCCTGTACTCGAATCATTGGGTTGACACCGCGCTTCCTGGCTCTGTCCAAAATAACATCCAGTGGTTCAAATTCGGGTTCCTTGTCATCCTCGCCCGTAGGGGTGTCTGCTAAAGAAAATTGTTTTGGTCTTTTTATTATGGGACTCGAAAGGCAATTGCTCCGGTCATTTCGTGATATTTGGAAGCCACTAGCAGATGGATTGAGCAACGCCACTGCAACCAGAAAATGGCAGATCATAGTCATGACTGTAGCAGATCTCATTGCTGCTCGGTGCTATATCTTCTTGTGAATCAAAGCCCTTCTTGAGAACAGTCGATATCCTCTTCTTTTGGGAAATGCACTCAACGTTTGCTCTAGTTCAAATGGCAATTCTTTTTACAAATACTATCATCGTGGCATGTAATCTATGATTCCATTCACCGGCCCAACACCTCATGCATCATATAATGTCTCGATACCACAATATTAGTAGGGAACCGGCCATCATCTCTTGTCTTCGCGAAGAAACGTTGCCCTAGCTGTAGCTAGCTAGTCGTCGCCGCACTATCACCTGGGCCATCCGGAATCGGCCAATATTGCGCGCAGGCACTACTTTACTAACCTTACTACTTTACCTGTCTCTTATACACATCTCC
>ENA-ORBV01008246-ORBV01008246.1-microbial-mat-metagenome-genome-assembly--contig:-NODE-8246-length-17581-cov-21.932644_pt1 | contig 17581 bp, 8 predicted proteins | sample MGYA00237777_ERZ505514 | MGnify/ENA primary metagenome ERZ505514 (study PRJEB26160, sample SAMN06269048) | microbial mat metagenome | isolation source: Oligotrophic lake microbial mat | place...
GTGATGATCGCGACCAACATGGCGGGCCGCGGCACCGACATCAAACTCGGGGCCATCTCGCGCGAGGCGCTGCTGGACCACTGGCTGCGGCGTGAGATCGCGGGCAAGGGCCTGACCCCCGAGTCGACCGAGGAGCAGGTCCGCGAGAACGTCTACCGCAAGATCGGACCCCGCACGCTGGACCTCAAGAAGGCGGACCTGGAGGCGATGGACATCAAGGACCTGGAGATGCGCCTGCTCCGCCACTGGGCGGTCAAGCACACCTTCATCGCGGAGAAGTCGATCGAGTCGATGAGCGCCGAGGAGCTCCGCAAGTCGCTCGACGCCTCCGGGCGGTGCCTGCTGCATCGCCTCCGCTGGTTCGGCAGCGTCGAGGAACTTGGCGGGCTGCACGTGATCGGCACCGAGCGGCACGAGAGCCGTCGCATCGACAACCAGTTGCGTGGGCGGTGCGGTCGCCAGGGCGACAAGGGCTCGAGCCGGTTCTATGTCTCGCTCGAGGATGAGCTGATGCAGCTGTTCGGCGGCGAGGCGATGATGAAGATCCTGCCCAAACTGGGCATGAAGGAGGGCGACGCGATCGAGAGCAAGATGCTCTCCGGGCGCATCGAGGCGGCCCAGCGCAAGGTCGAGGAGCGCAACTTCCAGGTCCGCAAGAACATCCTCGAGTACGACGAGGTGATGGAGCACCAGCGTCAGCACTTCTACGGCCTGCGCCAGCGCTCGCTCGAGGGGCGCGACGTCAAGGGCTTGATCTTCGAGTTCATCGGCAAGGCCATCGGCGACGCGGTGGACGAGTACCTGGCGCCCGACTACCCCGCGGTGTGCGCGGCGGAGTACGCCAAGGAGAAGCTCGACTGCTTGATCGAGTCCGAGAAGCTGCGCGCCAAGGACGAGCGGGAACTCATCGACGCCATCCGCAAGATGGCCAAGGAGGACGCCCGCCACAACATCGACGTCACGCTGGGCGAGTACATCCCGATGGAGGGCTCCGAGATCGCGGTAGACTTCGATTCGGCGGGCCTGATCTCGTGGGCCAAGAGCAAGTTCGGCGTCGAGATCAACGCCGCCGACCTGCGCCAGGGCGGGGCGGCGGAGCGCAAGCACGTCTTTGACCTGCTGGTGGCGGCCGCCGAGAAGCAGATCGAGGAGACGGAACTGGGCGGCATCGCGGCCTACATGGACAAGGCGTATGGGGCGACGCAGTTGTCGGCGTGGGCCAAGCGCAAGTTCGGGATCGAGATTCCCGCGGGCGACCTGATGGCGGCGGGCGACGCGGTCAAGGAACGCCGGGAGGGGGCAAAGACTCCCGACGAGATCATCATGGAGCGTGTCAGCGCTCTGTGGGACAAGCGCGAGGTCGAGTACCCGGTGGACTTCGCGATCGAGATGACCCAGGCGAGCATGATGCAGCCGCCGCCGAACGGCGGAGCGGCGGTCGCGTTCAAGAACCTTGCCGAGTGGGGCCAGCGCCGGTACGCGTTGACCTGGACCGAGGATGACATCAAGAAGCTCACGCCGCCGAAGATCAGGGAGAGGCTGCTCGAGGAGTCGCGCGTGTCGCTGGCGGCCGACCGCCTGGGCAAGGAGATCGAGTCGGCGATGGCGATGTCCACCGATGAGGCGCTGGACGAGCACCTCATCAAGCGGTTCGGGGACGGTATCTTCGACCGCATGCGCTGGCTCGAGGGCGAGGAGCGCGAGCAGGCGATCCGGGCCCGCGTCGAGAACCTGATGCGGACCGAGCTGCTTTTCGTCGAGCGGAGCCTGCTGCTGGACACGCTGGACTCGACGTGGAAAGACCACCTGTACGCGATGGACCAGTTGCGGGACACGATCTCGTTCCGGGCGTACAGCCAGCAGGACCCCAGGATCGCGTATAAGCGCGAGGGAAGCCGGATGTTCACGCACATGCTCGAGCAGGTGCGCGACCGCCTGTCCGACCACATCTTCAAGGCCCGCGTCAGCCCCATGCAGCAGATGCAGCAGCAGATGGCGATGCGGCAGCGGATGGCGGCGCCCAGGCCCGCGGGTGGCGGCCCGACCGGGAGCGCGGCCATGCTGGGCGGACCGACGGGTGCGCCCCCGGTCGGACCATCGGGCGCGCCGGGCAAGGCACCGGGCGCCAGCGGTGGTGGGGGAGGTGCGCCTCGTCCCGCGCCGCTGCCCATGGGCGGGTCGTTCGTGGGGCCGGGCGCGATGCCAAGCGGCGGGTTGTACACGCCCCCGAGCAAGCCCGCGGCGCCAAAGCCGCCGGCGTCGCCGGGGGGTGATGCGGGTGCATCGCCGAGCGCGGAGGGACCCAAGCCGGCGGATGGCGGGAAGCCGCCGCAGGGTCCGACGATGGCGTGATGGGGTGACCAGCCGGGGGCGCGAACCCTCCCGGGTTCACCCGCGCACATGAACCCCCGCTCCGCATCGGAGCGGTGGGCGAACGCTCGCACGGGCCGGTTCCTTTGCGGCGAGCATGGCGTTTGGTCGGGATTGGGAATACTGGGCGGATGTGGCATACTGATCTGTCGGGCCGAGTGATGGGGTGAGGCTGCGCCCATGGCGCGGAGAAGAGGGGCATGATGGCACGTCGCGCGCAGTGCGGGAGCTGGATGGTGCTGGTGGTCGGGCTGGCGGTCGTGGGGCCGGGGCTGGTCCGTTCTCGGACTCTGGCCGCCGAGGACCATCCGGTGATCCTGCAGGCGTACGAGCAGGAGTGGCGGTGGCTCGAGTATCGGATGCCCGACATCTTCATGGCGGGGTACGGGGCGACGTGGCTGCCGCCGGTGTCGCGGGCGTCCGACCCGAGTTCGCCGGGGTACGACGTGTTCGATCGCTTCGACCTGGGGCGCCCCGGCTCGCCGACGCTGTATGGCACCGAGTCCAACTTCCGCGCGCTGGTGGATGAGTTCCACGCGGCCAACTGCCTGGTGTACCTCGACAGCATCATGAACCACAACTCCGGGCGGACGGAGAGCCAGGCGTTCCATTCCCAGGGTGGCTGGCCGGGCTTCTGGACGCAGCCGCCGGGCGGGCGGAACCTGAACTCGACGGACCCGTGGGGTGATTTCCACAACGGGATCGCGTCGGGGTATTACCAGAGCGAGAACCCGGGCGGGGTGCGGTACGACCGGACGCGGGGCGACCTGGTCGCGCTGGTGGACATCAACCAATCGAGCAACCACCAGTTCATCAGGCATCCGGTGTCGGCGGGCAATCCGCAGAACATTCCCGCGGGGACGCTGCGCAACCTGCCGGACGCGGCCAACGCGCGGTTGTATACCGATGCCGCACTGACGCCCAAGATCGTGACCAACCCGGCGTTCCGGGGCCAGCCGCTGCGGGTGTTCCCGCTGTTCCCGTTCAACACCGTGAACCCGATGGCGGGCGACGCGGTGGCGGAGAACGCGACGGGCATCCTGATGCGCTGGACGCAGTGGATGCTCGATGAGTTCAAGGTCGATGGGTTCAGGCTGGATGCGAGCAAGCACATCGACACGTTTTTCTGGGACGGCTACTGGGACGCCGCCGTCTTCGAGCGCCGGCGCACGCCCGACGGGCGACTTGTCACGCCCTACTCGTTTGGCGAGAACGTGGACGGGAACCAGTTCATCTACGACAACTACATCCGCAAGCCCAACGGCGGGCCGGTGCGTCCGGGCGAGTCGTTTGGCAACCGCGACGCCCTGGACCTGCAAGGGGCGGGCGCCCTGCGCGACCTGAACAACGCCAACGGTCTGGGCTCCTGGTCCAACGTCCTCTCGTCGCACCTCGACACCATCGACGACGGGTTCAACAACGCGACGCTGGGCGTGCTGCATGTCACCAGCCACGACAACGGATCGGCGGGAAGCGGCGGCTCCATGCCGACCATCCCCACCATCCGGCAGACCGGCATGGTCGAGCACGCGTACATGCTCTTCCGCCCGGGGCCGGCGATCGTGTACCACCACTTTCGCGGGGTGTCTCGTGGCGGGGGCTTCTTCCCGCGCGAGGGCACGCCGCTGGCGCTCGGGCTGAACCCCGACCCGGACGCGGACGGCGTGGCGCAGTTCGCGCCCGGCACGCCCGCGAACCAGCAGCCGGTGCTGGATGACCGGGTGTCGCGGCTGGTGCAGCACGCGAACATGGTCGGACGCGGGCAGTTCTTCCCGCTGAATCCCGTCATCTCCGACATCCTGGTGTTCGAGCAGTCGTCCCCGAGGTTCGCGGGGGCGGCCTATCCGGGCGGGTACGCGGCCAACTGCGTGGTCGGGCTGAGCGACTCGTATTCATCGGGCAGCGTGCTCATCAGTGTCACCACCACGTTCCCGCAGGGCACGCGCCTGCACGAGCTGACCGGCAACGCGGCCAACCCGCAGGTTGATCCCTCCGGCACGATCCCTGAGATCATCACCGTGGGCGCGGGCGGCAGCGTGTCGATCCGCGTGCCGCACCAGGTCTCCAGCGCGGGCACCCACAACCGCGGGTACGTCGTGTACGCCCCGGCCCTGCCCAGCGGCACGGTGCTGGTCTCGCCGGTCGCCAGCACGCTGCCGGCCGATACCGCGACCACGTCGCCCTATCGGCGGCGGCTCACGAGCATTCCCGTCGTGACCGGCGAGTTCACGCTGGGGCTGGTCACCACGCCGGGCGATCTGCTGGACGAGAACACCGACGACAACGCGGCGTTCCTGATCGGCCAGGGGTACGAGGACCTCAACGCCAGTGGTGGGCCGGACTATCCCTACACGAACCAGGTGCTGGGCGGGTTCGAGAACTTCACGACGACGCACATGCCGCTGTACAACACGGCGATGTCGCAGGGGTTGTACGAGCAGGTGATCGACGCGAGCCTGCTGCCGGAGGGGATGAACTACGTCACGCTCCGCGCGTTCCGCCATCGCCCGGGCGACCACGCGCCGCTGTTCCGCGAACTGCGGCGGGTGATCTACGTCGATCGCATTGCGCCGCCGGTCGATCTGGTCGAGCCGTCGATCGTGACGGGCCCGCAGTTCACGTTCGACGTGCGGGCTCTGGATCGCACGACCACGCGCGCACACATGATGATGGACCTGCCCGTGGGCCAGGACCCGATCGCCGCGTCCACGGTGTTCAACCAGGCGGTGCAGGTGGATCGCTTCGACTTCGAGCGCACGTTCAACGTCGGGGCGAACGGAACGTCTCGGGTTCTGACGATCGTGGCGTTCGAGGCCACGGGCAACGCCAGCGTGACCACATACCCATTCGTCGTTGGCGGCGGGCCGCTGCCCTGCGAGCCCGATCTGACCACGGGCGCCATCCCCGGCCAGCCCGGCTACGGCGTCCCGAACGGTGTGCTCAACAACGACGACTTCTTCTACTACCTGTCCCAGTTCGCCGCTGGAAATCTGGCGGTGGCGGACCTGACGACCGGCGCGATCCCGGGCCAGCCCGGCTACGGCGTGCCCAACGGGATCGTCAACAACGACGACTTCTTCTACTACTTGTTGCTTTTCGCGGGGGGGTGTTGACGGGCGTGCCCAGCCGTGCGGAAGGGATCGCGCTTCCGGTCGTCATGGGGAACGCGAAGATCGCGAAGGTCGCCAAGTTCAGCCAAGCGGACGCGGTTTGGGCCAGGCCGGGCTTGGCACGCTCGCGACGAGTTTGAGTCGCGCCAACTGCTCAGGATGATCCCGTTGGCGTACTTTGCGTACTTCGCGTCGATCCGAAGCCACGCCAGCAGCAAAGGGCTCCACGGCCCTCATCGCTCCGTTCCACTTGCGCAAACGCCTCAGGAGTCGGTCTCGATCCCACGCCCCCCGGCCGGCTTCATGATCTCGCGGAGAACCACGGTCGCGAATGCCCCGCGCGGCAGCTCGAACGCGACGCGGACGTAGGAGCCGTGCTCGTCGACGCCGCCCTCGATCTGCGGGGCGATCACGGGCACCCGAAGCGGGCGGCGCGCTCCTTCGAGGTCCTCGCCGCTGGCGGCGGCGTATCGCCCCAGGTCGTCGAGGCTCACGCCGATGGACTCCAGGGCCGCCCGCTCCAGGGTGTCGGTCACGCCCTCGGCCCGCTTCATGCTCGCGCCCCACATTGGCCCGGTCGGGCTGAGTTCCAGGCGCTGCACGCGGTCCATCAGGTCCGGCTCGGCCAGCACGGTGTCATACACCACGAACTGCCCGCGTGACTCGTGGATGTGGGCCACGTCGCCTAGGCGCAGGCTCGCGTACGACCCGTCCGTGATGCGCGCGTCGAGCACCGCGTTGAACACGCCGGACTGGAACGCCGAGAGCATGAAGCGGCGGACCGTCTGGTCGAGCGTGCCGACGACGCGTTCGGGCGACTGGCCATGCGTCAGGCGGGCCAGCGCATCGCGCTCGGTCCGCAGCGAGTGCGGGAAGGCCTCGCGGGCACGCGCGAACTCGCCGGCGGCGTACAGGGCGCGGGCCTCGCTCTGCTGGTCCCGGTGGGCCGGGTTTGGACCCAGCAGCGCGTCCAGCGCGGCCCTGGCATTGCCCAGGATCAACTCACGCCCGACGAGATGGTTGTTCTGGCAGTGCCCGAACCGCTGCTCGCCGAAGCGGTTGGGCACGCCGACGCGCTCGAGTCGATCGAGCACGCGCTTGGCAGGCAGCGCGGCGGTGGCCGACACGCCGCGAATGCGGATCGAGAACCGATTGCCGGCCAGGTGCCCGGTCCGCAGCTTGTTCTGGTGGTAGTCGGCCCAGAGGATCGCCACCCGCTCATGGTCGAGCATGGGGTAGTCCTCGAGCTTCTTGCCGGGCGCGTGGACCGACACGACCTGGCGTGTGATGGCCTGCTTGTCCTTCATGCCCGCGTAGCCGATGGCCCTGCGCGGCACGCGGAAGTGTCGGGCCACGACCTCGACCATCTCGAGCGTGGACATGCCGCGCTTCTCGACGAAGAGGTAGATGTGCTCGCCCTCGCCGGCGGGCTGGTAGAGCGGGGTCTCCTCGACCAGAAAATCCTCGGGTCGCTGCTTGATGACGCCGCCGGTGGCGGGCACGTCGCCGGTGATGTACATGGCGGGGATGACGTGGGGGTCGGATTGGCTGGCGGGCACGCTCAGGACTCACCCCCCGCGCCCTCGATGACATGGTCCTCAACGTAGACCGGCACGCCCGACGCGATGCCCAGGGCGATGGCGTCGCTGGGGCGCGCGTCGACGTTGACGACCTCGCCGTCGCCTCGGCGGATGTCGAGGGTGGCGAAGAAGGTGGACTCGGCCAGGTCGGTGACGGTGACGGATTCGAGCATGCCGCCGAGCTGCTTGATGACCGAGAGCATCAGGTCGTGGGTCTGGGGGCGTTTGACGGGGGTGCCCGCCAAGCCGCGCTCGATGGCGCTGGCCTCGGGCAGGCCGATGACGATGGGGAATGAGCGCAAGGGGCCGGTGGGGCCGGAGCCCGGGGGCGCGTCGTCGTCGTCGCGGACCTCGCGCAGTTCGATGATCTGGTAGTCGTTGAGCTCGCGGATGAGGATGCGGCTCAACTCCATTCGTACCCGCATCAGAAGGCCTCCGTCGTCGGGGAGAGGGTACACAGGATCACGGCGGATGCGGGGGCGGACACATGAAGTCGCGCCACAGGGGTGGGGCGCCTCCGGCCCCTCCCCCCGGCATCAGGTTGAAAGGGTCGCACTGGCCTGGTCCCATTGATCGAGTGTCGAGCCGAAGGAGTCAAGTGGACAAGAGTGAGACCCTCGCCGTGACGGGCGGGGCCCGCAGCCCCCGCCCCCGCTTGAACCGAGGGAAGCCCGCGTGCCTACGCACTCGGCTCGGACTCAACCTTCGGCTCGGAATCGACCCGCGCGGCGGCCACCACCTGGTCGCCCTCGCTCAGTCGGGAGACGCGCACGCCCTGGGCGCCGCGGCCGCACTCGCGGATGGTGCCGGCGGACATGCGGACCAGCAGGCCGCCCTTGGTGATGACGACCACGTCGTCGGTGTCGTGGACGCCCAGGGCGGCGACGGAGCGTCCGTTCTTGGCGGTGATGCGTGTGTCGGTGCGTCCCTTGCCGCCGCGGGACTGGCTGCGGGCCTTGCCAGCCTCGGGCTGGACGCGGTACTCGTCGACGAAGGTGCGCTTGCCGTAGCCGTTCTCGGTGATGGTGAGCAGGCACATGGTGCGGTCGTCGTCGATGGTCGTGAGGTCGCCGTCGGCGTCTTCCATCATGCGGATGGCGACGAAGCCGATGACCTCATCGGTCGGGTTGCCCTGGTCATCAGCGGCGAGTTCGATCCCCTTGACGCCGGCGGCCGAGCGACCCATGAAGCGGGCGTCAGACTCCGGGAAGCGGATCGCCTGCCCGTCGGCGGTGACCAGCAGCAGGTCGTCGGAGCCGGAGGTGAGGCCCACGTCGAGCAGGTGGTCGCCGTCCTTCAGACCGACCGCGATCAGGCCCGAGCGGTTGACGTTGCGGTACTCGCGCAGCAGCGTGCGCTTCACGATGCCGTGGCGCGAGACGAAGGTGAGGAACTTCTTGTCGTGCTCAAACTCGCTGCTGGCGACGGCCAGGTAGGCGCAGGTGCGCTCGCCCGGCTTGAGTTCGAGCAGGTTGACGAACGCGCGACCCTTGCTGGTGCGGGACATCTCGGGGAGCTCGTAGACCTTCATCTTGTAGACCCGGCCCGTGTCGGTAAAGACCAGCAGGTCGTCGTGCGTGCTGGCGACGAAGACATGCTCGATGAAGTCGTCGTCCTTGGCGTCCGACGCGATAATGCCCCTGCCGCCCCGGCCCTGGGAGCGGTAGGTGGAGGCCGGCACCCGCTTCACATAGCCCAGGTGGCTGATCGTGACCGCCATATCCTCGACCTTGATGAGGGCCTCGACGTTGATGGAGCCGCCGTCGTTTTCGATGCTCGTGAGGCGTGGGGAGTTGTAGCGTGCCCGCATCTCCTCGCAGTCGGCGCGGATGATCGCGAGCACCTCGGCGTTGTCGCCCAGGATCGCCTCGTAGCCCTCGATCTCTGCCAGCAGCGTCGCGTAGTCGGCGACAATCCGCTCGATCTCGAGTCCCACCAGCTGGATCAGGCGCATCGAGCCGATGGTCTCGGCCTGGATTCGGGTCAGGGCGATCCCGCCGGGGCCGCCCTCGCCGTCGCCCCGAGCCTCGGCCGCCCGCACCGCGGCCATGAGGCGGGCCGGGATGATCGGGGCGAACTTGTGGCCCCCGGGAATCCCAAATCGCCGGTCCATCAAGGCCCGGATCGCCTCATCGCGGGTGCGAGACGCCCGGATCAGGCGGATCACCTCGTCGATGTCGCACACGGCGTAGATCATGCCCTCCAGAACGTGGGCCTTCTTCTTGGCCTCGCGCAGCAGGTGGGCGGTCCGCCGCCGGATCACGGTGGAGCGGTGGTCGATGTAGCAGTCGATGAGTTCGCGCAGCCCGAGGGTCTTCGGGCGGCGATTGACCAGCGCGATGTTGATGATCGAGAACGTCTGCTGGAGGGGCGTGTGCTGGAAGAGCTGGTTCTCGACCACCGCCGGGTCGGCGTTCTTCTTCAGTTCGATGACGATGCGGGTCTGGGCCTGCCGCCCGGACTCGTTGCGGACGTCGGAGATGTCGGTGAGCCGCTCGTCCTTGATCGCCTCGACGATCTTCTCGACCAGGGTGAGCTGCATGAGGGCGTAGGGGATCTCGTCGATGATGATCGACTGGCGCCCGCCCTCGCGGCCCTCGACGTGAACCTTGCCGCGGAGCGAGATCTTGCCGCGGCCCGTCGAGTAGGCGTCGATGATGCCGCCGCGCCCGTGGATGACGCCGCCGGTGGGGAAGTCGGGGCCCTTGATGCCGTGGCGGATGATGCGCGCGGGACCGCCGCCCGGAGCCACCTCCGTGACGTCGGTCATGAGTTCGCCCAGCCCGATGGATGGGTCCTGGATCACCCGGATGATCGAGTCGAAGACTTCCGTCGGGTTGTGGGGGGGCAGGCTGGTGGACATGCCCACGGCGATCCCCATGCCGCCGTTGATCAGCAGGTTGGGGAACTTGCCCGGCAGGACCATGGGCTCCAGCAGGCGGTCGTCGTAGTTGGGCTGGAAGTCGACGGTGTCGAGTTTCAGATCGGCCAGCATGTCCACCGCCGCCTGGTGCATCCGGGCCTCGGTGTACCGCATGGCCGCCGGGGGATCGCCCTCGATCGAGCCGAAGTTGCCTTGGGGGTCGATGAGCGGCACCCGCATCTTCCAGCGCTGGGCCAGGATCACGAGCGTGGGATAGACGATCGCCTCTCCGTGGGGGTGATAATCACCGGAGGTGTTGCCCGCGATTTTGGCGCACTTGAGGTGCTTGCGCCCCGGGCGCAGGTTCAGGTCGTTCATCGTGACCAGAATGCGCCGCTGGCTGGGCTTGAGCCCGTCGCGGACGTCGGGCAGAGCCCGGTCCATGATGGTGCTCATGGCGTAGGTGAGGTAGGACTCCTGCAGCTCCCGCTCGATCTCCATGTCCAGCACACGGCCGATGCTCGTGTTCGGGATGCCGGTTGGGCCCGAGTGGTCGCCCCCCGGGAAGCCGGCCTCCCCGCCCGCGCCGGGTGTGTTTGAAGATGGCGGGATGGTGGTCTGGTCGTCGTGCATAACGGGGCAAGTTCCTGGGGCAAAAGCCCGCCAAAACCGGCTGAAAACCGGGTCGGGACCGGGGCGTTCGGCGAGCCCCCCATTCTAGGAGCGGCCCGCTGGAAAGTCCCCCGGACCGTGATCGGTGCGATGCGGACCAGTCGGGCTGGAGCAGGGGGCCGGCCGCCACAGGCAGCCAGACCGTGAGGCAGGGCCCGAGTCGGCGAACCCTTCCGGATGGCCCGATGCCTGATCGCGGTCATAGGCGTCCTGCGGCGTGTGCGCTTTGTCGGCAAGGTGCGCCGGCGCGCGACGATGGCGCGCTCCGCGCGGCCCAACCGCGTCGCCGGGGCGACCCCCCCACGGTCGGGCTGCTTGTCGAGCCGGACTGTTTGTCGGGCCGGGCTGCTCGTGGGTGCCGCCCGCGCGTTAGCATGTTCTTGCCCTGTTGCATTCTTCGATCACCGGAATGAAACCGCTACGCCTCGACGACCATACATCATGATGTCGCCGACGATGCCCGACAGGGAATCAGGCGACGCGAGCGAAAGTTCGACTGCTGGGCGGAACTTTGGAGTGCCCGCCGCGTCGAACACCTCGAATCCCTGGCCTGTACGGGACGCATCGCGCGGCGTCGACCCCACTTGGCAGCGGGGCGACCAGCGCGTCACCCAGCCCTACCCCGGGCAAGCCAGGCTGGCACATCCCGTCTTGGCCCCGCACAAATCAAGGCGGCGATCGTTGCGCGTCAACCCCCCAACCCCCGCGCACGACGCCGCCGCGCGCCCACAGAATCGCGGGCGTGAACACGCGACGCAAGCACCACGAGGTGTACCGCGCTGTGGACCATCGCGAACTTCCCAAGCCCGGAGGGCACTGAGTGAGTAGCCGGGGGTGTATCGCAGCGACGCCCCCGGGATCGGTGTGGGCCAAAGGCGAAACCCTGACGGGGTTCGCGTGCGCCGACCCCTTGGGCATCAAGGCAACCTCGCGCGATCGTTCCGCGGGTCTCGCGTCGCTCAACCCTGGGCTACGAACAGGCATCCCTTCAGGCTGGGGCCCGCACGGGTTGAGCGCGTTGGCTGGCGGGGCCGCACACTCACACCCCCAACAGGATCTCAATCGTCCGCTGGTCCAAGGCCTCGTACGCGAGCGCGCGCTTCGCCAGCGTCCCGCGATCAAACTCCATCCCCAGCACTGCCCGCCCCCGCGCCGGCGAGTACGCCCCGATCGCCCGTGGCTCGTCGTGCCGGTTGATCTCGTTCAGCAACCGCCGCACCGTTCGGTCCTCGCTCCAGCGCCGGGCCTTCTCTTTCAGGATGAGGTACGTCCGCATCGAGCCGCGGGCGAACGCGATGACATCCGCGCGATCCGCCGTGCGATATGCGTGGCTGTCGAAGTGCTTGAACCCGCGGTAGCCGTTGTCTTCCAGCAGTTTCACGAGGAAGAACGCGTGCTTGAGGTTGGCCGAGCCGAACCGGGAGTCCTGGTCGTATCGCCCGAACTCCTGGTCGTTCAGGTCGATGTGGAACAGTTTGCCCATCTCGATCGCCTGGGCCACCGCGTGCGTGAAGTTCAGCCCGGCCATGTGCTCGTGGGCCACCTCCGGGTTCACGCCCACCATCTCCGGGTGCATCAGCGTCGGGATCAGCGCCAGGTAATGCCCCGTGGTCGGAAAATACATGTGCCCACGCGGCTCGTTAGGCTTGGCCTCCAGGGCGATCTTGTACCCATACCCCTTGGCCAGGCTGTACCCGCACAGAAAGTCGATCGCCTCTCGCGTCCGGCGGATCGCCAGCACCGGGTCTTTAGCCGCGTCCGTCTCAATCCCCTCGCGCCCGCCCCACATGACGTACGTCTTCGCGCCAAGCTCGGCCCCGAGGTCCATGCACCGCATCGACTTGGCGACGGCGTATCGACGCACGTCGGCGTCGTTGCTCGTGAACGCCCCGTCTTGGAACACAGGGTCGCTGAAGAGGTTGGCCGTCACCATGCACACCTTGAGGCGATTCCGGCGCCGGGCCTTGGCGAAATCGCCCCGGATCCGGGCCGACTCGCCGGCGCTCGCGTCGATCGGGATCAGGTCGTTGTCGTGCAGGTTCACGCCGTGGACGCCGCCGACCTCGCCCAGCAGATCGACGATCTCCGCCGGCGACCAGCGCGGCCTGGTCGCGTCGCCGAACGGATCGGGCCCGGTGTGGCCGACGGTCCACAGGCCGAAGGTGAAGCGGTCGGCGGCGGTGGGGGAGTAGAGGTCTGTACGTGCCATGGCCAGAGCGTAGCGAATCGCGCGTCAACAGTGCCCGCCGCGCGAGCGGTCGGGCACCTGCCAGCCTCGGACGCGGGTGAATGCGCCGATGGTCGCCCGGCCTCAGCTCCGACCCTCGCGCCCCCAGCGAGTTCGCCGGCATCGGGCATCCGTGTAGTGCCCGACCGCTGGCGCGTTCGGCTCTGTTCCTGGCTGTAAACTCCCGCGTGCCCGCCCCCAACCTCACCCTCTGCCTCGACGCGATGCGGACCCGTTTCGAGCTCGTCCTCTCGGGCGCGTCCGAATCCACGCTGCGTGACGCGGGCGAGCTTGCCCTTCGCGAGATCGCGGACGCCGAGGCTCGACTCAGCCTCTTCCGCCCCGACAGCCTGCTCTCGCACATCAATCGCTCCGCCTTGCACGAGCCCGTCCGCCTCGACGGGCCGACGTTCGCGCTCCTCAGGACGTGCCGCGAGGTCTGGCAACTCTCGGGCAATGCCTTCGACCCCACCGTCGCCCCGCTGATGACCGCTCTGGGGCTGCACCAATCCGCGGCCCTTCCCGCCTCCGCCTGCACCACCGGCTTCCAATACGTCGAGCTCGACGAGCCCGCCCACACCGTCCGCTTTCTTGCCCCGATTGCGATTGATCTGGGGGCGATTGCCAAGGGCCACGCCCTGGACCTGGCCGGCGACATCCTCCGGGAGTCGGGCATCGCATGCGCGCTGCTGCACGCCGGCACCAGCAGCGTCCTGACGATCGGTGCGCCTCCGGGCGCCGACGCCTGGCGCATCGCGCTGGGTGGCAGGGCTGCGGGGAGTGGCATGATTGCTGCTGTGGGCAGCCATGCTCCGGGTGTTCCGCCAGAGGGCATGCTGGCTCAGAGCAGCAAGCATCTCCCCCCACATCCCAAGGGGGTGCGCATCCTCCAACTTCGTGACAACGCCCTGGGCGTCTCCGCCCATCACGGGCGACACGCCGACCACGACCGCTCCATCACCCACATTCTCGACCCCCGTACCGGGCAACCGGTCCACGCCACCTCCGCCATGGCCGCCGTCGTCGCGCCGACCGCCGCGGTGGCCGATGCGTGGTCAACGGCGTGTTTGGTTGCCGGGCACCGCCCGGTCGCGATGCCCCCGGACCTGCTCCTGACGCTGCTCTAGTTGCTCGGCCCACCGACGCCCCCTAGCCTCCGGGTCCGCACTTCGGGCAGGAGATCGCGCGTGGAAACCAGCCGTCGAGACTTCATCCGGACATCCGCCGGCCTGGCGACCATGGCCATCCTGCCCGATCTCTCCCTCGCCCGAGCCCTGCGTCTGGACGGCATGGCGGTGGCGATCATCGGCGCTGGTCGCCAGAGCCGTGTGCTGATGACCGAGATGCAGAAGATCGCGGGCGCGACGATCACCGCGGTGTGCGATCCCGTGCGGTCGCGGCTCGACGCTGGCGTCCGCCGCGCCCCCGGCTCCGAGGCCTTTACCGACCACCGCGCCTTGCTGACGCAGCGTGCCGACGTGCAGGCCGTCTTCATCGCCACCCCCACGCACCTGCACCGCCACATCGTCGAGGACTGCCTGGCCGCTGGCAAGCATGTCTACTGCGAGGCCCCCCTGGCCCACACCATCGACGATGCCAAGGCGATCGTGCGGCTCGCCCGCGCCTCAAGCAAGGTGTTCATGCCGGGCCTCGAAGGCCGGTCGAACCCCGTGTACCAGCTCGCACGCACCTTCTTCAAGTCCGACGCGGTGCGCGACCTGGCCTCGATGCGGACGCACGAGCACAAGAAGAACTCTTGGCGCACGCCAGTGACCAACCCCGCCGACGAGCGGGCCCTGAACTGGCGCCTCGACGACAGCGCCTCCATCGGCCTGCCCGGCGAGCTGGGCACCCACCAGATCGACGTGCTGCACTGGTACACCGGCAAGCGGGCCGTCCGCGTGCAGGGTCTGGGCTCGATCCGCGCCCACAACGACGGGCGCACGCTGCCCGACACCGTCGAATGCCTGATCCAGTTCGAGGACGGGGCGGTGTGTTCGTACAACGCCTCGCTCGCCAACTCTTATGAGGGCCGATACGAGGTTCTCCACGGCACCAACGCCGCGATCAAGCTCGCGTGGACCCACGGCTGGATGTTCAAGGAGGCCGACGCCCCCACCCAGGGCTGGGAGGTCTACGCCAACCGCCAGCAGTTCCACAACGATGAGGGCATCACGCTGATCGCCGACGCCACGCAGCTGGCGTCGCAGGGCAAGCTCAAGGAGGGCGTGGGCCTGCCGCACCCCAGCGCGTACTACGCCGTGAGCGACTTCCTCAAGGCCTGCGCCCAGGGAGGCGCGGTGCCCGTGACCGCCGAGGACGCCCTGAAGGCCACCGCCGTCGGAATCTGCGCCCACCAGGCCGTCATGACCGGCCAGGCGGTCGAGATCACGCAGGACATGGTCACGGCGTGAGGGGCGGCATGGTTGCTGCTTTACGCCGCCCTGCGGCACGCGCAAGGTCGCAAATCCACGCCCTTGGCCTTTCGCACCGAGTACGCCGCAAAGCCGGCTGATTCGCGGGCACATCCAATCACACGCCCCTTCCGCTATCCTCCCCTCATGCCCGACACACCCAATCACCCGCGCCTCCGCGACCTCTCCCTCGGCTTGCGCCTGGGCCTCACCTTCCTCATCATCGCCCTGCTCGGCGGCCTGTTCGCCTCGCTCGTGTTCATGTACGACCACTATCGCAACCGCGATGAGGAGCCCGAACTGACCCTCCGCGACCTCGAGGGCGCCTACCGCGGCGCGACCATCCCCGCGCCGCTGCTCACCGCGCTCCAGCGCAACCACCCCCCCGCGCTTCCCCAGCCCGACCGCGACATGCTCCTCGCCTGGCTCCGCGGCCCCAGCATCCCCGAGAACTACGAGAACTTCGACATGGGCCCGCCCGCCGACCTCATCGCGACCAACTGCGCCTCCTGCCACACCCGGGCCGCCGCCGCCGACCCGGCCTCTGGAATCAAGCACTCCCTCGAAGTCGCGTCCGACGTGCTGGCCATCGCCCGCACGCGAGACATGCAGCCCACGCCCACCCGCGTCATGGTCATCTCGACCCACGCCCACGCCATCTCGCTCGCCCTCGTGGGCGCGATGGCCATCGCCTTTCTGCACTTCTCGTTCTGGCCCCGCTGGCTCGCGGGTCTGCTGGGGGCCGTCATCGGCATCGGCCTCACGCTCGACATCGCGTCGTGGTGGCTCACGCGCTACTACGCCGAGTTCCTCTACACCATCGTCGCCGGCGGGGCCATGTTCAACGGCGGCGTAGGCCTGGCCATGACCATGACCATGATCGAACTCTGGAGGCCCAGGTTCGCGCGGCGCTCCTGACGTTCGATTTCAACGAAAAGTATGCAAACAACGCAACACTCGCGAAATCCGCGATGAGAAGATTGGGGGGGTTGGCGTGGCGCCCAACCCCCGCCCTCGCATCCCTTCGCGTCCTTCGCTTGCGCACTTCCCGCACTTCGCCTGAAGATCGACCTCCCGCGACGCTCGTCACGCGCTCAACGCTCGCATCACTTCCTCGATCGTCGTCACCCCGGCCCGCGCCTTGGCCAGCCCGTCCTGCTTGAGCTTGAGCAGGTCCTCGGAAGCCACCGCCGCCGTCGCGATCGCCGGCGCATTGACCCGAGACATCACCATCTCCCGGATTGCGTCGCTCATCGTCAGCAGCTCGTACACGCCAAGGCGACCGCGGTACCCCGTTTGCCGGCACTCGCGGCATCCCGCCCCGCGCACCAGCGTCGCGCCCGGCTCCAGCCCGAGCGACTTGGGCACATCCGCCGCATCGGGCACATACGCCGTCGCGCACACCTTGCACACCTTGCGCACCAGCCGCTGCGCCAGCACACCCTCCACCGACGACGCCACGAGGAACGGCTCAACCCCCATGTCCAGAAGCCGCGTCGTCGCCCCCGGAGCATCGTTCGTGTGCAGCGTCGAGAACACCAGGTGCCCGGTCAGCGACGCCTGCACCGCCACCTCCGCCGTCTCCTTGTCGCGGATCTCGCCCACCATGATCACGTCCGGATCATGCCGCAAAACGCTCCGCAGCCCCGTGGCGAACGTCAGCCCCACCTGCGTGTTCACCTGAATCTGGTTCACCCCCGGCACGTGGTACTCCACCGGGTCCTCGATCGTGATCGCCTTCACCGCGTCCGACACGATCCGGTTCAGGCTCGCGTACAGCGTCGTCGACTTGCCCGAACCCGTCGGCCCCGTCACCAGCAGAATCCCGTGCGGCCTGCCGATCATCCGCGCCCACCGCTCCAGCACCGGCGCCGGCATCCCAAGGTCCTCAAGCCCCATCAGCACCGACGACTTGTTCAGGATACGAAGCACCACACCCTCACCAGACAGCATCGGGATCACCGACACACGCAGGTCAAACTCCGCGGCCTTGCCCTCCACACGCTGCCGGATCGAGATCCGCCCGTCCTGCGGCTTCCGCTTCTCCGCGATATTCAAGGACGCCATGATCTTCAGCCGCGAGATGATCGCCGCCGAGAAACGGTTGATCGTCGCCGGCACGTTCGCACGCTGCAACACGCCGTCGATGCGATACCGAACCACCAGCTGCCCCTCATACGGCTCGATATGCACGTCCGTCGCCCGCTCCGTGATCGCCTCCAGGATCACGTCATTGACCAGTCGAATGACCGACGCCTCCTCGGCCTGCTCAACCTCGTTCTTCGCTCTGTCTCTTATACACATCTCCGAGCCCACGAGACTAAGGCGAATCTCGTATGCCGTCT
>ENA-ORBV01008248-ORBV01008248.1-microbial-mat-metagenome-genome-assembly--contig:-NODE-8248-length-17580-cov-6.383706_pt1 | contig 17580 bp, 15 predicted proteins | sample MGYA00237777_ERZ505514 | MGnify/ENA primary metagenome ERZ505514 (study PRJEB26160, sample SAMN06269048) | microbial mat metagenome | isolation source: Oligotrophic lake microbial mat | place...
CTTCGGGGCGACGGTCCTCCTCTTCGCCGGGGCGCAGGTATTGCATCTGCGACGAACACGCCGTTTCCTCGCATTGCTGTTGGCGATCGAAGTGGTTCAAATCGTCGTCGGCGTCGTTCAGGCGCGGCTCGGCCTCCCCGAGATTCTGGTCGGCATCCACATGGTGCTCTCCTGCGCGTTGGCTGCAGCGATGACCGCGGTGCTGCTCAGCTTGCGCGAAACACGCAGCAACGCAGACGGCGGCGCATTAGAACGGCAGCAGTGGATCGACACCGATCGCGATGAAGACGAGCGTCAGGTAGCTGATCGAGCTGTGGAAGACCCGCATGGGTTGCAGCTCACCACTCCGAACGGCCGTGCCGTGTAGGCGGTGGGATTCGTAGATGAACCACGCGCCAGCGCCGATCGCCACGACGGAGTAGACCAGCCCCATTGACGCGATGGGGATGAGTAGCAGCGAGCACGCGATGGTAGCCCAGGCATACAGCACGACCTGCAAACCGACGACGCTCCGACCGCGCACAACTGCGAGCATCGGCACTCCGACGGACTGGTAGTCAGAGCGGTATTTCATGGATAGCGGCCAATAGTGGGCCGGAGTCCACAAGAACACGATCCCGAACAGCACCGCTGGCGTCCAACTGAGCGAGCCCGTGACCGCCGCCCAGCCGATCAGCACCGGCATGCACCCGGCAGCTCCACCCCAGATGATGTTCTGCGGTGTCCTGCGCTTGAGCAGCATGGTGTAGACGAGCACGTAGAACAGAATTGCGCCGAGCGAGAGTGCGGCGGCGAGCCAGTTCACGACGAGCCCAAGCCAGGCCACTGACGCGATACCCGCAATCCACGCGAAACCGAGAGCTTGTCGATCGGTCAAGTCGCCGGTAACCAGGGGTCGACGCTGTGTGCGCTCCATCACTCGGTCGATGTCGCGGTCGATGTAGCAGTTGAAGGCATTGGCGGATGCGGCGCTCAGTGCGCCACCGAGCAGAGTCGCAAGCACCAGCCACAGGTTTGGCACACCACCGGCAGCGAGGAACATGACTGGAACTGTCGTCACCAAGAGGAGCTCGATCACTCTCGGCTTGGTGAGAGCGACGTACGCCAACACGGTCCGGCGAACGCCGATTCTCTCCCCAACAGTGGGCGTGGTTACTGCGACGTCCATTGCTCCTCGTTCGGCCTCATCGGAGCATCATTCTAGGTTAGGGATCTGGATCACCCCTGTCAGCATGGGGCAAGCACCACGCGGTTTGCTGGCGTTTCTCTATACTTGGTGCGAGCCCGCCGGACTGCGGCGCACCAACTCCCCCACCACATCCCTCTGTTGACTTCGGTGGCCGGAATTGGCGGCGCGTCAGACCCGGCTGGCCACAGTCGCGATCTTTCTGGGTGCAACCGGAATCACGTCGCTTGAAGAAGGGTTGTGCACCTCGTGTCAGCACTGCAGTGGGATCCCATTGATGTCAGAGCCGTTGATACGGCAAGGATCCTCGCGGCAGATGCCGTTGAGAAGGTGGGCAACGGGCATCCGGGTACCGCCATGAGCCTCGCACCAGCCGCCTACCTTCTGTTCCAGAAGGTGATGCGCCACGATCCGAGCGACAACACCTGGATCGGTCGCGATCGCTTCATCCTGTCGGCTGGGCACAGTTCACTCACCCAGTACGTTCAGCTCTATTTCGGCGGTTACGGCCTTGAACTCGAGGACCTCAAGGCTCTGCGTACGTGGGGTTCGAAGACCCCTGGTCACCCCGAGTACGGCCACACCGACGGAGTCGAGATGACAACCGGACCGCTCGGTCAGGGTCTTTCCTCGGCCATCGGTTTCGCATACGCCTCTCGGTTCGAGCGCGGCCTGTTTGATCCGGATGCGGCAGCCGGCACGTCCCCGTTCGACCACTTCATTTACGTCATTGCCAGCGACGGCGACCTCCAGGAGGGAGTCTCCTCTGAGGCATCATCGCTCGCCGGTCACCAACAGCTCGGCAACCTCATCGCCATCTACGACTCGAACCAAATCTCGATCGAAGACGACACCGACATTGCCTTCACTGAAGATGTCGCGGCTCGCTACGAGGCGTATCACTGGCACGTGCAGACCGTTGACTGGAAGAAGACCGGAGTCTACGAAGAAGACGTCGCCGAGCTGAACTCCGCGATCGAGGCCGCGAAGGGCGTCATCGACAAGCCGTCGCTGATCATCCTTCGCACGATCATCGGGTGGCCGGCGCCGCACAAGCAGAACTCTGGCAAGATCCACGGTTCTGCCCTCGGTGCGGACGAGCTTGCTGCCACCAAGCGCGTGCTCGGCTTTGACCCTGAGCAGTTCTTCGAGGTCGCGACAGACGTCATCGAGCACACCCGTAAGGCGCTGGAACGCGGCAAGGCGGCGCACGAGGAATGGACCGGCACCTTCGAGACGTGGGCCGCAGCCAACCCCGATCGCAAGACGCTGCTCGACCGCGTCCTCGCCGGTGAGCTGCCGGATGGCGTCGATGCTGCGCTTCCGGTCTTCGAGGCAGGCAAAGAGGTGTCGACTCGCGCAGCATCCGGCAAGGTACTCGGTGCTCTGGGTGCGGTCATCCCGGAACTGTGGGGCGGTTCGGCTGACCTCGCAGAGTCGAACCTGACCACGATCGCTGGAGCTGCCTCCTTCATCCCGAGTGAACACTCGACACACGAGTGGACAGGCAACCCATATGGGCGGGTCTTGCACTTCGGAATTCGCGAGCACGCGATGGCTGCAATCCTCAACGGCATCGTGCTGCATGGCAACACGCGCGTTTTCGGCGGCACCTTCTTGATTTTCAGCGACTACATGCGGCCGGCTGTTCGTCTCGCTGCGCTTATGAAGGCACCATCGATCTTCGTCTGGACCCATGACTCTGTCGCGCTTGGCGAAGACGGCCCGACCCACCAGCCGATCGAACAACTCGCGACGCTGCGGGCGATTCCGGGCCTTGACATCGTGCGGCCCGGCGACGCAAACGAGGTGGCGTGGGCGTGGAAGACGATCCTTGCCCGCCGCAACGGTCCGGCCGGAATCGCCTTGACCCGTCAGAACATTCCCGTGTTCGAACGCGGAGAAGGCGCAGCGCACGGCGATGTGCTGGCCTCGGCATCGTTGGTCGGAAAGGGCGCATACGTGCTCGCTGAAGCTCCTGGCGGATCCCCAGACGTGATCTTCATGGCCACCGGTTCCGAGCTGCAGATCGCGGTGGAGGCGCGTGAGGCACTCCGCGGAGAGGGCATCAACGCGCGAGTCGTGTCCGCCCCCTGTCTCGAGTGGTTCGAGGAGCAAGACGATGCGTACCGCGAGTCAGTGCTTCCGGCAGCCGTCACCGCGCGCGTTTCGATCGAAGCGGGACTCGACCTGACGTGGCGTCGGTACGTAGGAGATCGCGGCCGCAGCGTCTCGATCGAGCACTTCGGGGCATCCGCCGACTACAAGACCCTGTACCGCGAGTTCGGAATCACGACAGCGGCTGCCATCGCGGCAGCTCGTCAATCGCTGGCCAGCCAGTAGGCCCCGGCAGGAGAGAAGACAATCATGGCAACCTCCCCAACAGGCGCACTCTCCGAAATCGGAGTGAGCATCTGGCTCGACGATCTCTCGAGAGAGCGCATCAGTTCAGGCGGACTGCAGCGACTTATCGCCGAACGCAATGTTGTCGGCGTAACTACGAATCCGACGATCTTCGCCGGGGCCTTGGCAAAGGGTGAAGCATACGACGAGCAGGTCCGCGCACTCGCGGCTGCCGACACTACTGTGACGGCAGCAGTGTTCGAAATTACGACGGATGATGTTGCAGCGGCATGCAAGATCTTCCGGCCGGTGTATGACTCGACCGGCGGGGTCGACGGCCGAGTGTCGATCGAGGTCGAACCAGGACTCGCCCACAACACCGAGGCGACTGTCGCGCAGGCCCGCGAATTGTGGGCGAAGGTCAACGAACCAAACGCGATGATCAAGATTCCCGCCACAATCGAGGGTCTCGCGGCGATTACTGAGGTTATCGGGTCCGGCATCAGCGTGAACGTGACGCTCATCTTCAGCCTCGACCGCCATCGAGCGGTGATTGACGCGTATCTGGCCGGACTCGAGAAGGCTCAGGCCAGCGGGCACGACCTGTCGACCATCCACTCTGTTGCCTCATTCTTCGTTTCCCGTGTCGACACGGAGATCGACAAGCGGCTCGACGCCATCGGAAGTTCGGAAGCCATCGCGTTGAAGAGCACGGCGGGTATTGCCAACGCCAGGCTGGCGTACGAGCTTTACCAGGATGCCTTCGCGAGTCCGCGCGCCGCCGCTCTGCTTCAGACCGGCGGTCAGAAGCAGAGGCCGCTGTGGGCTTCGACCGGCGTTAAAGACCCGAGTCTTCCCGACACTCTGTATGTGACGGCACTCGCCGTTGCGGAAACTGTCAACACCATGCCGGAGAAGACGCTTGAGGCCACCTTCGACCACGCGGTGATCACTGGCGACGCCGTCACCGGGGCTTATGAGAATGCTCGGGCAACTCTCGCAGCACTCGAAGGCCTCGGGATTTCGTACGACGAAGTGACTTCCCTGCTCGAACAGGAGGGCGTCGAGAAGTTCATCGTGTCGTGGAACGAACTGCTTGATACCGTCTCGGCAGCGATCGAGGCAGCCAAATGACTGTCATCATCGCCGTCTCTGGTGCAGCGGCAACGGCCGTCGACCGAATCGTTCCGCAGCTCGTGAGCGATCTCGTTGCGAGCCGCATCACCGCCGGTGACGCATCCTTGTGGGGCGTGGAAGCCGAAGAGGAGGCCTCGACTCGGCTGGGTTGGGTCGAAGCCGTTTCGACCTCCCGGCCGATGTTGGATGACATCATGGCGCTTCGCGAGAAGCTCGACGACGCCGGAATCAACCACATTGTTCTCGCTGGCATGGGCGGGTCTTCGCTCGCGCCCGAGGTCATAGCGCGCACGTATGGTGTGCCGCTGACCGTGCTCGACTCGACCAACCCGGGGCAGGTGCTTGCGGCGCTCGGTGATCGATTGGCCACGACAGCCGTCGTGATCTCCTCGAAGTCCGGATCGACCCTCGAGACCGACAGCCAAAAGCGAATCTACGAGCAATACTTCGCCGGAGCCGGAATCGATCCGATCGATCGAATCATCATTGTCACCGACCCGGGTTCTCCATTGGATGTTTCGGCGAGAGCAGCTGGTTATCGAGTCTTCAATGCAGACCCGAATGTTGGGGGCCGTTACTCCGCGCTGACGGCCTTCGGACTCGTGCCGTCCGGCCTTGCTGGCGTCGACATTGCGGAGTTGCTCGACGAGGCCGAAGCGGCCCTGCTCCCGCTCTCGGTCGACCAGCCGGAGAATGCTGGGCTCATTCTTGGCGCAGCAATCGCGGGAACCATCCCGCTCAAGAACAAGCTCGGGATCGTGGCGGACGGCACGCACGTGCTCGGTTTTGGTGATTGGGTAGAACAACTCATCGCGGAATCCACTGGCAAGCTCGGCAAAGGGGTGCTGCCGGTCGTGCTGACGACAGCATCACCGGAGCTCTCCGCAGGTCTCGTTGACCTACAGATCGTCCGACTTGTCGGCGACCGAGAAGACACCGAGACCATTGCGGAGGGCGAGATCGAGATCGCCGGAACGCTCGGTGCGCTCCTGCTCACGTGGGAGTACGCGGTCGTGGTTGCCGGTCGCATCCTCGGCATCAACCCGTTCGACCAGCCGGACGTCGAATCGGCCAAGGTAGCCGCGCGCGCGCTCATCGACCACCCGAGTGCACCAGAGCCGCCAGACATCACGATCGGGGACATCGAGGTTCGTGGAACCGCGAACGTGATCGACGGTGCCCATGATCTTGCCACCGCAGTGCAGAAGTTGCTTGGGCTCCTCCCGGCTGACGGCTATCTCGCCGTTCACGCCTATGTCGACCGAGTAGCTCACCCGCACCTCGCGGCGGTTCGAGACACGCTCGCTGCCCGCGCCGTACGGCCGGTCACCTTCGGCTGGGGGCCGAGGTTTTTGCACTCGACCGGGCAATTCCACAAGGGCGGTCCAGCCGTTGGGGTGTTCCTTCAAATCATCACCATCGAGGAAACCGACCTTCAGATCCCTGACCGACCGTTTAGCTTCGGCGAGCTCATTCGAGCGCAAGCCGCCGGCGACGCGGCGGTGCTCGCGGAGCACGGCCAACCGGTGCTCACGCTGACGGTTCGACGGCCAACTGAAAGCCTGCCGACCGTCGTCGCGGCGCTCAGCTAGTCCACCGAATTAGGGCACCGGGATCACCATGTCACCAGTTGAGATACGCGCAGACTTCAATCCACTGCGGCTGCCGAGCGATCGGCGACTCAACCGAATCGCCGGCCCGAGCGGACTCGTCATTTTCGGTGTGACCGGCGACCTCTCACGCAAAAAGCTCATGCCGGCCGTGTATGACCTCGCCAATCGCGGACTGTTGCCGCCGGGCTTCGCGCTTGTCGGATTTGCGCGGCGCGAGTGGAAAGATCAGGATTTTGAGAAGGTCGTGCACGACGCTGTGCAGCAGTATGCGCGCACACCGTTTGATGAAGAGGTCTGGGCGCAACTCGCCCAGGGCGTTCGGTTCGTTTCCGGCGATTTCGACGATGACGCTGCGTTTCTCCGACTGAAGGAGGTCATCGACGAACTCGATCGCGATCGCGGCACGATGGGCAACCATGCCTTCTACCTGTCAATACCGCCAAAGTCCTTTCCGCTCGTGACCGAACAACTCCGGCGCTCCGGCCTTGCCGAGCAGAAGGACGGTCAGTGGCGAAGAGTCGTGATTGAGAAACCGTTCGGCAGCGACCTCACAACGGCTCGCCAACTCAACGATGTCGTCGAGTCAGTGTTTCCGCCGGATAGCGTGTTTCGAATCGACCACTACCTCGGCAAAGAAACTGTGCAAAACATCCTTGCCCTGCGGTTTGCAAACCAGCTGTACGAGCCAATCTGGAATGCCAACTACGTCGAGCACATTCAGATCACGATGGCCGAGGACATTGGTGTCGGCGGGCGCGCTGGCTACTATGACGGCATTGGTGCGGCTCGTGACGTCATTCAGAACCACTTGCTTCAGCTGCTTGCGCTCACAGCGATGGAGGAGCCGGTGTCCTTCGACGCGGCAGACCTGCGTGCCGAGAAGGAGAAGGTGCTGTCGGCCGTGCGGATACCCAAGGACTTGGCAACCGGTACCGCACGCGGTCAATACGCCGGTGGCTGGCAGGGCGGCGAGAGAGTCATTGGATTTCTCGAAGAGGAGGGGATGAACCCCGAATCACTCACTGAGACCTACGCCGCGATCCGGCTCGATATCGGCACCCGTCGCTGGGCTGGAGTGCCATTCTACCTTCGCGCAGGCAAGCGTCTCGGGCGCCGAGTCACCGAGATCGCGGTGGTCTTCAAGCGAGCTCCACAGTACCTTTTCGCGGAAAGTCAGACCTCAGACCTCGGGAGTAATGCTCTGGTCATCCGCGTACAGCCAGACGAAGGCGTGACCATTCGTTTCGGATCCAAGGTGCCGGGTGCCGGGATGCAGGTACGAGACGTCACCATGGACTTTGGCTACGGTCACGCGTTCACGGAAGCGAGCCCTGAGGCGTATGAACGCTTGATCCTGGATGTGCTTCTTGGCGATCCACCGCTCTTCCCCCGCCACGAGGAGGTCGAACTGAGCTGGAAAATCCTCGACCCGATTGAGGAGTTCTGGGCGAAACAGGGTCAGCCCGAACAGTACCGGCCTGGCACCTGGGGGCCGTCATCCGCTGACGCACTCATGGCGCGTGACGGGCGAACTTGGAGGCGACCGTGATTGTTGATTTGCCGAACACCAACTCGAGCCAGATTTCGAAAGCGCTCGTCAAGATCCGTGAGGAGGGTGGCGCAGTAGCGCTTGGTCGCGTGCTGACCCTCGTGATCTCGACGAGTCTTGGTGAGGAAGAAGAAGCGATCGAGGCGGCGAACGATGCTTCCCGAGAACATCCAATGCGTGTCATCGTCGTCTCATCAGGTGAACCGGGCAGCGGGGACCGAGTGCCGGTCCCGGCAGACTCTCGGGTTGACGCTCAGATTCGGGTGGGTGGTGATGCCGGGGCAAGCGAGGTCATCGTTGTTCGCGCCTACGGTGAAGCTGCAACCGACCAGGAAAGCCTTGTCACCGGGCTGCTGCTGCCAGACGCCCCGGTCGTCGCGTGGTGGCCAGCCGAGTGCCCATCATCGGTGTCGCAGTCTGCAATCGGTCGCATCGCTCAGCGGCGCATCACCGATGCGGCCGCGCATGCTGACCCACTCGACGCTCTGCAGTGCGTCAGGAGGAGCTACCAACCGGGCGATACCGACTTTGCTTGGACCCGACTCACGCTGTGGCGCGCGCAATTGGCTGCGGTACTCGATCAGCCTCCGTACTCCCCCGTCACTGCCGTAGACGTGCGCGGGGCAGCCGATTCTGCTTCCGTTGTGCTGCTCGCTGCTTGGCTGCGATTGCAATTGCAAGAAGAAGTGAATCTTGAGCTGACACCCGCGTCCAAAGGCCGCACGGGTATCGCGAGCGTTGCACTGCATCGCCCGACCGGCACAATTCGGCTGGAGCGCACCCAATCGAATCTCGCGGTACTCACCCAGCCGAACCAGCCAATCCACGACCTTTCGCTTCCACGTCGAAACCTCCGCGATTGCCTTGCTGAGGAACTGCGTCGACTCGACCCGGACGATCTCTTCGGTGACGTCATGAAGAACTGGGGTAAACAGTGAGTAGCGAACGTCGAGTCATCGTCCATCAGGACACCGAGGCGCTCTGCGGTTCGGTTGCAGCGAGGTTCATTACCAAGGTGGTCGATCTGATTCACGAGTTTGGTGAAGCGAGCATTGTCCTGACCGGTGGCAGCGTTGGGATCGCTGTCCTTTCCGCCATCAACGCCTCTCCTGCCCGCGACTCCGTCGACTGGTCACAAGTCAACGTCTGGTGGGGCGACGAGCGGTGGTTACCGTCAGACGACCCAGAGCGCAACGAAACACAGGCGCGCGCGGCGCTGCTCGCTCACGTCGCACTCGACCCGGCACGAGTTCATGAGTTCGCGGCATCCGATCAGGGCCTGGAACTTGACGAGGCATCTGAGGCGTACTCGGCCGAGATCCGCGATCACGCTCCGAGAAACGCCGCGCTCCCCCACTTCGACATCACCTTGCTCGGAATGGGCCCAGACGGTCACGTCGCATCGCTCTTTCCAGAACGTGGCGGCGTTCGCGAAACAGAACTGTTGGTCATCTCAGTGCGCAATTCGCCAAAGCCACCACCCGAACGGTTGAGCCTCACGCTGCCCGTCATCAACTCATCTGCACGGGTCTGGCTCGTACTTGCTGGTGCCGATAAGGCATCTGCACTAGGCCTCACGCTTGCAGGGGCGAGCCTCATCGAGGTGCCAGCAGCGGGCGTGCGAGGTCGACGCAAGACCCTGTTCTTCGTGGATGCTGCGGCGGCAGCCGAGGTGCCAGAGAACCTGATCGATCCGGGAGAGTTCTGGACCGGCGCTGACGAAACGGTTTAGACGCCCGTACCGCGGCGGGTGCGCAGTTGGGTCAGCGCATCGTCGAGGAGCGCCGATGCTTCATCTTCGGAGCGACGCTCTTTTACGTAGGCCAAGTGGGTCTTGTACGGTTCAAGCTTGGCGACGTGCGGAGGGTTCAGTTTATCGCGGCCAGCTGGCAACCCGGTCGTCGGCGAGTCGATGGTGTCTGGAATCTCGTCCTCTGGGAGGGACGCCGAAAAGTTACGGACCGTCTCATTGCCCATTTCATCCCAGTACGAAACCTGAATTCGGTCGGCGTGAAATCCACGATCCTGTTCGCCCATTGGCCCCGCGCCGACGCGAGATCCTCGAATTGCGCTACCGCCTGATGCCATGCTGCTCCTTGAGAGTGATGCTAGGTGTTATGACTGCATTGTTGAGACTCAGGCGCCGCTAAAACGAGTGATAAGCCCGAGGATGACGATTGCGGTGATCCAGATGAGCGCGAGGATCACCGTGATGCGGTTGAGGTTGCGTTCCGCGACACCAGAGGCACCGAGGTTGGATGTCACACCGCCACCGAACATGTCGGAGAGCCCGCCACCGCGCCCGCGGTGCAGCAGAATCAACAGGGTGAGCAGGAGGCTCGTGATCCCGAGTATCACTTGGAGCACGACCTGAAGAATTTCCACGACTTCCCTTTCACACGGCCAGTTGGCCTCACACAGTATAAGCCGCCAGCGGCGCCCCGATCGGCCTGCGGCCCAGGGCGCCGCTGGCGCAAACTCACGTACCGACGTGCTTCTGGAAGCGCGCGATGCTCGCGAACTCAGCAACGTCAAGGCTCGCCCCACCGACAAGGGCACCATCGACATTGGCTTCGCGCATGAAGCCTGCGATGTTGCTCGCCTTGACGGAACCGCCATAGAGTATGCGCGTCGCCTCGGCCACCTCAGCTCCAAGGAACTCCTGCAGCACTGATCGCAACGTCGCGGCGACCTGTTCGGCTTGCTCCGGTGTCGCAGCTTGACCGGAACCGATCGCCCAGACCGGCTCGTACGCGATCACGAGCTCTGGGGTTCCGCCGAGGCCGGCAAGTGCGGCCCGCAGTTGGGCGACCGGTACTGCACTCGGCCCGTGCTGCTCGAGGTCTTCTGCTGTCTCGCCGACACACAGCACCGGAACAAGCCCGTGCCTGAGAGCAGCCGCCACTTTTGCGCGGAGCAACTCGTCCGTCTCGTTGTGGTACTGGCGACGCTCAGAATGCCCGATGAGCACGAAGCGGCACTCGAGCGCCGCGAGAAACGCCCCAGATATCTCGCCAGTAAACGCGCCTGAGTCGTGCTGCGAGAGATCCTGGGCGCCATAGGTCAACAGAAGCTTGTCGGCCGAGATCAAGGTCTGCACAGAACGGAGGTCCGTGAAGGGCGGGAACACCGCCACCTCTGACCCGCCGATTGCGAAATCGTGATTCGCATCTTTGAGAGTCCAGGCCAGCTTCTGAACGAAGGCGATCGACTGCAAGTGGTTGAGGTTCATCTTCCAATTGCCAGCGATCAGCGGCACGCGCCCCTGTGCTATGGCCACCCCAACACCTCCAGTCCTGGGAGCTTCTTGCCTTCAAGAAACTCGAGACTGGCGCCACCGCCAGTCGAGATATGTCCGAACGCTTCATCACGGAACCCGAGTGCGCGCACTGCCGCTGCTGAATCCCCTCCGCCAACGACACCGAAGCCATCGATCTCGCTCAGTGCCGTCGCGATCGCCTTGGTACCTGCCGCAAACGCTGGCAGCTCGAAAACCCCCATAGGGCCGTTCCAGAAGACTGTTCTAGAAGCACGGATGATCTCCGCGAACGCCGTTGCGCTGTCCGGCCCGATATCTAGACCGAGTCCGGCTGCGCCGAACGAAGTGCTCTCGATCGCATCCGCCGCCGTGACAACGTGCTGCGCGTCTGCCGAAAACGATGCAGCAACCACGATGTCAGTCGGCAACACGAGTTTGACGCCAAGCGCCTCGGCTTGTGCAAGGTAGCCACGGACTGCTTCGACCTGATCGGCTTCGAGCAGGCTGGCCCCAACGCGGTGACCGAGGGCAACCAAGAAAGTGAACAGCATCCCGCCACCGATTAGCAGCGAGTCCACTTTCGGCAGCAATGCACCGATGACGTCGAGCTTGTCGGAAACCTTGGAGCCGCCGAGTACGACCGTGTATGGCTTCTCAGGCTCGACCGTCAATCGCTCGAGCACGAGGAGCTCCTGTGCGATGAGTAGACCAGCTGCGCTCGGGATTTGCTCTGCCAGCTCGAACACGCTGGCTTGCTTGCGATGCACAACTCCGAAACCGTCAGAAACGAAGGCATCAGCGAAGCGCGCGAGTTTCATTGCGAATCCGGTGCGCTCCGTCGAATCTTTGGACGTCTCTGCCGCGTTGAACCGAAGGTTCTCAAGCAACGCAACGTCGCCGTCGACGAGTCCGTCAACGGCTTCTTGGGCTGCACTTCCGACCGTGTCTTGGGCGAACACCACGGCTTTACCGAGAAGTTCGCAGAGTCGCTGAGCGACCGGAGCCAGACTGTACTTTGTGTCTGGCTGCCCGTCAGGTCGCCCGAGATGCGAAACCACGATCACGCGAGCGCCAGCATGAATCAGCTGGTTCAAGGTCGGCAACGACGCCCGGATACGCCCGTCATCAGTGATTCGCCCGTCCTTGAGCGGTACATTCAGGTCGCAGCGGACGATCACGCGCTTACCGCGCATCTCACCAAGAGAGTCAATTGTGCGGATCGGCATGAAGCGCCGCGCCTCAGAGTCGTTCGGCGACGTACTCGGTGAGGTCGACCAGGCGGTTCGAATAGCCCCACTCGTTGTCGTACCACGATGCAACCTTCACCTGATTGCCGATGACCTTCGTCAGGCCGGCGTCGAAGATCGATGAGTGCGGGTCTCCAACGATGTCGCTCGAGACGATCTCGTCTTCTGTGTACTTGAGGATGCCTTTCAGCGCGCCTTCTGCTGCGGCCTTGTACGCGGCGTTGACCTCCTCGACCGTCACGGTTGCGGTCGTCATGAGCGTCAGATCGGTTATCGAACCCGTAATGACCGGAACGCGGAGTGCGTATCCGTCAAGTTTGCCGACCAGTTCTGGGATGACGAGACCGAGGGCTTTCGCCGCACCGGTCGAAGTTGGGATGATGTTGGCTGCCGCTGCGCGGGCCCGGCGAAGGTCCTTATGGGGCCCGTCCTGCAGGTTCTGGTCCGCGGTGTATGCGTGCACGGTCGTCATCAAGCCGCGTTCGATGCCGAAGTTGTCGAGGAACACCTTCGCGAGCGGTGCGAGGCAGTTCGTCGTGCATGACGCGTTCGAAATGATGCTGTGCACTGCCGGGTCATAGGTGCCTTCGTTAACTCCGAGCACGAGCGTTGCAACGTCCGAGCCGGTCGCCGGAGCTGAAACGATGACCTTCTTGGCGCCGGCAGCGATGTGCTTCTGAGCATCCTCTGATTTCGTGAAGTGGCCAGTCGACTCGATAACGATGTCGATCCCGAGGTCGCCCCACGGCAGGTTCGCTGGGTCGCGCTCCTCGAACACCGTGATTGCGTTGCCGTTGACGATGATCTTGTTGCCGCTGAGCTCAACTACGGCATCGAGACGACCGGTGATGGAGTCGTATTTCAGAAGGTGGGCGAGCGCCGCATTGTCGGTGAGGTCGTTGACTGCGACGATGTCGATGTCGCTACCCTTGGCCAATGCTGCTCGAAAATAGTTGCGGCCGATGCGACCAAATCCGTTGATGCCGACCTTGACGCTCACGTGTGCTCCGGTTGCTCAGGCGCCGTACGACGCTTCGTTCGATTGGGGTGGTTGGTTAGCGATCGCGACAGTGCGAAGTAGGCACGGTGCAAATCAGCTATGAGAGTAGCAGCAGCCCAGCAGTCTTCTGCGTCGCAGAGGCAAAGCGCTGCTGAACGTTGCTCCAGCTCACGATGTTCCAGAACGCCTTGACATAGTCGGCACGAACGTTGCGGTAGTCAAGGTAGTACGCATGCTCCCAGACGTCGAGCATCAGCACCGGAACAATGCCAGCGGGCAGGTTGCCCTGCTGATCGAAGAGCTGCACGATGATGAGCTTCTGGCCGATCGAATCCCAAGCCAATACGGCCCAGCCGGATCCCTGCACGCCGAGTGCGGTAGCGGTGAAGTGTGCAGCGAACTTCTCAAACGATCCGAAGTTGTCGTCAATGGCACTCGCAAGGCTGCCGACCGGAGCGTCGCCGCCATCCGGCGAAAGGTTCGTCCAGAAGATTGAGTGGTTGACGTGGCCGCCGAGGTTGAATGCAAGGTCTTTCTCGAGCTTGTTGATATTCGCGAAATCACCCGAGTCACGAGCGGCCGCCATGGCGGCGAGAGCACCATTTGCTCCTGTCACGTACGCCTGATGGTGCTTGCTGTGATGCAACTCCATGATGGTGGCGCTGATGTGCGGCTCGAGTGCGGCATAGTCGTAACCGAGTTCTGGGAGGGTGTAGTCAGCCATGTCGTTCTCCTCGAGAATTGGCCGGGCGCATCCGAGCGGATGGCGCTGCGGCGGTAGCTCGAGTCTATCCTCGCTCGCAACCCACTCAACCGGCCCGCCGGCTTCACTGGTGCAGGCTCAGTCCTCGTCAAGGTCTGGCGGAAGGTTCGCGTCAGTGCCGGGTAGCCCCAGCTCGCTTGCGCGCTTGTCGGCCATCGCGAGGAGTCTACGGATTCGGCCTGCAATAGCGTCTTTCGTCATCGGGGGCTCAGCGTGGTGTCCGAGTTCATCGAGACTCGAGTCGCGAAAGCCAAGCCGAAGTTCTCCGGCGTAGAGCAGATGGGGAGGAACATCGCCGTCGAGAATCTCGAGCGCGCGCTCTACTCGCGCGCAGGCAGCAACCGCCGCTTGCGCAGAGCGTCGTAAGTTGGCGTCGTCGAAGTTCACGAGCCGATTGGCGGTCGCTCGAACTTCACGCCGCTGCCGCAGCTCGTTCCAGCTCTCGACGCTCGCGACTGCTCCCATCATGCTGAGCATCGCGCCGATCGCTTCACCGTCGCGAATCACGACGCGGTGCACGCCGCGCACCTCTCGAGCCTTCGCGGAAATCTGCAGTCGACCAGCCGCTCCAACGAGGGCCATTGCCGTCTCATTGCCCGGGCAGGTAACCTCGAGGGCAGCTGAGCGACCGGGGTCGGTGAGTGAGCCGGCCGCGAGAAACGCGCCCCGCCAGATTGCCGCGAGCTCTTCTCGACTCCCGGTCGTTAGGCGGTTCGGGAGTCCTCGTATCGGGCGACGTCTTGCATCCAGCAGTCCGGTCTGACGAGCAAGAGTCTCCCCGCCATCGATCACGCGCACGAGGTAGCTGTTGGTTCGGCGTGCACCGGTCGGGGCGACCACTGAGACCTCGCTGCGCACCCCGTACAGTTCCGCGATGTCGCGGCGAACGCGCCGAGCAAGCTGTTCGGTCTCAAGCTCAGACTCGACTGCGATCCTCGATGAAATGAGGTGCAGACCCCCCGAAAACCGGAGGATGGTTGTGAGCTCTGCCGCTCGAACCGTGGTCTTTCCGGACTCGGTCTTCGCCAGCTCCTCTTTGACCTCGGTGGTGAGTCCCACGGGTGATCTCCTTTATGACGGTGGCGGATGGCGGGTGGCGGATGCCGGGTGGCGGTTCACAGATGCCGGATGTCGCAGGCGCTACCTGCTACTCACGGCCGAGATCCCGGTGCTTGACCGAGATCGCAATGGCAGGGTCGCTGGCGATGATCCGCGCAAGTTCCTCCGCAACGGCGACGGAGCGGTGCTTTCCGCCGGTGCATCCAATGGCGATAGTAGCGTGCCGTTTGTTCTCGCGCTGGTAGCCGTCAAACACGGGACGCAAGGCTGCTGCATAGCCACGAATGAAGTCTTCCGCCCCGGGCTGCGCGAGAACATAGTCCTTCACCGGCTGGTCAACTCCGGTGAGGGACTTCAACTCGGGAATCCAGAACGGATTCGGCAAGAATCGCGCGTCTGCGACGAGATCAACGTCGGTCGGCACGCCGTACTTGAACCCGAAGCTCACGATCGTCAGCCGAAGCCCCGCGGCGTCTTCGGCAGCGAACTTGTCGATGATGGCGGTCGCGAGTTGGTGGATGTTGAGGTCAGTGGTGTCGATGACGATATCACTGAGTTCACGTATCTCCGCCATGCGCTCGCGCTCGTTCATGATGCCGTCGAGGAGCGTGCCATCCCCTTGAAGCGGGTGTGGACGGCGCACTTGCTCGAAACGCCGCACGAGCGCACTATCCGTGGCTTCGAGAAAGAGCACGCGCACATTCGCTGAGCTCGCGCCAATGCTCTCGATAGCCTGTTGCACATCTGAAAACAGCCGCCCGCCACGAACGTCAACGACAGCGGCGATTCTCGGCAGCGCATTACCGGCCCGCGCGGCGAGTTCGACCAGCGGCAGCAGCATTTGCGGCGGCAGATTGTCGACGACGTACCAGCCGAGGTCTTCGAGCGCGTTCCCAACAGTGGAGCGACCGGCCCCGGACATGCCGGTGACGACGAGGAGCTCCTGATTGGTTGCGGTTGTCGGCATTCTCAGCACAGACTACCGGCACACTGCCGAGCCCCGACAGTCGCGGCCGCGTGCACACGAACAGCTCATGCGCGCAGCTGCTCGGCGACCGCGGCGGCCAGACTCGGGCCGATGCCGCGCACCCCGGCAATCTCTGCTGCGCTCGCTCGTCGCAGCCGAGCCACCGAACCGAAGTGGCCCAACAGCGCCTTGACGCGATGGGGGCCAAGCCCTGGCACATTTGCAAGCACTGATTGGATGTCGCCAGAACGCTTCTGTCTCTGGAAGCTGATGGCAAAGCGGTGCGCTTCATCGCGGATGCGCTGCATCAGGAACAGTGCATCGCTATTCCTTGGCAGAATCACCGGGTAATCCGAGTCGGGAAGCCACACTTCTTCAAGCCGCTTGGCGATGCCACACAGCTGGATGCCGGTGACGCCCGACTCACTCAGTGCGCGTGAGGCAGCGGCCACCTGCGGTTGTCCGCCATCGACAATGAGCAACTGTGGCGGGTAAGCAAACTTTGCTCGAACGCCGTCCGCTGGGGCAGCAGCGGGTTCTTTCAGATAAGCAAGTCGACGCGCCAGTGTTCGATAGATCGAATCAGTGTCATCGCTTGACTCCGGAATGCTGAAGCGTCGGTATTGATCTTTCCGGGCCAAGCCGTCCTCGAACACCACCATCGAAGCAACGATGTTGGTTCCGCTGAGGTGTGAGACATCAAAGCACTCCATGCGCAGCGGGGCTTGGTCCATTCCAAGCGCGTGCTGCAGTTCGGCTACGGCCTTCGACCGCGCCGCGAAATCGGAGCTGCGACGGGTCTTGTAGAGGATGAGCGACTGGGTTGCGTTCGTTGCAACCGTCTGGGCAAGCGCGGCCTTCTCGCCGCGCTGGGCCACGGCAAGCTTGACCGCGGTGCCACGTAGACCGCTGAGCCATTGTTCGAGCTCGCTCGCGTCATCCGGGAGTGAAGGCACGATGACCTCGCGCGGTGGCTGGCTCTCTTCATAGGCGTTCTGGATCACCATCTCGACCAGCGCTGGTAGATCGAGATCGAGTTCCTTGTCGACCACCCAGCCGCGTACACCGCGGATTCGGCCGCCGCGCACGATGAACTGCTGCACTGCAGCCGCGAGTTCGTCGTGGGCAATCCCGAACACGTCAGCGTCGACATCCTCGCCGAGTACGACAACGCTCCTCGCGAGCGCAGCTTTCATTGCCCCGCTCTGATCGCGATACCGGGCGGCGGCCTCGTAATCTTGGCGCTCGGATGCCTCCTGCATGCGTCGCGAAATCGCCGTCAAGTAGCGTGAGTCATTGCCGGCCATAAAGCTGGCAAAGTCGAGAGCGATGGACTTGTGCTCGGCGCCCGTCACCCGCCCGACGCACGGGGCAGCACATTTTCCAATGTCGCCGAGCAGACATGGACGCCCGGTCTGCTTTGCCCGCCGAAAGGTTGTCTCTGAGCAACTGCGCAT
>ENA-ORBV01008250-ORBV01008250.1-microbial-mat-metagenome-genome-assembly--contig:-NODE-8250-length-17578-cov-4.273184_pt1 | contig 17578 bp, 11 predicted proteins | sample MGYA00237777_ERZ505514 | MGnify/ENA primary metagenome ERZ505514 (study PRJEB26160, sample SAMN06269048) | microbial mat metagenome | isolation source: Oligotrophic lake microbial mat | place...
CGCGGGCGGGGGTCAAGGCTGCCTGGGCGGTGGCGGGATCATTGGCCATGGCCTTGGCCAGCTGGTCCTTGATCTCGTTGGTCAGCGCGGCGGTGTCGATCGCGGGCAGACCCTGTTCCCTGGCGCTGTCGGCAGCGGCCTTGGCCAACGCGGCGGCGGCAGCGGGAATGGCCTTGTCGGTGACGGCCTTGTCGATCGCGGACTTGGTGTCGGTGGTGGCCTTGTCGGCGGCCGCATCAGTGGCGGCGCGTTTGGCGGCATCTGCCTTGGCGAGGTCACCGGGTTTGATCTGGTCGTTGGCGGCCTTGGCGAGGTCGCGCTTCAATTGATCGGCGGCGCGCTTGGCGAGTTCCTTCTCGACCGCGGTCTTGAGCGCGGGCGCGGCCTTCTCCTGAACGTACTTGGCGATGTCCTCGGCCAGTGCGTCGTGTTTGAAATCATCAAGATGGTCGCGCAGGTCGGTCAGCGCCGCTTCCTTGAGCTGGTCGGCGAGCTCCTGGCGCTCGGCCTCGGTGCGTGCGCTGAGTGCTTTCTCCTGCTCGGCCTTGGCCAATTCACCTTCGAGCTTGGCATCAGCCACCTTGGCCAGGGCCTCGGCCAGGACCGGGTCGGGCACCTGCTCGCGGATCGCCGTCTCGACCTCCTGGCGAACCTGCTCGGCGAGCAGATCGCGTTCGGCCTTCTGCTCTTCTGCCTCACTGCGCTCGGCTTCCTTGCGCTCCAGCGTGGTGACGTCCTCCATCACCAGCTTTTCCTGGAGGCGAACGCTGGATTCCTGCTGCGAGACCAGGGCGATGATCAGCGCCACCGCGCCGCCATGGACCAGGGCCGACGCAGCGAGGTAGGGCAGGAGGCGGGTCTTGGTGGACATGGGATGGCTCCAGCGCAAAAAACGGGGGTGAGATCAGTTGTGACGTTATAATTCAGGGTTTTTAGAGACACCGATTGATGGCCTTCGTCGTCATCGTCGCCAGGTGACTGAGTGATTGGCCTGCGGTTACTCATCCGCACAGGGTCTGAGAAGTTGGAAACAGCTGGCTACGCGAGCACGTCGCCGCCGAGAAGGGCGCCCAGGCGGTCTACCTGCGCGGGGCTGACCGTGGCGACCCGAACGGGTACCAGCTGGCCAAATTAGGACAATTTTTCGTCGTCATGAACGGCCTGAACTGCCATTCAGGTCAGCCAAGGGCCGGAAGTGCGGTTCATCACCATGAGCCGCTGGGCTTATTTATGGCGGTGATTCTCAAGTCACGGCTTGCGCAGATCCAACTCCACCTGCTGTTCGTCCCCATTGACTTCGCGCACGGTGAGGATGGTCGGACAGGTTGCTGCCGTGAATGACGCCACCGGTACATCGATCGCCGCTTGCACTTCGATCTTCTTGTTTGGCGGTAGGACGATGGTGGTCGGTTGCATGGTGATGGTGCAGCCGAGCTGGTCCGGCAGGTGCAACGTCGCGCTGCGGGCTTCGCCGGTGCGATTGATGAGCGACAGCTTGACCCATTGGCGGATCACCGGCTTATCATCGATGGTGATGGCGACTGGCTGAAGGTCGGGACGCAGAACGACGGTCTGGATGTTGGTGCGCGCGGCGAGGCGCCAGGCGAACACGCTGACCAGGATGGCCAGCACCACGGTGTAGATGATCGTGCGCGGCCGGACGATCCGACGTTTGCCGCCGGCCATCTCTGCTTCGCTGCTGAAGCCGATGAGGTTGATCGGTCGGTCGAGCTTGATCATCACCGTGTTGCAGGCGTCGATACACGCCGTGCAGTGGATGCACTCCATCTGATTGCCGTTGCGGATGTCGATGCCGGTGGGGCAGACTTTGATGCACAGCTCGCAGTCGACGCAGTCGCCGGTTACCTCGCCCGGTTTGCCACGGGGTTCGCCGCGTTTCACATCATAGGCCACCACCAGTGACTCCGGATCGAGCATGGCGCTCTGCAGCCGGCCATAGGGGCAGACGATGGTGCAGGTCTGTTCACGGAACCACGCAAAGTTGAAGAGGATCAGGCCGAGGCTGATGCCGTAAAAGATCGCCGCGCTGGGGTACTCCACCACATTGAGGATGATGCCGTAGCTGAACGCCTGTGGCCCGGTGAAGATCATCGTCGCGGTCGCGGCAAGCAGCGCTGACACCAGGATGAAACCAGTCCAGGTCAGCACTTTACGCCAGGAGCCGCCGATCTTGCCGCGGGCGCGGTTGAGGCGTTTGACCGCCGCACCTTCGAAGAGTCGTTCCAGCGGGCGATAAACGGTTTCCAGGAAGACGTTGTGCGGACACAGCCAGCCGCAGAAAAAACGACCGACCAAGGCGACCAACAGCGCGGTGCCGACCACGAAGATGAGGATCAGGATCAGCAGGTACCAGAAATCCTGCGGCCAGAAGACCTGACCGGCGACGGTGAACTGGCGCTTGGGAATATCGAGCAGCAGTGCGGGATGCCCACCGACGCTGAGGTAAGGCAGGACGAGGTAGAATCCGATCAGGCCGACTGCAAGGAGGATGCGGCGCAGACGCCAAACACCCATAATCATGTGCACGTGCAGCCACGTGCGTCGGCCATGGGCGTCCACGGACGCCATCACCGAGCGGAAGTCGCTGCTGTTGCCCGGTGCGTTGGCCATGGTGGTGAGACCCGTCAGTAGGTGATCGGGTCTTCCTTCTCCTTCGCCGCTTGCGGGCGCATGCCGGGCTTCTCGCCCTCAGTCCGGTAGAGATTCACAAGATAACAGGCGATGGCTTCGATCTCATCGTCTTTCAGGGTCAGGTTCTGCGGCGGCATGAGCGGCGCGCGGCCGTAAGTGATGGTCTCGATCATGCTGGTCATGTTCGAGGTGTAGATCCAGTACTTGTCGAGCAGGTTCGGGCCGACCAATCCGGTGTATTGCGCGCCGTGGCAGGTGAAGCAGAGGGTCTTGGGCATCAGCGCCTTGCCCTTGGCGATGATCTCCGGGTTCTTGCTCAAGGCGCGAAGTTCCTCCTCGCCCTTCTTTTCCTTCGGCTTGTTTGCGATGACCGCCTTCTCGTGCTCGAAACGATCAGCGTCCTTCTTGGTCAATTCACCGGTCCAGAAATGGAAGTGGAACACGTACCACACCGCGAAGCTGGAGGACAGGTACAGCGTCCACAGCCACCAGCGTGGCAGGCTGTTGTCGTATTCGGTGATGCCGTCGAAGGCGTGCGAGCGTTCCTGGTCGATGCTCTCACCATGTTTGGGCGCGAAGTCTGACATGGCTCAGTTCCCCGCCTTCACTGCCGTTGCCTCGGACGACTTCTTGTTCAGGTCGGTACCGAGACGCTTGAGGTAGGCGATCAGGGCGATGATCTCCTTGTTGTCGAGATCGGTGAGTTTGCCGTATTTGTCCGAGTTCGTCTGGCGCAACTCGTCGCCGATAGTCTTGGCCTGTTTCTTCGCCGATTCGACGGCATCGCGGATCTCCTCCGGCGAGTAGGGGGTGTTCATCGGGAAGCTGGCGAGGACCTCCAACTTGCGCGAGAGGCTCGACAGATCCATGTCGTCATGCACCAGCCATGGGTAATTGGGCATGATCGACCCGGGCGACACCGAGCGCGGACGTTCCATGTGGTCGTAGTGCCACGCGGCACCCGGCTTGAGCACGCCGATGCGGGCCAGATCGGGACCAGTACGTTTGCTGCCCCACAGGAATGGCCGGTCGTAGATGAACTCGCCGGCACGGGAGTAATGGCCGCCGTAACGTTCCATCTCAGCGCGGAGCGTGCGGATCATCTGCGTATGGCAGACCGAGCAGCCTTCACGGATGTAGATGTCGCGACCGGTCAGTTCCAATGGGGTGTAGGGTTTCACCGTGGCGATACGCGGCGCGACGGCGCCTTGGATGATGGTTGGTGCCAGTTCGCAGATGCCGCCGATGGCGAGCACCACCACCGACAAACCGACCAGTGCCGTGGGCCAGCGCTCGACCAAGTCGTGCAGGGCGTTGGTCTTGTTGCCCCAACCCTTCTCGCGCAGGGCCTGATCGATTTCGACGCTGACGGCGCGCTTCATGGGGATTAATGCTGGAGCCTGGAACACATCGTCTTCGAGCGGCTTGGCCGCAGCGATGGTGCGCCAGATGTTGAAGGCGCACAGGATCGTGCCGGTGAGGAACAACAGGCCGCCGGCGAGGCGTACCCAGTAGAACGGCACGATGGCGTTGACGATCTCCATCCAGTCGGTGTAGGCCAAGCGACCGCCCTCGTCGAAGGCGAGCTGCATCGAGCCGGAGGTGATGCCGGCAATCCACATGGCGATGGCGTAGGTGCCGATGCCGATGGTGGCGAGCCAGAAGTGCAGATTGGCCAGACCTTCTGACCACAGCTTGGTCTTGTACATCTTCGGGACCATCCAGTAGATCATGCCGAAGCTGAGCAGCGCGACCCAGCCGAGCGCGCCGTTATGCACATGGCCGATGGTCCAGTCGGTGTTGTGTGACAGCGCGTTCACTTCGCGGATAGCCAGCAGGCAGCCTTCAAAGGTCGCCATGCCATAGAACGTCACGGCGGCGACCAGGAATTTCAGCACCGCGCTCTCGGCAACTTTGTCCCACGCACCGCGCAGCGTCAGCAGGCCGTTGATCATGCCACCCCAGGACGGCGCGATGAGCATGATGCTGAAGACCACGCCCAGGGTCTGCGCCCATTCCGGCAGCGCGGTGTGCAGCAGGTGGTGTGGACCGGCCCAGATGTAGATGAAGATCAGCGACCAGTAGTGCACGATCGACAGGCGGTAGCTGTACACCGGCCGCTCGGCCGCCTTCGGAATGAAGTAGTACATGATGCCCAGAAAGGGCGTGGTCAGGAAGAACGCCACTGCGTTGTGGCCATACCACCATTGCACCATCGCGTCCTGAATGCCGGCGTAGACCGGGTACGACTTGAAGAGCGTGACCGGGTACTCGACCGAGTTGACCACATGCAGCATGAAGATGCCGAGCCAGGTGGCGATGTAGAACCAGATGGCGACGTAGAGGTGTTTTTCACGACGGCGGAAAATGGTGCCGAACATATTGATGCCGAAGGCGACCCACACCGCGGCAAGGGCGATGTCGATCGGCCATTCCAGCTCAGCATACTCCTTGCCCGAGGTGATGCCGAGAGGCAGCGTAATGACGCCGGCGACGATCACCGCCTGCCAGCCCCAGAAATGGAAGGCCGACAGCCTGTCGCTGAACATCCGGGCCTTGAGCAAGCGTTGCAGGGAGAAATAGATGCCTGCGAAGATGGCGTTGCCGGCGAAGGCGAAGACCACCGCGTTGGTGTGCAGCGGGCGGATGCGCCCATAAGTCAGCCACGGCAGGTCGAGGTTGGCCGCCGGGTAGGCGAGTTGCAGGGCGATGGTGACGCCCAGCGACATGCCGACGATGCCCCACACCAGGGTGGCGATGACGAAATTCCGCGCCCAACGATTGTCGTAGGCGAAGGTTTCCAGGTTAGTGACAGGGACGGCAGGCGACGATGGCTCGCTCATGAGGCTTCCAGGCTGCGAAGTGGCACGTTCCCGTGGCGGAAACCCCGCCAGAGGAAGGCGGGGAAACTAGCGGTGACGACCGGTCCGGCAATCGGATACTGTTGTCCGATATGTACGGATGGTTCGGACCTGACGTTTCATCGGTCATGGACGTGGTTCGACAACTACGTCTCGGCGCATGACTGAGCATGCGCTTCAGACATCCCAGCACGCTGCGTGTGCCGGGATGCGTACGCCAACAGCAACCCCCAGGCGGCATGGCCGTCTGGGGGCAGTGGTCAATCGCGTTGGGCTAAGCGCGTGACGCGGATCAGTGAACCAGCCCTGGGACATCCAGAAGCTGGATCATCGCCAGGTTGTTGCCGAAGAGGTCGAAGTTCTTGTACGACCACAGCACTTTCTTCTCGCGATTGACCGCGATGACCTGGGGATTCTCCGGGCCGGCGTGGCAGTTGCCGAACACCACGGTGCCATCCGGCAGCGCCTGCACGGTGGTGATCCAGGCGAAGGTGATGCCGGGCAGGTCGCCCTGCTTGAGATGCCAGACGATCTCCTTCGTCGGGTTCACCTCGATCACCGAGTGGCCATTGCCGGTGCTGATCAGGGTGTTGCCGTTAGCCAGGCGCACTGCGCCGTAGGTCTGGTTGCCCCAGGCTTCGGGACCGTGACCGCCAGCAGGTTTTTTATCGAACAGCGGGACGGAGTAGTCCCATACCACGGTGCCTTTGGCATCGTATTCACGCACTGCGCCATCACCTTCGTGGCAGACTAGATAGTTGCCGTTGGCGATCTTGCGCACTAGGCGGGTGTCACGGTGCGGATGTGGCTTGGCGACCGTGAGTGCGATCTGGTGTTTGATCGCGCCGTCCTGGTCGACCTCGATGATGCGCGACACGCCGGACTCGGCGATCATGGTCAGGCCGTTGGCCAGACGCTGTGCGGCGTGGACCTCGATCTTCTTGCCGTCATTGCCATTCATCTTGGCGGAGTCGTACGACCACACCTCCTTGTTGCTCTTGGCTTCGAGTTCGACCACCCGGCGGTTGTCGAGCACGATCAGCACGTTGCCATTCGGCAGCACACTGAGGTCATGCGGCGTGCCTGGCACCGGCTGCTTCCACGACACCGCGCCGTCGGCCTCGACGATCGCCAACGAGCGGTCGGCACCGATGAAACGGTAGCCTTTGCCGGTAATGTCAGCGGTGAACGCGATCAGGGGTGAAAAAATCATGCCGGCCAGCAGACCGAGGAGGGGGATGGTGCGCATAGGAATCCTTTTGGGGGAATCGGGGAGAAAAATTAACCGCGGAGGGCGCAGAAGACGCAGAAGAGGCAGAAGACGCAGAGGAACGTGCGGACAACGTGTGTGATCGATGCCAGACCAGGAGCCGTCATCTCTGCGCTGCGGTTTGATAGGCTGTCAGTGGTCGGTGCCCCGTAGCCTGTAGCCTGTAGCCTGTAGCCTGAAGCCTGTAGCAGGTAGCCTGTAGTCCGTCTCAAATGATCGCTTTGATCGGATCGGCACCTTCGATGCCGACCAGGCTCTCATCGAGGCCGTTGTGGAAGAAGTTCAAGCGGCTCGAATCCATGCCGAGTTGGTGCAGGATGGTGGCATGCAGATTGCGCACGTGCAGGCGGTTCTCGACCGCGGTGCCGCCCAGCTCATCGGTCTTGCCGTAGCTGATGCCACCTTTGACGCCGCCGCCGGCCATCCACATGGTGAAGCCGTAGACGTTGTGATCACGGCCGGTGCCCTTGGCGTATTCCGCCGTCGGTTGGCGACCGAATTCGCCGCCCCATACCACTAGGGTGTCATCGAGCATGCCGCGCTGCTTGAGATCCTTCAGCAGGCCAGCGATCGGCTTGTCGGTGTGCAGTGCATGTTTGGTGTGGTTGATCTTCATGTCGCCGTGCGCGTCCCAGTTGTCGTCGTTGTGGGCGCCACCGGAGTAGATCTGGATGAAGCGTACGCCGCGCTCGACCAAGCGGCGGGCGAGCAGGCATTTGTTGCCGAAGTCGGTGGTGTTCTCGTTGTCGATACCGTAGAGCGCCTTGGTCGCCGAGCTTTCCTTGGAGGTGTCGACCGCCTCGGGCGCGTGTTTCTGCATGTTGAAGGCGAGTTCGTAGCTGGCGATGCGTGCCGCCAGGTCGGTGTTGGAGACGCGCATGGTCTGGTGCTCGTCGTTGAACTGCTTGAGGGTGTTCAGCAGTTTGCGCTGACGCTCTTCGGTCATGCCTTCGGGAGCCTTCAGATCGAGGATCGGTTCACCGCTGCCGCGCAGCACGGTGCCCTGGAACGACGCCGGCATGTAGCCGCTTGACCAGTTCTTGGCGCCGCTGATCGGACCACCGGTCTTGTCGAGCATGACCACGAACCCCGGCAGGTTCTGATTCACCGTGCCGAGTCCGTAGTTCACCCACGAGCCAAGGCACGGATGGCCAGAGATGATGCGCCCGCTGTTCATCATCAGCATCGCCGAACCGTGGATCGGCGAATCGGCGGTCATCGAATGCAGGAAGGCGATGTCGTCGACGCACTCGCCCAGGTTGGGGAAGAGGTCGCTGACCATCTTGCCGCACTTGCCGTAGCGTTTGAACTGCCACTGCGGACCGACCACGCGACCTTCGTTCTTGTGGCCACCGCGGCCGAAGGTCTTCACTTGGATGGTCTTGCCATCGAGCGGGTAGAGCTCCGGTTTGTAGTCGAAGGTGTCGACCTGGCTCGGGCCACCGTACATGAAGAGGAAGATGACGTTCTTGGCCTTGGCCTTGAAGTGTGGTTCACGTGGCGCGAGGGGGTTCTTGAACGGCGACTTGCCGTCTGCGGCAGTCGCCTGCGAGGCAAAGAACTGGTTGCCGAGCAGGCTGGCAAGGGCGACGCCGCCGAAACCGGCACCGGTCTGCCACATCATCTGGCGTCGAGTAGTTCGGCAGGCCTGGCCTTCAGCGGGAGTGTTCTGGTTGGTCATGGCAGGATTCCTTGGCGTGCGGAGCAGGGGTCGATGAAAAAGCCGATGCAGCAGGGCCGCGTCAGTCGAGGTAGACGAATTCGTTGAGATTGAGCGCCAGCAGGCAGAAGAGTTTGAGTGCCTCATCAGCCTCGACCTTCTCGCTGGTGCGCAGATCGTTGATGAAGCCGGTGCCGCGTTTGACCTCAACCGCTTTCGGTTCGCGCTGCATCACCAAGCGCAACGCCAGCGTCACCTGTTTGTCCAGCGACTTGGGTTCCTCGGTCTGGAGACGGTTGGCGAAGGCTGCCGCGCGCTCGTTGATGAACTCGCTGTTGAGCATGGTCAGCGCCTGGGTCGGCACGGTGGTGGCGAAACGTACCGGGCAGCTCTGGTCGGTGTCGGCGAAGTCGTGCATCGACAACATCGGGTGCAGCAGGGAACGCTTGACCTTGATGTAGAGCGAACGGCGCACCTCATCATCGGCGGAACTTTTTCCCCAGGCGTCGTGCGGCTTCGATGAAGTCGCCAGCACGGCCTTGGGCATCGGTGCGAACACCGCTGGTCCACCCAACGCCAGGTTCAGGCTGCCATCGACCGCCAGGATCGAATCGCGGATCTCTTCTGCTGTCAGACGGCGCATATTGTAGCGCCACAGGTGCAGGTTGCCGGCATCCTTGGCTAGGGCCGCCGGATCTTCCTTTGACGACATGCGATAGGTGCTGGACGTCATGATCAGGCGGTGCATCGCCTTGATGCTCCACTTGCGCTCAATGAATTCGATCGCCAGCCAGTCGAGCAGCGGCTGGTTCGTCGGCATTTCGCCGAGTTTGCCGAAGTCGTTCGAGGTGCCGACGATGCCACGGCCGAAATGGTGCTGCCACAGGCGGTTCGCCATCACCCGTGCGGTGAGGGGGTTTTCCGGGTTGATGATCCAGTCAGCGAGCAGCGTACGACGGCCTTGCGGACCTTTCGGTAGCGTGGGCTCGGGGAAGCCGAGCACCTGCGGAAATCCCGGGTCGATCTTTTTGGTTTTGGCCGCGGGGTTGCCACGGGCGAGGACCCAGTTGTCGCCCACGCCGCCGTGTTCGGTGATGCTCAGTGCAGTGTAGTCGCCCACTGGATTGCTGCGCAGGTGGTTGAGTTCGCGGCGAGACGAGCGGTAGGTGGCGTAGGTGGCCGCGCCCAGGATCTCGCTGCCGCGGTTATCCATCTTTGTGGCGAGCGCCTGGGCGGCACCGGCTTCGACATCGGAGCCACGCACCAGCGGCACGGTGCCGATGCCATTGCCCGACCACACCATCTTCAGGCCCTTGCCGCCGGCGGCCTGGAAATAATCCAGACGCAGACGGGCTTTGCCGGTTTTCAGCTTCACCTGTGCATCCTGATAGCCACCCAGGCCACGGACGCCGTCCATCTCTAGCACTTGTTTGCCGTTGATGGTCAGGCGTGCGCCGTCGTCGCTGTCGAGGCGGAAGGTGTAGTTACCGGCGTTCGGAACTTCCAGGTCACCCTCGAAGACGAAACCGTAGTCTTCGTTGCGGCCAGCGATGTTCGGGTCGATCAAACCATCGGGAATGTCACCTTTGCGTTCGACCTCCAGCTTGTCGAACTCGGGAATCTTGTCGAAGCGGCCATTGTACTGACGGAATGACAATTTGATGAAACCCTTGCTCGACGTTGCGGCCTGACGTTCTTCTGCCGGCAGTTTGTCGATGAAGGTTTTCTCAGCGGAGGCGACGATTTTTTCCAGGTCGCCGATGCGCTGCTCCCACGCGGCCTTCTCGCTGGCGGTGGACGAGACCTTGGTCTCAATGTCCGGTCCGCCATTGTTCATGTGCTTGATGTTGTTGAAGAAGCCGACCATCCGGTAGTAGTCGTCCTGCAGGATCGGATCACGCTTGTGGTCGTGACAGCGTGCGCAGCCGACCGCCATGCCCATCATCGCGCCGGTAGTGGTAGAGACGATGCGGTCGAGGTTGTCGTACTTCGCCAGTTCGCGGTCGGCGGGTTCATCGTCCCACACGCCCATGCGGTAGTAACCGGTGGCGGTGATCGAATCGGCGTCCTTGTCCGCCAGTTCATCGCCGGCGAGCTGCTCCTTCACAAAGCGATCGTAAGGCTTGTCCTGATTGAAGGCCTTGACCACGTAGTCGCGGTAACGCCACGCATGCGGCTTGTTGCCGTCGCGTTCGTACCCGTTGGTGTCGGCATATCCGACCACGTCGAGCCAGTGACGGCCCCATTTTTCGCCGTAGTGCGGATTGGCGAGGAGCTTGTCGATGAGTTGCTCGTAGGCTTTGGGATCCTTATTGTTCGAAACAGCGGCGGAAAAGGCGGCGACTTCATCCGCAGTCGGTGGTAGACCGATCAGGTCGTAATAGGCGCGCCGGATCAGAGTTTCAGGCGTCGCCATCGGTGCCGGCTTCAACGCGTGCTTGTCGAGATCGGCAAGGATGAATGCGTCGATGGGGTTGCTCACCCACCCGGCGTTGGCGACTTTCGGCAGATCAGACTTCACCGGCTTCTTATAGGCCCAGAAGTTGCGCGTCTCGTCGTTGATCAGCGGTTTCTTCACTTCCTGTTCATCGGCCACGCCAGGGGTCCACGGCAGGCCTTTCTTCACCCAGTCGGTGATGATGGCGATCTTCTCCGCCGGCAGCTTCTGCTTGGGCGGCATCTGATGATCATCATCGGTGTAGTTGATCATCTTCAGCAGCAGGCTGGCCTCGGGTTTGTCGAGGTTGACCGCGATGCCGGTTTCACCGCCACGTAGCAGCGCGCCACGGCTGGTGACCTTGAAGTCGGCCTTGGTCTTCTCGCCACCGTGGCATTTCAGGCATGATTCATCGAGAATCGGTTTGACCTGGGTTTCGTAGAACTTCACGTCTTCCGGGCTGACGGGCTTTTCATCAGCGGCGGTGGCGGTAGCGACGAATCCACCGACCAGCATGAGCAGGGTGGCGGAGAGTGGCGTGGTGAAAAAGCGGCATGGTTTGGTCATCGGGCTCATGGTCATCTCGTCGCTGGTCGCGGTGCGGCGGTCAAAGAAAGAATCAGCGGGTCTTGGCTTGCAGGAGCAGCAAGCGCACTTCGTTGTCGGACAGGGCGCGGCTGTAGACCCGCACCTCATCGATGGCGCCCTGAAAGTAGCGGTCGACATCCTTGCTTAGGCCTTCGAGCGCGCCGATGCGGATGGGGTTGTTGGTCACCGGCGGAGTCGGGCTGGAGATGCTACCGATCAGCACCCCATCGACGTAGAAGCGGCGGATGGCGCCGTCAAAGGTGGCGCACAGGTTGACCCAGCGATCGACCGTAAAGGGAAGATCGATAACCCGGTCCATGTGCCAGAAGTAGAATTTCATCGCTTCGTTGCGTGGCATGGCCAAGCCGTAGCTGCCTTGTTTGGAAATGATCTGCGCGTCGATGCGTTGATTGGCGGCGGGTTTGACCCAGGCGTGCAGGGTCATCTCTACGAGATGGAAACGTGGATGTTTCGGTACTTCGATATAGCTGTGATTGATGAAGCGCAGCGCTCCGCCAACCATGCCTGGGACGTGGACCTGATCGAGCGTGGCGCGATGCAACACGCCGTCATGGCCATTGCCGCTGGCGTCGCGCACGGTGGTACCGTCGCTCTCGTCGAGTTTCCACCACGCCACCAGTCCACTCGTCAACGCGGGCGAGGACAACTCGGCGGGCATGGCACGGGTATAAGTCTGATCATCGAAGGTGGTGGTGGTGATGGCGCCGTGCGTGTCGACATGGACCGCCTCACCACGATGGAGCGCCTGCGGCAGAGCGATCGGCGAGTTAGTGGCGAAAACCTGGACTAGGCCGTCGAACACCTGGACGTTCTCGGTCGTGCCGTTCCCCACTGAAAAACCGAACTCGGTGCCGAGGTCAACCACGCGGGCGATATCGGATTCGATGGTGAAGCCCTTGGCGCCTTCCGGCACACGCGCAACGACGCGGCCCTGATCGAGTTTGCCACCACGGGAACTGCGCGCAGTGAACGTCGCGGGACCGTGCACGATCACCGTTGCGCCACTGGTGAAGCGCACCTGCGCCAAGCCAGCGGTGAGCTTCAATGTACGGTTGCCGACGGCGTCGCCGACCGCGGGACCGTTGCCGTCCTGCCAACGCACATCCGCCAGATCGGCGATCACCGCGTCGGTGGTGGCCGGGGTCTGTTGGGGAACAGCGCCCAGCAGGTAATACAAGCCGACCGCGATCGCCACGCTGGCGGCGAGCAGCGCCGGAGCGCAGCGGCGCCAGAACGCTCCGCGGGTACGCAGGCGGAGATCACTGCGCGGGGTCGAACGCTTGGTGGCGGATCGCGCCGCCGGCGTGTGGGTCGATGAATCACGTAATGCGCGATCCGCTGCCACTGCTTCGTTCGCCGGCAGTTCGACCTGGCGTTCCTGCGTTACCCAGGCGATCTGTCCATGGATGCGTGCGAGATCCCAGAAACGTGATCGCAGCGACGCGTCGCTGCGCAGCAGGGACTCCAGCCGGTCCTGTCCATCAAGGTCCAAGCCGCCGTCCAGGTGGCGATCCACCAGCAGATCGAATTCCGCGTGATCCATGGTCAGTGCATCCCGGCGTTGAAGGCGACATCCAGGCATTTGCGCAGCAGCGAGCGCGAGCGCGACAACGCGACGTAGACCGCCTCGCTGGTCCATTCCATGCGCGTGGCGATGTTGGCCGGCGAGAGGTTTTCGGTGTAACGCAGGCGCACCATCTCGCGCAGCGTCGGCGTCAACTTGCCGAGGCAGCGGCTGAGGCTGTTCCGCACCTCACTGTCGTCGTGGTCGTCTTCCGGCTTGGACTCGCACAACAGTTCGAGCGTCTCCGGCGCGAACACCCCGACCTTGCGTTTGGCGCTGTAGCGGCGCGCGTGTTCCAGCGCCTTGCGTTTGGCGATGCCGTAGGCCCAGCCGCGGAAGTCGCCGTCGGCGCGGAAGGTGTGGGCCTTCTCGGTCACCACCACGAACACTTCCTGCAGCACGTCGTCGGCCAGGTCCATGTCCGGGAACAACGCCCCAATTAGACCACGCAGGCCGTTGGCATGTTTGATGAAAAGCTGTTGGACCTCCAGGACGCGCTGAGGGTCGCCAGGACCGCTCAGTGCCTTATTCGTATCGTTCGCATCGCCGGTCGGGGAATCATTCATCTCGCCTCCACTTGTCGGGGGGACGAGGAACCTTAGCCGAGGAATGTCTCAGGGGCTACTCTACGTGTAACCTGGGCTGATAGAGTGGGATGCGCAGTGGCGGAAATCGATTTAGACGAGGTGGCCGAGAAGTCCGGGTGGCCGAAGCGCTGGACAGACGTCGTGCCGTTGGACTTTTCGTACCCTCGGATCGTTCGTACCCCTGGTACCTTCTCTTACGGCATCCCCGCCTCGGCCAGGACGTTCTCCTCGACCATCAGCGGGGTTTCCGGCAGACGCACCATCAGGGCCAGCGCATCGGAGGGGCGGCAGTCGACGCGGACTTCCTTGTCGCCGTCGTTGCCCAGCAGCAGTTCGGCAAAAAAGGTGCCTTCCTTGAGGTCGACGATGCGCACTTCTTTGCAGCGCATGCCGACCGCGTCGAGGACGTTGATGAAGAGGTCGTGCGTCAGCGGTCGCGAGAAACGCTGACCCTTCACCGCGCGGTCGATGGCCACGGCTTCCATTGGGCCGATGACGATCGGGATGCGGCGGTTGCCGTCGCGTTCGGCGACAAAGATGACGAACTGGTTGTCCTGGTCATCGATGAGGATTTGGGACAGGAAGCAGGGTTTGAGAACCATTGGTTACTCGGCAGCAGGGATGACTTGGACGTCATCGATCAGGGCACGGATGTCAGCAGGAGCAATACGGGCGATGTCGATGCGTGCGGCGTTGGCCGCACCCGCGGCGGCGGCGTAACGCAGTTGTTCAATCAGCGGCATGCCGGTCAGACGCGCATGCGCCAACGCGGCCAGGTAGCAGTCACCGCTGCCCACCGGATTACGCGCTTCGACCTCGGGCGGGATGACGCGGAAACGGCCTTCGGGATGGCGCACTTTGATTTCGTTGGCGCCATCACTCAGGTGCAATTCGCGTGCGGGCAGCCAGCGCCGACCGTTCTTGCCGTATTCTTGTTTGTTCGGTTTGCACAGCGCCGGTGGATTGGCGCCGCCGAGGGCCTCGTCCATCACCACGCCGTAGGCATCGACCCAGCACGTCACGCTCGCGAGCGCGCACTGGTCGAGCACCTGACGGTAGAGCCCGTTGCAGGTTTCATGCGGCACCGAACCGCCGACCAGCACCAGATCGACGCCGGTCAGCAGCGCGCGGAAGCGCTGCATCAGCGTGCCCATCTCCGCCTGCGTCACCGTCGAACCGTGTTCCAGCACGGCGGTCGAGCCGCCACCTTCTGGATCGATGGCGATGAAACCGATGCGCGTGCGCGCCGCCGTCGGCACAAACGCGGGCTCCATGCCGTCAGCGGCGGTGAGCGACGCCAACAGGTCGCCTTCCGGTCCACCAGCAAACCCGGTGGCGATCACGCGGTGGCCGTGGCGAGCAAGCACGCGCCCCATGTTGAGGCCCTTGCCACCTGCCAGGGTGGTGAAGTGGCCGATGCGATTGACCGCATTGCCCGCGATCCGCCCAGCAGTGAGGTGGTCGACCAGCGGATTGGCGGTAAGGGTGAGGATGGTGGCCATGGCTGGATGCTAGGCCGAAGTCCGAAGTTGGCAGGCCGAAGTTCCCGCACCATGGTCGGGCGATTGATTCCGGGAAACCACGGAAACGTCCGGCGAAATAGCGACGGTGCGGTTCCTGGGCCGGCAGCAGCGATAGGCGCAGGGCGCAGCTAGAGGCGGGTCGGCATCCAGCTTGGACGACGGGTGACCACCGCGACAAAACGGAATCCAATGCCGCGTTGCACTAATCGCGCCGCGATCTGATCCGGCGACACAGCGGCGCGTTCTGCTCGCGTCAAGTCACTCATCAGATCCAAGCGACGATCAAGGTCAGCCAAGGTCAAGGTGTCATCCGATGTGCCGAACGGGACCACCAGCAGGTCGAGTTTGAGTACGGTGGTCATGTCGTTGTTAGGCTCGTCTTCCAGGTCGGTGCATTTCAGCACGCGGTACCAGGTGCCTGGGATCGGCTTGTAGCCGAACAACTGCGACTCGGCGCCGGCGCCACCGACGTCGCCATTGATCTCGCTGGACTTGGCGAAGCCGTCGCCGACGTAGGACCTGGGCTGCAACGGCACGCCACCTTCGCCGGCATCAATGCGGATCTCATCAATCAGGCACGACGCGGCCAACGAAGCCCGGGTGGTGTCCTCCGCCAATTTGCGCATGCGCATGCCACCCAGGAACAAGGCGAACACCGACACGAAACCGATGAGAAAGACGATGGTCGCCACCAGCAGTTCCGTCAGGGTGAAGCCGCGTCTGGACATGGGCACCTTTGTAGGGGGGCGGCCTGGTGATTGCCAGGGGGCGCGCGCCACCGCAGCTGGTACTGGCCGCTTCACGCGGGCGTTGTGTCGGCCAGGGGTTGAAGGGGGGCGTCTGCCCCCCTTTGGAAAAAAGTCGTTTGATGAATCGCGGGGAAAATAGTGGCCGCAGGCTGCCCCCGTGATTCATCAAACCTGGCAGACTGCTGTTTCAGCAGTCTGCCAGAGCCTGGATCACTGCGCGGTGTTGTCCGACAGTATCGCTGCCGATGACCCGGCATTCGATCAGGTGCAGTTCCCAGCTGCCCGCTGCGGCATCGAGGGCAGCACGCAGGCCGGCTTCATCCTGCACCGCGGTGTAGGCTAGGCCGAACTGCGCGGCGATGCCGGCGAAGTCATGGCCGTGCGGCGTGCGCACCAGTTCGCGGTACTGCGGCATGCGTGCCACGGCGAGGAAATCGAAGATCCCGCCACCGTCATTGTTCATCACCACGATCGCGCCCCGGCGCCAGGGCTGAGGCGACAACGCCAACGCCGGCAGGTCGTGCAGGCAGGCGAGATCGCCGATCAGCAACAGGCCTGGGGCACGCAGGGCCTCCAGCTCGCCGAGGAAAGTCCCGATGGTGCCATCGATGCCATTCACGCCGCGGTTGCTGAATACCGGGCGACGTTCCGCCGCTGGCAGCAGGTGGAGGTTGCCGTGGCGCACCGCCATGCTGGAAGCGAGGTGGACGAAGGCGAAGCCGGGATGGTTCACCGCGCGATGGGCGGCAAGGACTTCGCCCCAGGGCTCGTGGCGCATCATCTCGCTCAGGCGCTGACGTGCGGCGGTCTCGGCCGCGCGCCAGCGTGAGCACCAGGACACATCGCCTGGAGCGCAGCGGCTGGCGAGATCGTCAAGGTGTGCATCGATGCGGCCACGCAGCGCAATCCAAGCATGCGCGAGGAAGTCGAGGTTGCGCCCATCCTCGCACACGATCCATGGACAGTCATGCCGACCGAGCCACTCGTAGAGCGAACGCGCCAGTGGCGCCGGACCGATCTGGATGATGAGTTCGGCGCGCTCCTGTCCCAGCGGCCCATTCATCAACGCGTCGGCAGTGCATACCAAATTGGCGGTGCCGGGCTGACGTAGCGCGCTGGGGGCATCGGCGATCAACGGGAAGCCGGTGCGTTCCGCCAGCCGCGCGATCGCGGGCGACACGCCCAGGGTGCTGCCACCGCTGCAACCAGCGACGATCACGCCTTTGAGTCCTGGGCGGATCCATGCCGCATCAAGGATCGGCTCACGGTGTGTCCACGGCCGATGCAGGACGGTGAAGGCCTCGCCATCCGCGCGACCGCTCAGCGCATCCGCCGGCAGTTCGGGCGTGGTCCAGGTGGGATCCGGCAGGGGAGCCAAGGGATCGCGCAGCGGCACATTCAAATGCGCCGGACCGTCATCGTGTTGTCCCAGGCGGCTGACTTGCGAACGCAGGGCGCGCAGCGTGACGGCGGTGGCGGTGGGTTCACCGAGCGACAACGAGGCGCGCATGAACTCAGCGAAGATGCCGCGCTGTTCCATCGCCTGCGGCGCACCGCAGTCGATGAATTCCCACGGACGGTCGGCGCTGATGACGATGAGTGGGATTTCTGCGGCATCGGCTTCGACCATCGCCGGCAGCAGGTTGGCCAGCGCGCTGCCGGAGGT
>ENA-ORBV01008253-ORBV01008253.1-microbial-mat-metagenome-genome-assembly--contig:-NODE-8253-length-17570-cov-8.475562_pt1 | contig 17570 bp, 12 predicted proteins | sample MGYA00237777_ERZ505514 | MGnify/ENA primary metagenome ERZ505514 (study PRJEB26160, sample SAMN06269048) | microbial mat metagenome | isolation source: Oligotrophic lake microbial mat | place...
ATGATACGGCGACCACCGAGATCTACACCTCTCTATTCGTCGGCAGCGTCAGATGTGTATAAGAGACAGGTATACGGAATTTCTCAGATCGATCACTGCATTATACTGGAAAGATCTGCAACTTCTTCTGCAACTCTACAGTATAGAGCACGGAATTTCTCAGATCGATCACCGCATTATACGACAGATACGTACTGGAAGGATCTGCAACTTCTGGCATGTCTAGGGATCCTCGTTCAAACTGGCAACTTCTTGCTCCGCAGCAACTTCTAGGTGTCGCAGAAAAGTGAGTTTATCAACACACCGTCCGTTGCCGGATTCCACTTCATTCTCGTTCAGGCACCTATAGAGACCTGGGCAACAATCAACATCGACATTGCAAAACTGAGTTTCACAACCTGTTGGCCACTTGACAAGATGTGCCAATGTTTCGGATCCATACCACCGTACAATACGACCAATTTGTTTTCGGATCCTTTCCAGCCTCCTTTCCAGCCTCATCCGAGCCATCCTCTTGGCATAGGGTTTAAGGTCGGGATACCAAAATGGTGGTTCCGTTACCTCCTGCTGTTTCCTGCTGACAATAGGCATTGTCTTGGTTACTGGAGAGTCAGCATGGAGATCAGGAGCTGATTTGGGAGACACTGTTTCAGCTGTGACAACACCATTGCGTTTCTCAGAAAGGGATTCTCCATTTGCAGCAGTGGCAGGTGCATCATAGTCGTTGTGTCCTGTTATGCCTCCTGTTATGACACCTGTGTTAGACAACCAAATTGAATATACCGCCAAAGCAGCCACGTACAACCTGACAATTTTTGGTTTGGGGCAACAAAGCATGATTCTGGTGCAGACCGTGCTGGTTTGGACTAAGATCACTCGGATGAAATGCTCGACTGTATGTATTCAAGGCAGAAAACCAAATGAATGAATGATTGAATCTATCTATCTATCTAGTACTGGTGACATCTAGCTAGCTAGTAGTCTAGGCGGTTTTGAGCTGAAAAAAAAACATAGAAAGCAGACACGTCTGGAAATGAGATGCATCCCTTGGTTGTGAATTGTCATTGTCAATTGGACGCAGAGCGGATCGTATTTCGTTCGTCCGTCCCCACTTTTCCACCGAGGCACGTTCTTCAATATAACGTATGAATAACGGTACAATTTGGATCCAAGGCAACCAAAGACATGTTGATTCATTCGTCGTTTCCGTGGCAAATACGACGTAGCTACTGTACTACCAGAGGTCTCGACAAGAGGTCTTCATCATCAGCATTGGCCATCCATGATCAACCGCACAAACTAGTCCAAGAAAAATCATAAATTAGTTTTATTGTTAGCCACAGGCCAATGGAAAGTGACCCAAAAAAACAAAAAATGACAAAGTTTGAAGGTATGTTCTGCAAGGGTGTGAGGGCATTAGTGTCTCTTCTGTTTTCAATTTGCATAGTGTCTTTGTTCCCTCTCGCTGGGATGGTTCTTTTTGTCGCGTTTTCTCACGTTCCAATCCATTCGTCCTCGTTGTTACTACTTAAAAAAAAATCCATCAATCCACCACTCCAACACACAAACAATACAATACAATGTAGGCGTTATCATGGGAATGGGCAATCCCTTGCTCGACATTTCGGCGACGGTCGGCCAGGACGTCCTCGACAAGTACGATGTCAAATTGGATTCCGCGATTCTCGCCGAGGAAAAGCACCAACCCCTCTATCCCGAATTGATGGAAAAATACAATCCCGATTTCATTGCGGGCGGTGCTACCCAAAATGCCATTCGCGTCGCTCAGTGGATGCTCAAAGACAAAAAAGGACAAACGGCCTTTATGGGATGTGTCGGCAATGACAATTATGGAAAAACCCTTGAAGAGTGTGCGACCAAAGATGGTGTCTTGGTGCATTACATGAAAGATGCTGATACTCCTACGGGAACGTGTGCCGCATTGATCAAAGATGGAGAACGCGCCTTGGTGGCCAATTTGGCCGCCGCCAATAATTTCAAACCCTCGCATTTGGAGACCGACAAGGCCAAGGAAATTATCGAAGCGGCCAAATATTATTACATTGCCGGTTTCTTTTTGACTGTCTCTCCCGAATCCTTGGCCATTGTCGGTGATCATGCTGTCGCCAATAACAAGGTCCTGGGAATCAACTTGAGTGCTCCCTTTATTATCGAATTCTTTGGTGACAAGGTCAAAATGGCGTTGGAATATGCGGATTTTGTCTTCTCCAATGAATCTGAAGCGGAGACTTACGGTAAGGTCAACAATCTTGGTTCGGACCTGAAAGAAATTGCCCTCAAGATTTGCGAAGGACCCAAAAAGAACAGCAAACGTGATCGTATGGTCGTCTTCACCCAAGGATCCAAATGTACTCTTGTCGCACACAAGGGTACCGTGACCGAGTATGCCGTAGAAGAACTGGCCAAGGACAAGCTCGTGGATACCAACGGAGCCGGTGATGCCTTTGTGGGAGGTTTCTTGTCGCAGTTGGTGCAAGACAAGAGCATTGAAGATTGTGTCAAGGCAGGACACTGGGCTGCTAAATTCATCATTCAAACATCTGGAACCCAGTTGGACAAGGCTTGTGATTATGAAGGTTAATTAATTAATGAAATAGATAAATACGAAATAGTATTTAAATTTTATTGTTACGTTATAGCATGTTTATGATGAGGATATTTAATATTTCATGAGGCGAGTAAAAATTGATAATGTGGTGAAGTCAACTCGATCGTGACGAAGTAGTCACAGGGAACTCGGCATCTGTTGGCAGTACTGTAGATTTGCGCAGATACTATACTCGCATCACACACCCTTGTCGCTGTAGTAGGATAAAAAATCGGGATTGGATTCCAGCAAATAAAACACCATATTTGTATTTTCTCGTTCCTCCGTGATCTTGTCTAGAAACTCGCTTGGGGTGGCATTCACCAGCAAATGATAGTCCCGAATGCCACTCTGGTTCAACCGTAAGTAAAAATCAATTTTGGCACTTGCCAGATTTCCCTTCTCTGTGACTTTGACATTGTTGCCCCAAAAACTTAACGTGGTTATTGTTTCATTAGAGACCATGCCAGAGGCAATGGCATGAATAAAGTCGTCGTCCATTAACTCACAACGAACACTAAGTGACTCCAACTGGAGAGGAGGAGGAGGAGTAGAAGTATCTTCTATCAGAGGCCTGTATGCGGTGGTGATGGCATCGTCGATCATCTCATCATGATGAATATCAGCATCACCATCCTCGTGGATGCTGTTGGGTTCTGCATTTTCTGCAGTGCTATTTGGATCCTCAACAGTCTCTCCATTTTCTAAAACATTGCTGCTGCTGCTGTTGGTTGAAGTAGTGCCAGCTTCGCCTAGAAACTCTGTCAATGTTGACAACATCTCTTTTGTGGGCCGCCCAGGAAAGAACATGAGACACAACCCTTTCAAGTTGGGAGGTCGGATCCGTTGTAACGGCCCCACAAAAAAGCTGCTGTGGAAGTAGACCTTGAGCGACTCCAAGCTTTCCATATTGCAGATTGCCTCCGCCAATATTGTTTTTTCCTCATTGGTGGGAATGGTATCAAAGAAAGATTCATAAATGGTGACACGTTTGACGACTTGGTTGGCGTAAATTGCCTCTATCAAACGGGGAAAGTCTTCCAGTTCACGCAACGTAAGCTCCAGGCTATCATAATCCCAACGATTGCTCAGTAAAGCTGCCACTATCCAATCCTCGTCAGGTTCTTCTGGTATCAAATCTTCATCCGAAAATTGATACAGCTCCAAATCGTCATCGCCGTCGCTGCTGTTTGCATACATAACGTACGATCCATTGTCTTCTACCAAGGCGTTGGTGTTCCACAGTGCTTCATCTTCTTCGTCCGTACGTTCTTGTTCATAAATTTCGCCTCCTTCTTCCTCCTCGCCATCGCCACATAAAAGGGGGCCGCATCTATTGTTGCTGGCGTTATTTGGTATTGTCGAAGTAGCCATCACTCCCGTGTTTTCCTGCCGTGGTACTGCGTCGTCGTCGTCGTCGGAAAACTGGTAAGCCACCAAATCATTGTAGGAGTACCCAGAACTTTCTCCCAAAGAATAACAACCGGAGGATGTTTCGCTCATTATTGCCAATACAAGAGCTATATGGTGCTACTATTAGCTATACACAGTAGTCAGGTTACTTGTCAATCTGGTAGAGTGAAGATTTGTTGAACCGGTGATGGTACTTGTACAGTCAAGTGTGGTCGATGAATGGAAGCTATGACTACTGGAAGTCATCGATGAGGAGTGGTTGCATGAAAGTCGCAACTTGCTTGTCAGCGGAAAAACAGGTCGCACATTATCTCCATTCTACATTGGTAGCCCTTGGCAATCCAAGAAGCCCAACATGCCAGAGGACAAGAGCGACCAATGATCCATTTCCAGGAGCTTGGCCGATTGCAGTGAAACTCCAGTTTTCATGTTCTCGCCAACTGTTTTTCACGTTTATGACTTTTTTCACACTTAAGCAATGTTTTTTTCACGTTTATGACTGTTTTCACAATTAGGGGAATTTCACGTTTCACGGTTATTGTTTTCACTTTTCACGGTTAATGTTTTCACATTTCACGGTTTTTGTTTTCACGTTTTTCATAGTAACAAGCAGTCTTGAGTTTTCATGTTTCACGTTTTTCTTTTTCATTTATCACAGTTGTTGTTTTCACGTTTCACGGTTAATGTTTTCACCTTAATAGGTGAATTTCACTTAACATGTGAATTTCACTTAAAAACGTGAAAAACAGTTGGCGAGAACATGAAAAACAGTTGGCGAGAACATGAAAACCGGAGTTTCACTGCATTCGGCCAAGCTCCAGACAGAAACTTTACTGATGCACTTGAATACTATGCATGTACAGCTAAACAAAAAGAAGGAAGGAGCAATAGGTGGTAACAAGGCTACCCTGTTTGACACAGTTAGATAAATTGCAGGCCAGACTTAATTTCACACAATTGCTACCCCGTATTCAAGTTTGTGATCTTTTCTAATGCTTGTTTGTCAACTTAAACTATGTTATTTCCCCACGATAGCTAGCTAGGTGTGGCTGAGTCAGTGACTGCCCGTGGTACAAGCGATGGGTCGGATGAAAACAAATAAAACGTCGTATCGAGATCATCCCTGTAGTGGTCGAGTAATTCCACGACAACTTCCTTGCTGACACCATTTTTTTCTTGTTCTTTCCAGATCCGACGAACCCCCGATTGATTCAGCTGCAGGAGATGATCAATCGTTTCATTCGAATCGGGATAATACAATGAGTGACCCACCCGGACCCAATAGTCAATACGCTCCAAAATACAATTGGTTTGCAACATTTGGATCAGAGCCTCGTAACATTTGTCAGTACAACTAAAAGGTGGAAAGGAGACTGTCCTGAGTGTTTGGCTGCTTTGTATAGCTTGGGCAATCGCCTCAGCAATCCGATCGTCGAGCATAAAGGGACTCGGCTTGTCGTGAGGATGAAGACTGCTGTCGTTGTTGTTGTTCTCGTCGTCTTCATCGTCGGGTGATGCAAGTTTGTAGTCAAAGCGGAAACATTCCAATTTCACGTAAATATGCTTCAAACGAGCCAGAGCACCCAATACTCCCTGAAAGTCGGTATTGTCGAATCCCACATCCAACGCACGGAGAGGAAGTGCTTCCAGTGCCGACACCAACAAGTGAAACCGTTCCGGCTGAGAAATGTCCAACTTGCACAGTCTCAAATTCTCCAATAAACGTGGTCTATACATGAGTAATGGCTCGATAAAGACGTGGCTGTTCTTGTAGACCAACAAGCTTTTCAAGGCAGGAAGTTGACACAGAGCGTGAGCCAGATTGGATTGATCCGATCGGGATAATCCCTCAAACGCCTCAATATGAACTTCCACTTCTTGCACCGTATGGTTGGCTTGAATAGCCTCAAGAAGAACATCAATGTCGGCAATACCATCATCGAGTTCAAGCCGCAAAAAGTCGCTCTCATTGGCCTTCAAGTTGGTAGTGATTTCTTCCATGGCCCAGGGATGACTGCAGCTATAACCACTGCAAGATTGATCCGATCTGCCATCTATTACATTGCTATCTTCCAAGGAGAATTCGTCTGTTTCGAACTCCTCGTAATCAAAATCATCATAATCATCAACACTTTCATCATCTTCCTCGCCATCTGTCGAATAACGATCACGCCCTGCCCACTTGCAGTAACTGTTATCTCCTGTTTCGGTTGTGCTTCCAACCAGACTGATCATGGAATCGTCCTGACGGCCACTGCCCTCGGAACCACGACCAAAATCATCCTCCTCTTCGTCGTCGGAGTCATCTAGGCTCCGCAAGTATCGAATCACGCTCCCATCCAAAGAGTCATCATCGTCATGTTCGGCATCGTTTGCTGCTTTCCCCATATCCCGTGCCCACGCGGCCCATGATTGACGAGATTCTAAAACTGCATCCATCTTGGTATACGTTTCTTTTTCTCTGCGCTAGTCCTGCTTCTTTCTACTAGCTAGCTACGAACTACTGTAATACTTGCACGTTGCTACCTGACGACCCGCTTTTCTGTTTATTCTTGTGGCGCCTCCACCTGACATGTTTTGTCACAATGGAACAACTATTAGGTTTCTCAACTGAAATTGGGATGAGTTTTAGTCGAGCAGTTGAAGACCAAATTTTTGGTCATGGATGGCGGTTGGGTGTGCACCTCTCCGGCTCTCGTCGTGCGCGGAAGATGTGAGCGGTCCAGGCGTTGTCACAAATGACGTCACACAAAATGGATCTTTCGTATCTTTCTTCTCGTTATTTTGTTCCTTCGCTCGCCCCCTTCCCTGATGTTGTAATTTCGTGTTGCAACAAGATGCATGCAATAGACAGCCGCACTTTGCACTACCCACACTTAATTGCAACAGAAAAGTTGTATAGCAAGATTGATAGATTGATATTAATATCTTCATGAAAATGGCGACCGAAAAGAAACAAAAGATGGCGTCAATTGAGGAGCGACTCAAGCCCGACACGATGCTCAAGATTATCTATGACTCTGCCGACGGTAGCGATGAAGAGGAAGAGCCCCCTCGATTTATCATTGCCTATTGGTCGATTCGCGGCTTGGCAGCTCCGATTCGTGCCATGTTGAGTGCGGCCCAAATCAATCACAAGGTGGCACTGTACGACGAGAAAGAATTGGGGGAGACGGCCATGTGGGATATGAAGTCGTATGTCACAGACAAGAAATGGCTTCGGGAAGAGTTCAACGCCTTTATGAACTTGCCCTTTCTCGTGGATTGCCACAAGGGAATTGTGATTGCTCAGACCAATGCCATTTTTTTGTATTTGAGCCGTGAATTAAACATGTGCGGAAAGGACTCGGTGCAACAAGCCAAGATTGACGAGATGATGTGTGAGACCATGGACTTTCGTGACAAGATGGTGGCGTTTGCCTATCGTTCTGATGGGTCCAAAGAAAAGGCACACGAGCTGTTGAAAAATGCCAAGGCACACATTCGAAAATTCGAAGCTCATCTTGCCGAACAATATCCAGACTATTTCAAGAATATGGATCCACCCAACAGTGAGAATGCAGAAGAAAAGACTGCCGCTGAAGCGAAAGAGGGTGTAGCTCATTTGATTCCTGGGATCTTCACGGCTCCTGATTTCCACCTTTGGGAAATGTTGGACCAGTATGAAGGTCTGGCTCGGTGCTTTGACTTGCCCTTGTGGGCTGAAGACGGGGAGGATAAAAATACGGCCGTCTACTTTCACTGCCGACCCGATGTCAAGCCTGCGGACAGACTGTATCCTTACCTGGAAGAATTCAGAAACACATTCATGAGCCTGCCAGAGAATGCTCACTACATTGGCTCGTTTTTGCACAACGAGATCCCCTGCAACAATCCCACAGCAGTGTTTGCATCTACTGTCGATGATTTTAAACCGTACACACGCGGCCAGGAGGCACCATGGCGGGCCAAAGGGGAAGTTCTTGTGCGATGCAAAAAAGTCTCCACTTAATTCAAAAGTGGCTGTTGTAAAAGGAGAAGGATATCTGCAATACTTTTGCCAGGAGAACGGTTGGAGTATCTAGTTTTGTGAGCACACAGAACTCTCTTTGTCAATTCAGTATGATCAGACATCGACGGATTCTCTGCTACTACTAACTAGTAGCTTTCCTTTCAGTACTCGAAGCAGCTGCTCTAGCAGAGGTAGTAGGGGTCAATCTTCGTAAATAGCATGTGGATACCAACTACAACACTCGTCTCATTGCTACTGCACTAGTTCTAAATCCAGCAGGTGCCGCAGCGACAAGGGAAGTCAGCGAATCTGTTCTCGTTTCTTCAAACCATCAAGTACTCGTAGTTGAGAACCCAGGTGCGTTCCTTCAGTCATCGTCTCTACTTATCTAGACCTACCCTAAATCAGTTGCAAGCTTTCTAACTGATAAAGCAACTTGAAGTCCAGTCCCGTAAATAGTCGTCTACTTCGATGCTAGCTGGCTAGCTAGCTACTCTAATTGTAAAGTTCAGAAATAACTAATCTGGTTGCTTGGGAAGTGGTCAAGCGCTAGCAAACTACGAACAGATCACAGGTGTAGCAACATCATGTAAGTACTGTACTTGAAGCGGCCATAACTTCCGGCACTATTCCTGGTGCACGTGTAATATTCCTTAATATTGGCTTATCATCAGAAACTACCCCTGAAGCCATTCCAGTTCGTAAAGGAATAACCTGCAGCCACTGGCTTTCATAAGGCATTTTTTAACCACTGGTCCCGGTAGGTACTGTTGCTAGCACAGTGCGTGCCATCAACACCGTTATAGTTGCGGGAACAGTGTTCGTAAAAAGACCGAAGAGCCATACTTCTATGTCTTTTTGAAAGAGATGGCCTCGGCGATTATGACACATGGAACTATGCGCCTCATGCATGACATCTCCACTGAGAAGGAACTTCAACACCAGTGTTTAGTACACCTTCGTTCGTTTTAAATAAGTACTCCAGTGCTACGGCCTCCTCCGGACAACTTGTTGCCGACCTTCCTTTCTAATCCTATCTGCGAGTTCCAGCCCACATTTGAACAGGCTAAGGTCTTAGTTAAAATTGCGAATCACGACCAAGAAAGTCATCTATAGTATTTTAGTACAACATATACCCCTATTCTTAATGAGATTTAATATTTTGAAAACTAAAGCACACGGTAAAGCCACTTATTAGATGATTGATGGATTGCCAACACAATACATTGATGTTTGTACTCCGTTGCATCGTAGGAGCCAGTACGTACAAACTAGCTAGCTCGTAGGCGCTACTGCTACTAGTAGTTAGTAGACTCCTTTCCTCATTACTTACTCCCTCACCTATTGCAGAAGTAGAGCACGATTACTGCATACTGTTTCTCTTTCAAATTACCAATATCTGCACCATCAGTTCAATTGCGAGCAATGCTGCACAGCCCTTTCCACAGTTGAATAGAAGACTTGCTAACTCTTGAAAAATTGGAGAAAAATACAACCCGAAAGCCGATTGTTGCGTGTAGAATAGCCTTCGAAGATATCAAGAGATGGAACGGGCGGAGGAGGAAGAGGGCGAGGAGAATGTTTCCTCGCCATCCGATGGACAGAACGAGGAACGGAAAGACGACCAGAAAAGGCCAACAGAAAACAAAGGTAAGAAAGATTCGGTCAACATTTGAGGAAGCTGGCTATGGCCCATGCATTTTGTTGAAGGCTTCATGTTACTTTTGCCCCTTTGTAATTGGCTTCGTCTTGTGTGGTCTTGCCCCCCCCCCCTTGGTCGAGCACTTACGGAAGTCAAAGTAGTGTCAGGTTCTTGCCAGTCGCATACTTTCGATATCTTTTCCATTCCATCTCACTCACATATTGCTTCCATTGCCAATTTTCCAAAGAAGAAGAGCGGCCTTCCAAGAAGAAGACTAGGGTAGGTAAATCTTCTTCTGGTGGACAAGAGGCAAATGTTGGTGCTTCGGGCAGCCAACTCCTCTCCGCGGATCTTGATGATAGTGCTCACGTGGGAAGCGCCACTGGAACATCTCCTCAACAGCAGCAGCCTGTTACCCCAGCTGAGAGCAAGAGCATCACCGACGCCTCAACATCTCGGTCAGAGAGCAAGGGTTTAACTACCCCCGGGGCGGCGGGTGTACCGGCGCCAAGTCCGGCATCCATGGAATTTCCGGCCCAGCTAATGGACCTTCTTCAGCGCAAAGCTGCACCGGACGCCATTTGGTTTCTTCAAGAAGGCGAGGCGATTGGTATCAATCAGGATAACATTGTCGAAAAGGTTCTCAACGAGCACTTTCGAGGCATGAAGTTCAACAGCTTGGTGCGAAACCTAAATCGATGGTAGGTGCCTTTTCTGCACTCCGTGTATGTTGTTTCGTGTACAACTCGGTATTCTCCAACTCTTTGTTGTCGCGTCTATTTACGGTTTTGTGCTGTAGGGGCTTTCGGAGAATTTCCCATCCTTCTCTCAGAGATAACCACCGGGGGTATCATCACCTTCTCTTTCAGAAAAACAAACCGCACCTGGTGCACCGCATGAAAAAGGACAGCAAAGCCCAAGAAGTTGTCCGGCAACTCGATCTGGAAGAACAAAAGGGGGAAGTCAACAAAGATGAGGAGGATAAACCAACCGAAGAAAGGAAGGATCCGCAGCCGGAGACGGGGGCTCAAAGCACGAGCCAGGGAAATAGTATTCCGTCTGTTGCGTCCTCTGGAATCAGCTTACAACAGGGTCAGTGGGCGCAGCAGCAATACCCGCGAGGCTTCTTACCCGGGATGGTCGGATCTCCACAGCAGCAACAGCAGCAGCAACAACAACAACAACTGATATGGCAAGGACTAGCTGTTCAGCAACAACAGCAGCAGCAGCAGCGGGAATGGCAGCAGCAACAAAGTGCCTTTGCCAATCAATTGGGAACCTTGCCAGGATGGGGAACATACATGGGTCATTGGAGCATGCAGCCGACCATGCCACTGCCATTTCCTTTTGCTGCGGCAGGTTGGTCACAAGGTATGCCAGCGGCGGGGAACTTTTCCTTGCCCCGGACGGCGGCCGCAGCAGGACAAGGTCCGGCAGCGGCAATTAGCGGCGGCAACCCTGGGGGCGCGGGGGTATCCGCAGCAAGTGAAGATGATGATTGTGATGATCCGACAGAGACAGGAGACAACCCTCCTGCACAAGGGAGGTGACTCTCAACAAAGGTTGACGTCAGTATGAACATGCTTTTTCTGTCAACCATCATTATTTTTCGGGTGGGTTTCTTGAGAGAAGTTACCAGTTTGTTTTGTTGACATGGAATATGTAGGGTGGTAATGCCATGTATGCCAATAGTGAATGATTGTTAAAGCTTGTCAACTGCCACAGAAAAGAATGTGATTCAATTCCAGAGCAGACTCCCCACAGTTGACCCTCCCTCCGCCGGAGATGAAGTCAACAAAGTCAAAAGGTTCCGGAGGTAGGCGAAACAAACTGAACTTCATCTTTGTCAATGTCCAGGGGCATATTGTGCCCGTTGCTGTTGCATATGCATATATCACGATGTGACATGTTTTTCTCACCTCTTGACTGCTTTGTTTCCAATGAAACTGTACTTTCGTCATCCCATCTTGGGCTTCAAACAGAGTGGGCGACGTTTAGAGGTGCCCACACCTTTTCCCACATCAAGTTTGTGATGCTTTGGTGCATTGTGTTTCATGAAAGTAGCTCGAAAATTCAAAGCAAGAAGATAATCATGGAGAAACTTCACCCAGTCTATCATTGATCTGTACCTGTGGTGAAGGTACTATTGCATGTTATTGTCACTCTAATCTCTTGTCACACAGCAAGGCAGACAGTTGAACAATAAGTTTGTCACCAAGACGACTGCATGGATGAAGGGTGAGAACGGTAGGACTCTCTTCACTACGTACGCGTACCAGTATGGTACTACTAGCTAGTAGTAGCTTGTCCCGGCTATGGCGGTTATGTAGCGTCCGTTATCACAACCACTACCGGTTCCAGTACGATTGTACTGTACTTCAAAGTACAAAAGAAGAGGGGCACGTGATGTGCAAGGAAAAACTGCACAGAAAGGGAACTGTAAGAATCTGGTGCGTACAATCGTGTTGCCGGAGCACTTCGAAGTACATCTTTGAGTACCGGCTTCTTTATGCAAGTTTTGCTGACACCACAATGGATTTATTCGTTTTTTCGTCTGTTAATGCTAGTTTGCCCCTAAAGTTGATGGCTACAGGGTTGAGTCACAGTTTATATCCTTCCTCCGCATGTGGACTTCTACAATGTACTGTGCTACTAGCTACCGGTAGTACGTAAAAGCTAGGGCTAGTACAGGTCGCCTGCCCGCCTCCGCAGGGACAGTTGTCTGACGCCGTGCCGTCGTGGTGGTAAGCACACTATGCATGGCAAACCAGAAGCAGCCAGTGGCGTGGATACTACAATAATTTTGTAGTAGGCCTGGTGGACCGGAGGAGCTGTTGTAATACATCTTGCTACTTCTTGGAGCTGGGAAAGGAAGACATGTGAATATAGCACTAGGGTAGCTTCTCCCATTCTGCGGGAGAAAACTGAATCTACAGTTTAGCTTCTCCCATTCTGGGGGAGAAAAACTGAATTCTTTTTGAAGGAATGAATGCATGCATCAAAGGTGAAGGAACTACTGACCAGGCTGTAAGGTTTCGGGCCTGTCCAGGTAGACCCTTGCCGTGGTCCAGTGAGAAGTGAAGCAGTGGACAGCAGTTTGCAAGGCCGGAGGAGGGAATTCAAAGAGAGCTTTTCTACACCTCCTCTTGGCAGAAACCCGCCTGCCAAAAAGTGGACGCCAGGTATTTCCTTTTTGCCGTTGCTAGTGCTGTCTCAAGTGGCTAGAAAAACTGGGACAGCGGGCCATGGGTCGCAAGGTGCAGAAAAAGAAGTTTCCAAGAAAGTTCTTGTACGTCTTGGTAAAAGGACAACTGCAAAGAATGAAAGCCACCTCTTTTTTTCTGGCGGCGGCTGGTGTTGTCTCAAGCGCGCGCAGATGTACCTTCCTCTCTGCGGTGGATGGATGCATGGATTGGGATCCACTGCCGGAAAGCTGCGTGCGCCATCTCTTTTGCATCCAAGGCAAAGACAATGTTTCATAGAAGCACTCTCAAGACCATGCAGGTGAGCGGAGACGGAAGGGGGGTTCTCAAGTTCGAGTTGGACGTTCGGCCCGGGTTCTTCTCCGCAATCAACCACCTACGAAAGGGTTTGCTGCCACTGACGATTGCTGCAGAAATACAACATTCCAACTTTTTGGGTGGGCAATGGCATGTCATGGAAAAAGTCAAATACTTTGTTGAATGCGCCCAAGAGGACCGTAGTTTGATGGGGTAGTAAACAAGGCTTTTCCAGAGGCTATCTCCAATGAAGAGCTCGAGACTTGTGTGGTAAGAGTGCCGGCGGACAAAGGTTTCAACGCAACGAACACTCTAACGACTCCCCGCCAATCCATCACCACTCCGTCAATCCATGATCACTCGGCACGCTGTCAACTGAAACCGCGACACACAAACACTCTCTACCGCAGGGGAAGATTCATCAAGAAAAATCGCCATTCCTTCAAGCCTTTTGCTTCTATGCAAGCTGACCACAATCCTAGTGTAACCCTTTCGCCAATCTACTGGGATTTTTCATCTAAGGTACCTCTAGATGAACAATGACAACGTATGGGGTGGGCTATCCCCCGGTGGGCTTTCTGCGGTTTGAACGTGAAAAGAAATTGCGGAAAAATCTGCAACAAAAGGCCAAGTCGGGAAATCGGTGGAACCCGGTGTTCAATCTCATTCAGAAGATTTTCTTCGCATTGAAGCTAAACAGCATGTGTCCCAAGTCGTTAAGCACTGAATTGATACGTCAAGCATTGGGATCTCTCCTCTCACAGTGTCTGGAAACAAGTTTTTCAGCATTCGCATGGCGCCTTCCTGAGCGATCTTTTGAAAGCTACATTGCATCTGGGATGCCTTTTTTCTTTGGATTTTGTCAACGAAGTTTTAATTAAAATTATTAGACCTAGAATAACTATCCAATCCAATTTTTACAAACTCCTGAGTAAATTCCAAGTGGCGAAAAAAATTGCTACAGATTTTACACCAAAAACAACGGAGATAGTATGCGTCCAAACTGTTTATTACGTCATTATGCACGACACAAAACTGATGAGAAACAATCATCAATTGAATGCGAGAGCCATCACCATCATTATTATTCATCGGGCTGTCTGAAAGCACTTACATAAACAACCTCGCCTCTATTGTTTGTAGATAACTGAAGTCGAAGTCTAAAGTCGGTCTGATAACATGAGATTTGTACGAATCGAGACTTTTCTTGGTATCTTGGCAGCACTGTCGTTCTTCCCAGCGCATGCCGCTAATGCCAGCGATGATATTCTATTGGAGTCCTTTCATGATCCTTCGCATCATTGGCAACAAATGAATGATCCAGTAATGGGAGGGCGATCTACTGGGACGTTTATTATCGATAACGGAATTGGTATCTTTGACGGTGAGGTGGTGGACGTTCCCTTTCTTCAGGCACCTGGCTTCATCAAGGTGGCATCTAGAGATCATATTGCATATCCCGATGTTGCATCATGTCAAGCATTGAAGCTTACACTACGATCCTCCGTCGACTACAAAGGCTACAGAGTAAGCTTTGGTAACGCACATCCACCCCACGGAAAAACTTTTGCCTATGGTTTCAAATCAGATCTGAAGGTCCCAAAAGGAAATGAGTTTCAAGAAATAGAAATTCCCTTCACAAACTTTTCAGATTTTTGGGATGACGCCACAGGAGAGCAAATCAAGACCTGTCATGATAACCCTGCCTATTGTCCTGATGTCAAGACTTTGCATAATATGAAAACTATATCCATTTGGGCAGAAGGTGTTGCAGGCAAGGCTCATTTGGAAATCGAATCTATCTCCGCTTCTAAATGCTCAGAAAATATGAATCAATCGTAGCCGAGCAACAGAAAGTTTGTGTTTTTAGGATCTTTTGCAAGAAGGCAATTCGCTTGGCTGCGACTGACTGGCTCGCCATGACGTTATATCTGCTGAAGAAACTGGCCTGCTTGAAAACAAAAACGACGGATAGTAATGTACGTAGTCAGCCAGTTGCTAGAAATGCTTGATTAAATGCCACTAGCTAGGCTACTACGCTACAACTGGTAGCTGCTACTGTAGTGCCTAGCTTACTACTGGAGTAACTGGTACTAGCTAGAGTAGCTAACTACAATACCGGTAACCTGCTAACTAAATCGCAACCATTTCGCAATTGTACTATCAGTACTACTAGCTAGCTAGCTACTGTAGTAAAGTACTTTGGATGAAGGCAGGGGCGCACCTCTGTGGTGCCAAACGTGCTGTTGTGCACAATTCGGTCAGGAGCGTTGCTCATAATGCCAAAAAAGCCTTTAAATACAGCACTCTCCCCTAAGTTTAGGGGAGAGTTTCAAAATGTACTCTAAACTCTACTCTAAGTTAGGGGAGAGTTTCAAAACTCTCCCCTAATTTAGGGGAGAGTTTCGAACATAAAAAAAATGTGTGACAGTTCTTTCATGTTAAATAACTTTCCCCTAAAACTCTGCCCTAATTTAGGGGATAGTTTTAAACTCTTCCCTACAATAGGGGAGAGCCTTAGACTCTCCCCTAATCCTTGACTCTCCCCTAATTTAGGGGATCCACCCTTAAATGCTGCCTTATTTAAATGAGCAACACTCCTGGTAGAGATTGGACACGTTGTTTTAGCTTCTGTGTATTCCTTTGGACGTACAGAGTCTTGTGATCTGGAAACATCATCAGGAACTTACCGCAACGCACCACTACTGTAGAAAAACTGAACTTACTGTCTATTTAGTGTACGATTTTTCGATTATTTTTAACGCTTATTTTGATTTTATGAACCGTTTGAAAATCGGGCCGTTAAATCGGTTCATAAATGAAAAAACGGTTCATTATTATGAACCGTATTATCCACGACTAAATAAATCGGTTCATAAATCCTGAACCTGTTTTAAAAAGGTTCATAAATAAAAATAACGGTTCATAAACGTTAAACGGTTCATAATAACGGTTCATAATATGAACCGATTTTATGAACCGATTCTACTATAGTAGAGTGCATGGCTCCTTTGAACGAAGGTGCCATGTCATACTACTTGTATTAACAACTAAACTACACAACGAGATAGTCTAGTTTGCATTAGTTGCATGACACGGGAGCCATGTCTTGTGATTGGCGAAACAGCAAGGCGCGGAAGCTATTGGAGAGAGAACTTAGAAACAGAAGCATCCCATTAGAAGCAAACAAAATGGGTTCGAAAGCAGTTTTTGAGAAGTACAAATCTCACACTGAGTTCCAAGGGGTGCTGTATGACAAAGCCTTTCAAAGAAGATTGGGTGCTCTTAGAAAAATTGTGAAGGAAAACGAGGAAGATGATGGCATTGATTGGGATAGAAGCGCAGCAAAAGCACATCTGAAAGCACTCTTTGAGGATGGTATTATACCAATTGATTACAAGGACCAAAAAATTACGGCACAAGACGTATTTAACAATCACTGTGCTGCTCATGATGTCTTTGAAGGAATGGTCTACAATTCAATTTTTAAACGAAGACTTGAGGCCGTGTGCCTTCATCACAATTCAAAGAAAATAAGACAAGCCGACGACTTGAAAGCTTTTGAACAATACAGGGCAAAATATCCTGTGCGATCACATAATGACATTGGAGTGCCACGGTGGGAAGGATCCGAAGCAGAAAAATTTATGAAGCAGGACATAACCGAAGGAAGACACGCTGGTTTATATCCTTCAGTTTTTAGAGCAACAAGACCGATTATCTTTGGCGCTATTCCTCTTCCAGACTTCACAAATCATCTTTACCAGGAGTTGCGTCTACGGAAGTTTCAGAATCAGTATGGTAAAAAAGGCGCGGAAAAGGAAAACACAAGCTAGTAGATTAGTGATAATATTCAATAGTTCATTCGTTTATTTCTAATTTTAAATGTCATATAGTGGCTCGCCCATGTCCATCTTGTATTGGACAATTACAGCAACAGCTTCAAAACAAGCTTGGAGCTTCTCCTTTGAGTGCCGAAAGCCGGCATTATTCATGCACTCAAATTCTGCAATCTTACCATTGAGTTTTTCCTGGCGACAGCGTGCCCGGCTCTTGAATCTTGACACTTCGGCCGAATCATACGAGTTCGGCAAGCTGATAAGCTTGGGATATCCTTTGTATCCCTTGTCCGCAATTACCTTCTTTCCAAGAGATTTGAGTTTATCTTTCAGTCCTTTATGGGCAAAAATCTTGATGTCGTTCCAATCCCCTGCTTCGTGTGGACCGCTAAACCAAACAATTTTGCTCTCCCGCAACGCTACAACAATTTCGTAGTTGAACCCAGCTGAATGATGCTTGAATGAAAAAATAGAAGGGTCCTTAGGCATGTCTGGATGACCAATCTCTTGATTGCGGAAGTGGGTGCCATCGACAGTGCCAATCCAAATGTCATCACCAAAATTGTCGCTTGGCCAA